>Ga0181597_10004345_pt1 | contig 14122 bp, 13 predicted proteins | sample 041ome_5_FD_148647 | JGI IMG/M metagenome (GOLD analysis project Ga0181597, IMG submission 148647) | Coastal salt marsh microbial communities from the Groves Creek Marsh, Skidaway Island, Georgia - 041403US metaG (spades assembly) | ecosystem: Environmental > Aquatic > Marine > Intertidal zone... | reverse complement strand
TTTGTACTCTGAACCGGTTTGGTTATCGTTATCCGTGCTCTCTAACAAAGTCAGATAATTATGATCGTAATACCCATTAGTTACAGTTGCTTTTAACAAAATTACCTCGGGCATACTTGATAGAGCCGCCACTGTTCTTTTAACCCATTCAAATGCAGGTAACCCATCGATGGTACAATCTGTGTTATATGTCAGGCTCCCGCCAAAACTATCCTGTTCTTCGGTCAAGATCACCCTAGCTCCAGTTTGTCCGGCAGCAAGTGCAGCACTTAAACCCGCAGGACCACTGCCAACGATTAAAACGTCACAATGCGCGTGATTTTTTTCATACCGATCAGGGTCTGCCCCCTTAGGTGCCTCTCCTAGACCAGCAGCCCGCCTTATCCAATACTCATATCGCATCCACCAACTAGCAGGCCACATAAACGTCTTGTAGTAAAAGCCAGCTGGCAGCAATCTGTGTATAAGATTATTTACGTAACCCAAATCAAAAGTTAAATTTGGCCAACGATTCTGACTTTTCACTGTAAGGCCATCACGAAGTATCATCTGAGTTGCGCGGGTATTTGGATCCGTACTGTTACCTTCCCCTACTTGAATAAGTGCATTTGGTTCCTCTGCTCCAGCTGATAGCAAGCCGCGCGGACGATGGTATTTGAAACTACGGCCTACTAAATGGACCCCATTAGCTAAAAGAGCCGATGCCAAGGTATCACCTCTATACCCTTCATAAAATTTCCCATCAAATTTAAAACGTAATGGTTTTGATCGGTCTACTTGCCCTAAATCTTTTAGACGGAAATGTTGCATTGTCATTTTTCTACTTGTCGTGTTGTTAAACTTTCGGCGGCAGATTTCCGGCGCCAATTATTCTCATAATATTCTTTCCCAGCCTTAGAGCTTGGTAACTGGTCACTTGGATAAACTTCAATTATTTCGTTGGTTACTGTGTTCCGTAAGACATTAAACCATCTTCGGCATCCGCTAGTATGAACCCATCTTTCAAGTGTTAACCCTTTGGTATTACTTTTTTGAAATAGATATTCAGAGAATTCCTCATCGCTCAAAGAATCAGCGTCAAAGGGCCGTTTTATATGCGCCTCACCACCATAGTGGAATTCCGCATCATCTCGGTATCCACACCAAGGACATTTGATATATAACATGCGTGGCCTTTCTAATGAGCGACGCCTGCTGCGCCATGTTCATCAATTAAATATCCATCGACAAAGCGGTTGAGTGTGAATGGTGCAGTGATCGAATTTGGTTCATTCCTCGCAATCAGATCTGCAAAAACATGTCCTGAACCAGGCGTTGCCTTAAAACCACCTGTTCCCCATCCACAATTAAAATAGAGATTGTCTATGGGTGTTTTTGATATAATCGGAGATGCATCAGGGCATGTGTCAACTATCCCTCCCCATGATCGAAGCATTCGGAGACGAGAAAAAACTGGGAAAAGCTCGACCGCAGCAGCTAACATTCCTTCTATTATATTTAAGCTGCCTTTTTGAGCATATGAATTATAGGAATCTGCTCCTGCGCCAAAAACCATTTCACCTTTGTCGGATTGGCTTACATACATATGTACACTATTCGACATGATTACTGTGTCGAGAATTGGTTTTATAGGTTCAGAGACCAAGGCTTGCAGAGGCCGGCTATCTATTGGAAGGCGGAAGCCTGCTAACCCTGCCAGAACCCCCGCGTGACCAGCAACAACACAACCTACTTTCCCTGCCTTTATGGGGCCGTTAGCTGTCTGGACACCCGTCACTTTACCGTTTTTGATATTAAACCCGGTAACTTCACAATTTTGAATAATATCTACACCTAAGCTATCGGCCGCTCTTGCATAACCCCAGGCGACTGCATCATGGCGTGCAGTTCCGCCCCGGCGCTGTATAAAACCTCCCATTACTGGATAGCGAAGGTTGGGATTAATATTAATAATTGGAACAAGCTTTTTAATTTGAGCGGGGTTTAACACGTCCGAGTCTATCCCGTTTAATCGGATTGCTTCTACGCGCCGGTTCATTTCTTTTAATTCATGTTCGGAATGAGCCAAGGTTAAAACCCCCCGTTGGCTAAACATCGTATTGAAATTCAATTCCTGACTCAGATTTTCCCAAAGCTTTAGTGAGTGCTCATAAATACCAGCACTCTCGTCCCACATATAATTTGATCGAATAATAGTGGTATTACGTCCTGTGTTCCCGCCGCCTAGCCATCCTTTATCTATAACGGCGACGTTCTTCATTCCGTGCTGTGACGCTAGGTAGTAGGCTGTTGCTAAGCCATGGCCTCCTCCGCCGATAATTATGACGTCATATTCTGTTTTAGGTTCTGGGGATTTCCACGCTTGGGCCCAATTTTCATGATCGGTGAATGCATTTCGGGCAAGACTAAATATCGAATATTTTTCTTTTTCACTGCGCAAGCCTTGCATGCCAAAGTTGCTGCGAGGTTTTTTCATCAGTGGTTCCTTCTAGGTAATCGCGTAATCAAAAATTAGTACTTAGCGTCTAAGCCCTTAAAATAGTACTTCTACTCAATAAGCCTAGTTCTAGGGCGACATTTAATGGCGTGAACTGAATAATATTAATCCTATAAAAAATTTGTAGCTTATTACATAACTGGACGTTGGACAATAAAACGATAGAATTCAGTCTACCAATTAATGAACTCGGCTGGGGATAATACAAATGAAGAACTCTGAAGAATATGAAGCCAGGTTAGATGTAGCAGCTGCACATCGTTTGGCGGTGATGCATGGACTTAACGAAGGTGTGTGGAACCACATAAGTCTTTGCAGCCCAGATCAACCAGAAAATATCTTAATCAGTCCGGGCCATACTCATTGGGGGCAAGTTAAAGCCAGTAACTTAGCCCTAATGTCCCCGGAAGGAAAAATGATTTCAGGGGAACGACCACCTATCAGGGCAGGATGGATTATTCATCATCCCGTTCATTCAGCCCGTCCTGATGCGAAATGTGTCATTCATGTACATGCGCCATACACGACTGCCATGTCTATTAGGAAAGATATGAAGCTTGAGACTCGAAGCTCTCAGCAATCCGCTGGGTTTCATGATGATGTCGTTTACTATGAAGTTTATGATGGTGTTTTGGAGGATGAGTCTGAAGGGGTTCATATGGCAGAAGTTCTTGGTAATAAAAGAATATTAATGATGCGTAACCATGGAGCGATGATCGTTGGAGAAACGGTCGCTAGAGCTTATCTCGACGCTTATCAGTTAGAGCGCGCCTGCATGTATCAGCTTCTAGCTGTTGCCGGAGGTGGTGAAATGCAGCTTATTCCTGAGGAGGTTGCCGCAGAGATGGGGCGTTTAGCTCGTAAAGGCCGTAATATTGAGCATTTTGAGGGAATGAAACGCATGATAGTTGAAAAAGAGCCAGATTTTGCAGATTAACAAAATTAAGCAATTTTATTATTGGCAAAACAATCATCATTTAGACACTTTTTAGGAGTTAGAATGTTAGGAATAATATCCTCGTTTGATGGAGGAAATATTGAAGTCGTTAAGGCAGATGATCCCAGTGACATCCAGCTCAAAATAAGAAGAGACACGAATGCAGAGTTTTTTCAGTGGTTCTATTTCAGAGTTGTAGGGGTTAGGAGTAGCCAATGCACGATCAAAATATTAAATGCTGGAGAAGCGAGCTTTACTCGAGGCTGGGAAGATTATAAGGCCGTTGCTTCGGAGGATCAGAAATATTGGGAAAGGGTGCAGACAGAATATAGAAGCGGCGTTTTGGAGATAAAACACACTCCAAACTCAGATTCTGTTTGCTATGCATATTTTGTCCCGTATTCATTGAACCGGCATTCTGATCTCATTGCCAGATGTCAGGCGTCTGAAGGGGTCAGCTTATCAATACCTGGATTTACCGCTCAAAAAAGACCCATTGAAGTTTTGACTTTTGGAAATGAAACCAAGGAAAAACCAGCTTTATGGGTTATAGCCCGCCAACACCCAGGGGAAACGATGGCTGAGTGGTTTATGGAGGGTCTTTTAGATCGCTTGCGAAATCAGCAAGATGGTGCAGTAAGGTCTTTGCTTCAGAGGGCTGTATTATATGCCGTTCCCAACATGAACCCAGACGGCAGTGCACTTGGAAATTTGAGAGTAAATTCGCAGGGCGTTAATTTAAACCGAGAATGGGAAAATCCAAGTGTGGAAAAAAGTCCTGAGGTTTTTTATGTCCGTAATATGATGATTGAAAGTAAAATAGCATTTTGCCTCGATGTACATGGTGATGAGGGACTTCCTTTTAATTTCATAGCAGGTTTTGAAGGAATTGCTGAAGCCAGTGATCATCAATTGGGAGTTATGAATAATTTTCGTAATACGCTTGCTCAGCTGAACCCTGATTTTCAATTAGCAAATGGATATCCTAAAGTTGCCAAAGGAAAAGGTATGAAGACAACTTCGACCGGTTATTTAGCAGCATTTCATGGAGCTGTTTCTATGACCCTTGAGATGCCATTTAAAGATGCTGCAAATGCACCGGACGAAAGATTTGGCTGGTCCCCTGAAAGGAGTATGGCTTTGGGCCGGTCCAGCGTAGAGGCAATACTTTCGATTCTTGATGAAATCAAGAATTAAATTGATGAAGGTAACAAGTGATATGATAACTCTTTATGGTATATCTAATTGTGATAAATGCAGAAAGGCGAAGAAATGGTTTAATGAAAACCGAATTATATTTGATTTTTTTGATTTTCGAAAAAATGAATTGACCCACGCTAAGATTGAAACATGGATTGATAGGATAGGATTGGATAATTTGATTAATCGAAGAGGCACAACGTGGAGAAACCTTCCTGAAGAATTACGTGACCAGATATCCCAGCCAAAAAATTTGGATGTGTTGCGTCAATTTCCCACTTTAATGAAAAGACCTATTATTGAAATGGATGACCATTTTCTGGTAGGATTTGACGCCTCAGTTATCAAACAAATTCAAATCATGAAAATGTGAACAGGATCTAAAGATTTAGTTTTGGAATTTATAGTACTATTCAAAACGGAGTAAATATGGACTCAGACGTTATAATCATAGATGAAGGGATTAGACCGTTTCTGAACGCCTTGTTTCCTGCTCCAAAGAAAATACAAGCCATAAGCGACAGAATGATAACATGTCGTTGCTACGAACTTACTACAGGTGAAATAAGGGAAGCTGTAAAGAAAGGATGCGTTGGCCCAAGTCAATCTAAAGCTTTTCTTCGCTGTGACATGGGTGTGTGTCAAGGGCATATGTGTGGTGCCTCAGTTATAGAAGTGATGAGCCAGACAATGTGTAAAACACCATCGAATGTTGAAGCATATAGGATTCGTCTACCAATAAAACCACTACCGCGTGATGAGATAAAAAGTTTGAGTGAAAATTAAATTCAAACGGAAGTTGTATTAAATAAAATTCCTTATACCCCCAATAATAGATTAGAAGATTGAAAATTTGGATGAACGATGATGACCATACCTGAGCTTAAGATGATCGAGACACCGGGAGGAGAAATTTCCTACAGGGAGAATGGTTCTGGGCCTATACTTCTATTACTGCACGGGATAGGCGGGAACTCACGCTCTTGGAAAAGTCAGTTGGAGACGTTATCTAGCAATTTCCGTGTTATAGCTTGGGATGCCCCAGCTTATGGGAAAAGTGCGAAACGAGGGGTAAACCTTGAAGAATATACAGCGGCTGTCATAGAGTTTCTGGATGCGTTGAGTATAACTACTGTTAGTCTGTTAGGTCATTCCATGGGCGGAGTTGTGGCTCAGGGTGTAGCAGGGTTTCATCCCGATAGGGTAACAAAGTTGATTTTGTCCAGTACTTTTATGGGACATGGACTAGCAGAGGGGACTCGATTAGGCGAAGGTTATAACGCAAGATTGGAAGATATAAAAAATATGTCGCCGGATGAATTTGGTCGCGCCAGGGCATCCAGTATGCTTGCTAAATCAGCTTCGAGTGTAACTCGACAGGAAGTTGCTTCTATAGCGGCTGAGGTGACGCATAGTGGATTACTAGCTGCATGCAAAATGTTACACCATGCAGATACTCGCGATCTCGCTACCAAGTTTAAAATGCCAGTTTTAGTTTTGACAGGAGAACAAGACGGTGTTGTTATCCCCGCAAGAAGTAAGGAAATGGCTAGTTTGATCCCTGAAGTGCAAATGGAGCAAATCTCGGGCGTAGGGCATGCGGGTTATCTCGAAAACTCTAACAAATTTAATCTGGCTCTAGAAAACTTTTTGAACGCTTAGAATATTTTCAAGCAAAAATTGTTGATAAAGCCCAAAGAGAATAGTCGGTGATAAACTAATAGTAGAGGTTACGTTGCGCAGTTTTTAGTGGCTGTGAAATATTTTTTCACTCAACTCAAACGTTTATCTGTGCCCTTTTTAACTGAGCTTGGAACCGATTTACCACTCTATCTTTTTCATCGACATCCTCGACTTGAGCAACCAGCTGATTACTGAAATCTGGGTCTTTTATATGTGCTGCTAAGATCTTTCGAGGTATTTCTGAGGCTCGTCCTTTTGGTAGCATTTCTTCTTGGCACATTCCAACTAGCATAAGTGCTCGAAGATGCATTGGCCGCTGAGCGTTATCAATCTTTTCTATGATTTTTGACTCCTCGATATACGTAAATAAAAGGTCGTCAAGCTTCGTCATTATTTGCTGTTTTTTATCGGCCTCGAGATCAGACCTTTCTATTTGGTGAAAGCTAGCGGTCACTTGCTGCATTTTCTGGTTAGGGGGAAGGTTGGTGACAACCATAGAATTCAGGGATGTTGGTTCTAAAAATAAATGATCTATCTGTGCTGCTATGTGTTCTCTGAGTTGCTCAATTCCTTTTTTAGACTCACTTAGGGATAGCAAAAATGCAATTTTTCTAGCTGGTGAGCTCAACCGAGAAACCAGTGTTGTAACAGCCTCTTTCAATCCAGTTAATCCACCTTTGTTAATGATCCGTGTCTGTCTTTCTAATATTGCTCGTGCAAGTTCGCCTCCACCCTTAACTCCATCAGAAATTACAAGTCGATCTAGAATAGCATCAAATCGTTCACGTTCCCCTTCTTCTCCTGTTTTTGAAAGTGCGGCGCTGCCTCCTATCTGCTGGCTGACTCGTTCAGTGAGAATTTGACTACTTTCCAGAAGGTCAGCGCTACCTAGTAAACGGTTTAATTTTGCTTTAGTTTCCTCAATACTACCGCTTTGCATATCTTCAATTTTGCCAAGTTCCAAAGACCCTGAACTTAGATCGAGCATCTTGATAATGGCGCTTCCCAAGTCGGTCTGATCCCCCAGTAGATCTTGGATTACAGAATTATTCATCAATATGTCCGCAATGAACCTATCAATAGCGGCTAGTCCTCTGGAATCCTGAGCGGCTTCCCCTAACTCAATACTTTGAACGAGTTTACCCCACCAATCTCTAATATCTATAAGCTGTTTTGTGATTGCAGTATTGACGAGATGTTCGAAATCGTCGCCTTGCGATATTCCATCGATAGTTGCCACAGATTGATCAAAATTTGTTGAATCTATTTTTGGAAGCGACTTATCCTCTGCTTTTTTAGCATCTTCCGTAATAGCCTGAACAAATTCGAACAAGTTATCACGTCGTTCGTTTGCATTACCTAGGTCTGGGTCTACCTGTAATTTTGATACTTTTGCTATTGCGGATGGCACGAGTGCGTCGGCATCCATAACTCTTTTGAGTTCTTTGCTATTATGAAGAGCTTCAATGGCAGTGATATTATTTTTATCAAGATAACGCCTAAAGAGTTTATTTATTACTTTCCTACTCGGGGTCAATAAAAGATCTTTGGCTATTGAACAGTCAGGTGCCTCATCGATATCATTGATGAATATTTTTTCTTGTCCTGCTTCCTTCAGTTTTTCAAAGATAATATCTTCGTCTTCGAGTTGATCTATAGACTTTGCTATTAAAACATGGTCGAGGACAATCCTGACTCCTGTGACGCCAGGCTCACTTAGCATCTGGTTGGCGACTTCTTCAGCTTCAACTTTTTTTGTTACCGTTGCGTCAATTTGCCAAGTTGTGTCATGTAGAGTTAAAATTTCAAAAGGCATAAATTTTTCCCGATTAACTGTATCGACGGACATAAAACGTAATATTAAACATACTTTTTGGGAAGCATGTTAACAAAAAACACTTAGATGAATGATTAAAAAGGTAAACTTTTTTCACTTAACAACACGGGTACACTTTTTTTTCCCAAAAGAATAATGCTCGGAGTAAATATTTAATAAATTTCCCGCAAATATTATGGTTCCACCAAACAAGATCAGCAAATCCCAAGGTTCATCATAAAAATTAAAGCCAATAAATGCAATTAAAGGTAGCCGCATGAAATCCAGCGGTGTAACTACAGCAGCATCTCCATGTCTAAACGCGTGCGCGAAGCAAAAATGTGAAGTCAGCCCGGTTAACCCTAGTAATATTGCCCAGGGCCAAAGTTCAAATGATGGTATATTCCAGTCAGGTATAGAGGCGGCTAACCCGATTGGAAATTGTATTAAGTTCATATAAAAAATAATTGTCAGCGGGCTTTCTGTGGATGCCATATATCGTGTAAATACATATGTTGACGAGAAGCATAGTGTTGCAAATAAAACTACTAACGCAGCAGGTTGAATGATCTGTAATCCGGGTCGTAAGATGATTAAGACCCCTATAAAACCTATCAAGATACTGGCGGTGCGATAACGCGTAAGCTGTTCTTTTAAGAGTATCGTTGCTAAAATAGCCGTCCAGATTGGAGCAGTGAATTCAATGGCAAAGACTTCCGCTAAGGGCAGCAGCGCCACGCCATACAGCCAGCCGGTTTGACCGCCAAAATGAATAGTATTACGAAAAACATGTAATTTTAATTTCCGTGTTTTTACTTTTTTAAAACCAATGATTGTTAATAAAACGAATAATGACAACAAACATAGAAAACTTCTGGTAAAAGAAATTTGAAAAGCATTGAGTTCACTGGAAAGTTCGCGTCCAGCAATGGCCATGCCAGATATAGATATCAGAGCTCCAAACATCCAAAGGGTGGCGAGGTAAGGCCTCTGCTGACGTTCAGTTCCCATTTTTCAATTCTATCTAGCTATATTAACCAACAACTCAAGACCACGATGTGACCACTCAAGATTTAAATGAGCAGGGATCTTAATATAGCTCCTTCTTAAAATAGGCGAGAAAATAAAGCATTTGACAAGTTGTTTTTCACTACTGTTTGAGGCTGCACGATCTCTTCTAAATTAACGTATAAAAAAAGAGGACTAATTCTGTACTGTTTTCATTGGCATTTTTAATATAAAAGCCTATGTTACGGAATTGTACAGATAAATTTAGGTGCGGTATGCTTAAACTGAATAGACTAACGGATTATGCTGTGGTGGTTTTGAGTCGCTTGTCAAAGCAGGTTGGTATGGTGCAGACTGCGAACGAAATTTCTGATGGAACAGGGCTCCCCATGCCAACTGTTTCCAAAATACTGAAGTTAATGGCTGGTTCTTCATTGATAGAGTCGCATCGAGGGGTAAACGGGGGCTATTCTCTCTCGAGGGGGGCTGACTCTGTTCGCGTTTCAGAGATAATCGAGGCCCTCGAGGGGCCAATAGCCTTGACAGCCTGTGTTGATGGAACAACTGATCAGTGTGCGATCGAGAGGTCATGTCCGATGCGTGGTAATTGGAATACCGTGAATGATGCGATAAGAACGGCTCTAAGTGGGGTTACACTGGCAGATTTGTTAGATCCCGGAGAGATATTTCCAGTAAATTCCCTCAGCAAAAAAACTAACCGGGGTCCTATCTCGTATCAGACTAGCTAACATTTAAAACCAAAAAATTTCAATAAAGAACGGACAAATTATGTCGATCTCCGAAGAGACAGTTGACCAAGTAAAGAAACTTGAAGCTGACAAATATAAATACGGATTTGTCACTGATATAGAGATGGAGACAGCTCCGAAGGGGTTAAACGAAGATATTATTCGATTCATTTCAGAAAAAAAAGAAGAGCCTCGATGGATGCTAGAGTGGCGCCTTAAGGCTTATAAACACTGGTTGACAATGGAGGAGCCCAATTGGGCAAAAGTTGGGTATAAAAAAATAGATTACCAGGACCTCTACTATTACGCTGCGCCAAAATCTATGGACGGACCGAAAAGTCTGGATGAAGTTGATCCAGAACTTCTTAAAACGTACGAAAAATTGGGTATCCCTCTCAAAGAACAAGAGTTGCTCTCCGGGGTGGTGGCTGTCGACGCTGTGTTTGACTCAGTATCCGTAGCTACTACGTACAAGGCGAAATTGACGGAAATGGGTGTAATTTTTTGTTCAATATCAGAGGCTGTTCGCGAATATCCAGAGCTTGTAAAGAAATACCTCGGTTCAGTTGTTCCGCATTCAGATAACTATTTTTCTGCCTTAAACTGCGCTGTTTTTACAGATGGCTCATTTGTATACGTCCCAAAAGGGTTAAGATGTCCCATGGAACTATCGACTTATTTTCGGATCAATGCTGAAAATACGGGACAATTTGAACGTACTATGATCATCGCGGATGAGGGTTCTTACGTTAGCTATTTGGAAGGGTGTACTGCCCCTCAGCGTGATGAGAACCAGTTACATGCGGCCGTAGTCGAACTTGTAGCGTTAACCAATGCAGAAATTAAATATTCTACTGTACAGAACTGGTACCCGGGCGATGAAACGGGGGCTGGCGGTATATACAATTTTGTAACCAAACGGGGCGCCTGTAGGGGAGATAATTCAAAAATTTCATGGACACAGGTAGAGACGGGCTCAGCGGTGACTTGGAAATACCCGAGCTGCATTTTACAGGGTGATAACTCAATTGGTGAATTCTATTCTGTTGCGATTACAAACAACGCGCAACAGGCCGATACAGGAACCAAAATGATCCATTTAGGAAAAAATACGAAATCAACAATAATCTCTAAGGGTATAAGTGCTGGTCGAGCTGACAACACATATCGTGGATTAGTCAAGATTATGCCTAAAGCTGAAGGAGCGCGTAATTTTACTCAGTGTGACAGTTTGTTAATAGGTAATACTTGTGGGGCGCATACCGTACCATATATCGAAACGCGCAACCCGACAGCCCGAGTAGAACATGAAGCCACAACATCGAAAATCAGTGAAGACCAGATGTTTTATTGTCAGCAACGTGGGCTATCTCCCGAAGAAGCGGTATCGCTAATAGTCAATGGGTTTTGTAAAGAGGTAATGAAAGAGTTACCTATGGAATTTGCAGTCGAAGCTCAAAAATTAATTGGTATCAGCCTCGAAGGCAGTGTCGGTTAATTGAAGTGTAGGGAATACAAAGGGGAATATTATAAATGTCACTGTTATCGATAAGGGATCTTCATGCCACAGTTGGTGGCAATGAAATATTGAAGGGGATCAATTTAGAAATTGGTCCCGGAGAGATACATGCAGTCATGGGGCCCAATGGCTCTGGAAAAAGTACTCTTTCATATGTACTTGCAGGGCGTGAAGGATACGAAGTGACCAGGGGAACAATAGCGTTCAAAGGTAAAGATCTAATAGACCTGGCAGCCGATGAGCGTGCAAATGAAGGGGTCTTTCTTGCTTTTCAGTATCCGGTTGAGGTCCCTGGTGTTGTAGGCATGACGTTTTTGCGAGAGGCTTATAATGCCAAGTTGCGATATTTGGGGAAACAGGAAATTGATGCGATGGAGTTTTTGAAGTTTGTCCGATCGAGGGCAAAAACATTGAATATGAGTGACGATATGCTTAAGCGGGCTGTAAATGTAGGGTTCTCTGGAGGAGAAAAGAAAAGGAATGAAATATTACAAATGGCGGTGTTGGAACCGGATTTAGCAATTCTGGATGAGACAGACTCTGGGCTCGACATTGATGCTTTGAAATTAGTTTCCGACGGTGTGAACGAACTCCGCTCTGAAAATCGTAGTATGTTGATAATAACTCACTATCAACGCCTCTTGAATTACATCCAGCCGGATCATGTGCATGTTTTAGCGCACGGTAAAATTCAGCGATCTGGTGGTAAGGAATTAGCCCTGGAGCTGGAAGCAAAAGGGTATGCCGAATTTTCGGAAGAGGCTGCCTGATGGCTCTTCAACCAGTTGCTAAGCTGCCGTTTGAAGGTCTTATAGCTGATGCGCGTAGCCATAAGCTTGGCAAATGGCACAGTAAATTAAGCGAGCGTGCTTTAGAACAATACGCAGAAATAGGCTGGCCTGGTCCAAAGACGGAGTCGTGGAAATACACTAGCCTGAACAAAATAGCATCTGGGACCTTCTCGTTAGCTGGGGAATATTCGGCGATTGTTCCGGAAGATATGATAATGCCGCTGACGTGTCCGAGACTTGTACTTGTCAATGGTGTATTGAACAAAGAACTCTCCAATCTGGAACAGCTTATTGGTAACTTGTCGATTACATCGCTGGTTGACATCGAGGATCACCAGAAAATGTTTTTTGATGACTTATTTAAAAGCGAAGAGTCGAAAGGGGACTTGCCCTTAACTTATCTAAATACAGCTATACTGTCCGATGCCGTAATGCTGGAAATTACAGAAGGCTCAAAATGCGAACTGCCGTTGCATATAATATCGATTGGCTCCGGTAACGGGATAACGTTTGCTCCTAGATTAATCGTTAACGTGGGGATAGGCGCTAAGGTTGATTTTATAGAAAGTCATGTTGGATGCTCTGATAGCGCGTATTTCTCGAATTCAGTAACGCAATTGTATTTGGGCGACAATTCAGAAGTTGGTCATTATAAACTGCAAAACGATAGTAGAGACTCGTCTCACATTAGCCTTACAAGGGCGGTGATTGATGACGGCGCTTCCTATGATAATTTCACAATGAGTGTCGGTGCAAAATTATCAAGGAATGAAGTGAGAGCTCATTTAAAAGGGAGTGGAGTTGAATGTTGCATAAATGGAGCATATCTTGGCGCAGCTGATCAACACATAGATAATACTACGTTCATAGAGCACCAGGCTGAAGGGAGTTCTAGCCGAGAGGTCTTTAAGGGCGTTTTAGATGATACTGCTCGAGGCGTTTTTCAGGGGAAAATACTGGTTCATCCTGAAGCACAGAAAACTGACGGTTATCAAATGAATAGAGCAATGTTGTTATCAGACAAGGCCGAGATAGACTCAAAACCCGAGTTGGAAATTTACGCAGATGATGTGCGTTGTAGTCATGGTGCAACGGTTGGCGAACTAGAGGATGAGCTTATATTCTACTTATGCGCGAGGGGAATAGATCGGGAGAGTGCACGGAGGATGTTGATAGGGGCCTATATTAGCGACGCAATCGATGAAGTTAAGAATATTGATATACGGTCATCGATCCAGAGTGTTGCTGAAAATTGGTTGAAACAGAATTTGTATGAAAAATAATGATGCAGGGTGGAATGATGCCATTTGATATTGATGCAATCCGAGATGACTTTCCAATATTAAAAGAGGAAGTTCGGGGTAAGAGATTAGTGTACTTAGACTCAGCTGGATCATCGCAAAAACCAACTCAGGTCATTGAGTCACTAAAGCGCGTATATGAAACTGAATATTCCAACGTCCACAGAGGTCTGCACTATATGTCAGAGCAAACTTCAGCGCGCTACGAGGAAGCTCGGAGTAAAGTGGCAAAATTCTTAAATGCTGAGTTTGATCAGGAAATTATATTTACCAAAGGTACTACAGAGTCGATTAACCTCGTTGCAAGCAGTTTTGGCCGTAAAAATCTGGGGCCTGATGATGAAATTCTAATAACGTGGGCAGAACATCATTCAAATATTATACCTTGGCAATTATTAAGAGACCAGATTGGCTGTGAGATTAAAGTTGTACCAGTCGATGATGATGGTGCGATTAGTCTTGAGTCATTTAAGAAGTTGATTTCCAAAAAGACCAAGATTGTAGCTTTTTGCCACGTCTCGAATGTTTTAGGTACCGTGCTTCCAGTTAAAGAGGTGGCCGAGATTGCCCACCAGAACGGTGCCGTGGTAGTGATCGATGGTGCACAGGGGGTCGTGCATA
>Ga0181597_10004342_pt1 | contig 14130 bp, 14 predicted proteins | sample 041ome_5_FD_148647 | JGI IMG/M metagenome (GOLD analysis project Ga0181597, IMG submission 148647) | Coastal salt marsh microbial communities from the Groves Creek Marsh, Skidaway Island, Georgia - 041403US metaG (spades assembly) | ecosystem: Environmental > Aquatic > Marine > Intertidal zone... | reverse complement strand
AGCCAGCCGATGCCTGAGCCCAGATACCGGGCGACAAAAAAGCCGAATAGGCTGCCAAATAGGCTATTGCTGAGAATGTGCTCAAGCCCGCCGTGGAGGGTGAGCGCGGTGACGATCCGCCACCACTCGCCGTCGCGTACCGACCCGCTGTGCAAAACACCGGCTTCGACCCAGGTTGCGTTGGCGAAGCCCTGTAGTGCTGGTACTGCCCAGATGACGGCCAGAAATCCCAGCACACCTAACCATCCGCTGTCCGCATAGGGAACATTGGTTTGCGCCGGCGCGGGTTGCGCATTTTCCTGCCAGTAGGCGGTGAGCTCATGGTGGGCACGCTGCTGATCTTGAGGTGGCACCATTAGGGACCACGGTGCGTTGGAGGCATTCATGTCGACCCGGTGGGTCACTTTGACGGCGAGTAAGACCAAGCTAGCGTCGCGGATTTGCCGCTGATCTTCAGCGCGAAACACCTCAACCCATGCATTTTCTTGATCACTCATGTGCAGAGACTAGCAAGGGGTAGCGGCAGAGTCCCTAGCGCCGAATGTTCAACGGCTGCGACAGGACAATGGATACGTCATCCAGACCGGCTCAATGTCTACGGCCCGCGTTCTATTCAGGTCAGGCGTCTCAGTTTTTTTTGCCTGCGAGCAGCCGGGTGGGGTGATCTGCCACATTGGTATAGGGCAGGGAATAGGCGAGGGATTGAACCTGATCGTAAAGGTAATCGGTGAGCGATTGACGATTGTCGTACTGGCTTAAAGTCTCCCAGCCAAGGGTGTTGCCGACCACGGCGTCTAATGGTTTGCGGAAACGATGCCTGGCCTCACTGAGCAGCAGCGCCATACGCAATGGTTCGGCAATATGAGAGGCCAAGTGAAATGCGCGGCGGTTGCGGCCAGGAAAGTACACGGGCACTACGCTCGCCTGGGCATCACGAATCAGTTTTGCGGCAAAGGTCGTCCAGGGCGCATCAACCACGCTGCCAAAACCTTTTTTGCCTGCGGTGGACACAAAGCCTGACGGGAAAATAAGAATGGGGATGTTTCGCTCAAGGCAATCCTGGGCCACCTTTTTTGCCCGAATGTTGTTCTTCATCGCGGCCTTGGTCAGGTTGAAGTCCACGGGTAAAAAATAGGGTGCAAGGTCTTTGTCCTGACAAAGCAGCGAGTGAATCATGATACGAAAGTCACCGCGGGCCCGCAGGGCGATGTCGCAAAGGGCCAAGCCATCAACAATGCCGAAGGGATGATTGGCAACGAAAACGAGGGGGCCTTCGTCGGAGATAGTCGCCGGATCCACGCCACAGTAACGTCGTTCAATGCGGGTTGCATTAAAGGCCTCATCAAAGAAGCGGGCCACATCAAAGGGGCCTTCTTTCAAATTCTTGTAAATTTTTTCGATGTGCTTGCGGCCGAAGGCGTGCTCAATCGCCGAAATAACGTGGCGGGTTAGCCAAGGGTCGTCAGGCTGAACGTAAGAGATCTTGGGATCTTCACGAACATAGGCGGCGAAGGCTGGGTCGAGTTCCGGAGCTGACATAGCATCGTTCCGAGGCAACTGCGTTGGGAAATCGTAGCGCGTTGCTCGGCGAATTAACACGTTTGGTAAGTAACAGATATGTGACAAAGATCGGTGGCCTGAAAGATCCCTGGACTCGAGCGGAGCAGGCTGCAAATCGAATGCACGACTTTTTATTGACCCTGCTCACAAACGCGTTGCTGGGGTTGCAAAACCCTCACCAGTCGCCAATATAAGCGGACGCGCGATGGCGCGGGCGTGTAAGCAACGTTAGTAACAACATCGCAGGTGGTGGCGCATAACACGACGTGCACCACGACCTCAAAATACGATAGGTGATATCAATGGAACAGCGATCTATGCATCGAGCGTCGGTAGCCAGTCTGTCTACGCTGGAAACCAATAAAGTACTGAAAAATACCTACCTGCTGTTATCAGCGACGCTGGGTTTCAGTGCCATCATGGCAGGGCTCTCCATGGTTATGGGCGTTCCCAGTGGCGCATACATAATCTGCGTACTGGCCTCCATGGTGCTGGGAATGTTTGTACTGCCCCGTACCGCTAATTCCGGTGCAGGCTTGGGCGTGATCTTTTTGGTGACGGGTCTATTGGGCTTTGGACTCGGTCCCATCATCAGCATGTACCTCGCGCTATCTAATGGCGCACAGGTGGTCGGTACCGCACTGGGAGGCACCGCTGTGATCTTTTTGGGGCTGGCGGGCTATGCCATGACCAGCAAGCGCGACTTCTCGTTCATGGGGGGGTTTGTTGCCATTGGCCTCATGGTCATGATCATTGGCATTATTGCGAACATCTTCCTGCAAATGCCGCTGCTATCCGTTGCGATTTCAGGTGGCATTATCATGCTGATGAGCGCAATGATACTGATGCAAATCGGCTCCATCGTGAACGGCGGTGAAACGAACTACATCATGGCAACCTATAGCCTATACCTGAGCATCTTCAACATATTCATTAGCTTGCTGCAGCTGCTGGGCATGTTCGGTAGCGACGACTAGTCGCTATCGGGAACGTTTCATGAACTAGCAAGGGTAGCCTTGCTCGTTTAGAAACCCGGCAAGGACCTTCGCGGAAGGGACACGCCGGGTTTTTTATTGGCGGCTATTTTGAGTTGGCCTGAAATTCGACTGGGAATGCAAAAGCTCAAAGGGGAATACAGATGGATTGGATGCAGATTTTAGCCTTGGCGGCCTGCGGCATGATGCTTTTTGCCATGTGGCCCATGGTCAAGCGTTGGCGCGAGAATCCCGTGGAAGCACAGCCCGGGGATTGGTCGACGGCGATGTTCATCATCGGCCTCGTAATGCTTTTCGTCCTGCTGTTGATCTGGTCGGTGCAGTAAGAGTGGGAGTCTACTTCCCGGTCAGAGCGGCATAGACCTTGGTGAGCTGGCTGGGCAGGTCTTCCATTTCCTCAATGATCATATAGCGCTCGTCCGGACACATCCGCTTTAAATAGTCGTGGCCGGATTTGTCCACGGTCATACAAAAAGTTTCGATACCCTTTTGCTGGGATTCCTGCAGGGCTTTGGCGGTATCTTCCACGCCGTAATCATGGTTGCCGCGCACCGGGCCGTAATCACAGTCTTGGGGGAAGCCGTCACTAATGACCATGAGTACCTTCATGGCGCTGCCTGTATTCATCAGTTTCTGGGTTGCGTGACGTATGGCAGGCCCCATGCGGGTAGAGCCCTTGGGAGCCATGGCCGCGATACTCTTCAACGTCGTGTGCGAGAACGCGTCATCGGGTTCCTTGGCGATAAAAAGCTCGACATTGTCCTTGCTGTAGCCGGAAAACCCGTAAATACCGTAGCTGTCACCTAGCGCTTCGAGCGCCGCAGCCATCACTACCATGGCCTCGCGCTCAAGGTCGATGATTTTGCGTCCGGGTTCCTCTGGCTCCTCTTCGATCTCATCAAAACTCGCATACCAGCCTGCCCGGGTATCGGACTCGTCTTCCTCGTAGTTCGACCAGTCCCGCGGCTCCGGCGGATGAATGGGGTCGTCAGTCGAGGCGGACAGGTCAACCAAAAAAATCGCGCTCACATCACGCTGTACCCGCTCTTTGCGCGAATATACGCGCTCGTCCGCACTCTGACCGGCGCGTATATCCTGACGCGCTTCAATCACCGCGTTCAAATCCAGTTCGTCACCGTCTTGCACCCGGCGAATGCGCTCCAGGCCCGTTGGCCGTATTTGTTCAAGTTGGCGCTGCACCGTGTTTTGATAGGCGCGGATCACTGCCTTAAGGGGCGCGATATCGTCCTCGCCATCAGTTCCCAGAGGCTGCTCGAAGACCCGGCACCATGCGCGCAAATAGGTGCGATTGAGGTAGTCCCATTCATCGTAGCGAAAACTTCGTGCATCGCCTTGGCTCTTACCCAGGGCGTGGGCAACCGCCGAACGCTCCATATCGACGCGACGCTTGAGCGTGTCGCGCTCGTCCTTCAGTTCCTTAATGTCTAAATCAATCTGCCGTTGGCTGCCGTCACCCGCATCGCCGTACACGGCTTCCTCTTCCTGACCTGTAGGTATTTCCATGGCCATGGACTGGCTGAGCTGCTCGTTAATATCTTCCAGCTCTTCTTCCCATTCCTCGACGCGCTGCTCTCGGTTGAGCCAGTCAACGAGCGATTCGTCAGTTTCGCGGTAGCTGCTTTCTTCAAGTTTGTAGTGGGCCAATACAGCCTCATAGTGTTCACACAGAGCCGTGACACTGTCGTAAACCGTGGCTGCGCTCTCGCGGTGCTCGGCAATCGCTTCGTAAAGCGTTCGCTGCAGTCCACTGTCGGATAGCTTGCGCGGCTCGCCCATACGCCAGCGTTTGGCCTGTTCCAGCAGATCTGCGGGAACTTGCGACTCCAGCAGGTACCCATGATAGGCCTGAAAATGTTTGGTCAGTCCTGGGTATGCGCGCTGCAGGTGGGCTTGGATTCGGGTCTCTTCAAACAGCAGAAACAAATCCTCCGCCAGGGCAGGCTGAGAAAAACTGGTGAAAAGCAGGCGGTAGTCCCCAACCCTTGGTCCGGCGTTGGGGTCGGGCTGAAAGCGCTGCAGCAGGCTGGGTATCTGCTCGACAGCGGTCTCCATACGAAAGCTTAGGGTGTCGCACTCGCGCAGCCCGATCTGCTCCATGGCAAGCACGCGGTAGGTAGAGGCGTGGGTTGTGGCAACGGACTCGGGTAGAAAAAGGGTGTCGCTGTTTTGGCCGCCGGATTCTTCAAGGGTCAGCTTAGGGTTGGCTGCAAATTCTTGGTTGCTGCGAATATGCAGGTACCGCCCGGCGATGCCCTCGGCAAACAGTGCCAAGGACGATTCAACATCCGCCAGTGCGATGCTGGGTTCGATGGCCTCAGGCTCTTGCTCGAGTGTCATGGGTCGAATTCCTGCCGCTGAACTCGGTGCCCTAGGGCAAGATCACATCAACGATGTCAGCAACGGCTTCCTGCACACTGGCGTCATCGGAAATGGCGCTGATGATCGACGCAGTGGCTGCCCGCCTTGGCGCAATACCCGCAGCGATCAGCTCACCAGTGTAAATCAGCAGACGCGTGCTTACGCCCTCCTCGAAGCCATGTTGTTTAAGGTTGCGTACCCGTTCGCCAATCACCGCCAGCCGTTCGGCGGTACTTTCTTCGACCCCGGACTCGTGCTGGATGATCTGGGTTTCGGTCTCAACATCTGGGTAGTCAAACTCCAGACTGACGAACCGCTGCCGGGTGCTTGGCTTGAGGTCTTTGAGGACACTTTGATAGCCCGGGTTGTAGGAGATCACCAGCAGAAAATCCGGATGGGCATCGAGTAATTCCCCGGTTTTGTCGATGGGCAAAATGCGCCTGTGATCTGTGAGAGAGTGAATGAGCACCGTCGTATCCTTGCGTGCCTCGACAATCTCATCGAGATAACAGATGGCGCCGGTGCGCACGGCCCGGGTCAGAGGACCGTCGGACCAGACCGTCTCATCGCCCTTGAGCAGATAACGCCCCACCATGTCCGTCGCGGTGAGATCCTCGTGGCAGGACACGGTCAGCAGGGGTATCTCGGGACGTTCATCGTCCGCCCGCGCGCTGTCCAGATGCCAACTCATGTGTTCTACAAAGCGCGTCTTCCCGCAACCCGTTGGCCCCTTCAGCAGTACCGGCAGACGCGAGGCATAGGCTGCTTGAAATACCTCGACCTCATCGGCAATGGGCAGATAGTAAGGGGCTTGGTTGGTTCCAGCGTCGGAGGTGATTTGATTCATAGCGTGCCTGCACAAAAGTTCGGAATGCCCAAGAGGGCTTAAGCCGCGAAAGCATGCGTCTCAAAGCGTGCAGAGCCTGTGAAGATCTCGGTTGCCGCACAATCGCTGGATCTACAAGATCTTATCAGGCTGCCCTTGTGACGGCGTGGATGCCTTGTAAACTGAAAGAAAACTAAGAGACAGCGCCTTGAGTGATACCGATGAACTGTTGGAAGCGACCACAGCGTTAATTTTGCCGCTGCTGCATGCCCTGGATGCGCTAAATCAGGCGGGCCGGTTGATGCATCCGCCAGCCTTGCAAGAAGTCGTCAGTGCCATAGCCCCCTATCGAGATCCCCTAGAAGAGGGCCGGCAGGTATTTACCCAGGTCCAGTGGCCAGAGCACCTTGAGGCCTTCACCCTGCACGCCAACATGGCGACGACCCTTGCGCTTCGCGCCTTTGACGGCTTCGCCTCGGCAATGGATCAGGCGGAACCGCCCATGGCCGCCTACCGCGCCATGGGATTGGCGACCCAGGCCTATGCCGCTGCCTATCCTCTGGGGGCCATGTTGCCGCCAGTGAACCGTTTCTATCTTGAAGCCGACGTACGTGAGGATGAAGAGCTTCAGCGCAAGCTGATGGAGGCGGACCCAGAACAACCGAATGTGGGCGTCATGCATGCAGATAACGCTTCAGACCAACGAGGCGGATTTTCGGTCTATGTGCCGGAATATTATCAGGGAGAAACACTGCCCTTGGTGGTAGCGCTGCATGGGGGTAGCGGTCACGGGCGGCAATTTTTGTGGTCATGGCTGCGAGCAGTGCGCTCCAATCCGTGCATTTTGATTGCGCCAACCTCGTCAGAGCGCACCTGGTCATTAATGAGCCCAGAAGCCGACAGTCAGCGCCTGCATGGTCTCGTGGCATACGCACAAGAACACTGGAGTATCGACCCAGAACGCATTTTGCTTACCGGTATGTCCGATGGTGGCACGTTTAGCTACGTTTGCGGGCTGCAGTCGGACTCGCCCTTTACTCACCTCGCACCCTGTTCGGCTTCTTTCCATCCCATGTTGATGGAGGTAGTCGACCCAGCAAGGGCGCAAGGCCTGCCGATCTACCTGATGCATGGCGCCCTGGACTGGATGTTTCCCGTGAGCGTGGCTCAAGAGGCCAACACAGCATTGAGCGCCGCCGGCGCAAAGGTGGTGTATCGCGAGATCGAAAACCTGTCGCATACCTATCCCCAGGAGGAAAACCCAGCGGTCTTGCGCTGGCTGGCAGAGGCTGTACCGCCAACCCACTAGCACGGGGTGAGTTAGGCGGTGCGATTTAAAGGTGGGGCTAAACAAAGGAGTTGCGGTGCGCATCACAGGATACAGCCCTGACTATGCAGAAGACTTTGCGCGGCTCAACTACCAATGGATCGAACACTACTTTCGTATCGAAGACGAAGACCGCGCGGCGCTCGATCATCCGGAGGCCTACGCCATCGAGCCCGGTGGTGAGATATTCTTTTTGCTGATAGACGAGCAGGTCGTAGGTACCGCGGCCATGGTGCCCAAGGCATTTCATGCCAGCGGCGGCGTGGCACGATTTGAGCTGGCAAAAATGGCGGTTGATCCCAGTTTGCAAGGTCGTGGATTGGGCAAGGGTTTACTGGCCCACGCCATCGACTTTGCGAGGGACCAGGGTGCTAACGAGGTGGTGCTGTCGACTAATGACATTTTGACGCCTGCCCTCACCGTATATCGCGATGCAGGCTTCGTTGCCCAACCTGCGGCCCAGGACGAGCGCTACGAGCGCAGTAATTTGTTCATGGTGCTGACGCTGACATAGACAAAGAACGGTTGGTCGAATACTGTATATAAAAACAGTACTTCAAAGAGACTCATGTCCGACCTACCCATCAAACCCAGCAAGCCGACCCGGGGACGAGGTGCGGTGACCAATCACCCCAGCCGGTTTTTGGCTGCGGTTGTTGAGCCCCAAAGCGATGATTGGGGTGACGGCCTAGACATTCTGGAGCACTGGCTGGCGCGCAGCACCAAGGTGCAGGTGAAGCCCGATCTCACCAAGCGGCTGATCACAACCAATCGCTCGCCGGATATCCCCTTTGAACAGTCGATAAACCCCTACAAGGGCTGCGAGCATGGCTGTATCTATTGTTTCGCAAGGCCCACTCACGCCTATCTTGACCTTTCACCGGGTCTCGACTTCGAGACCCATATTTTTTACAAAACCAATGTGCGCGAGCACTTACTGCGCGAACTGGCGAGGCCCGGCTATCGGATCAGTCCCATCGCCATGGGCACCAACACCGACCCTTATCAGCCGATTGAGCGCGAGCATCGCATCACACGAACTGTATTAGAGCTAGCCCTGCAAACCCGGCATCCGGTCAGTATCGTCACCAAGGGTGTACTGATATTGCGAGATTTAGATCTTCTGACAGAGCTGGCAAAACACAATCTGGTGCATGTGAGCGTCAGTCTCACCACGCTCAGTAAGTCGCTCAAACAGCAGCTTGAACCGCGCACGGCCAGCCCCAGCGCGCGGCTTCGTATCATTCGTGAACTGTCCGAGTCAGGCGTGCCCACGGGGGCCATGTTTGCGCCAATGATTCCCTATGTGAACGATCATGAGCTGGAGGCCTTGGTTAGCACCGCGCATCAAGCCGGTGCCAGATGGGGTGCCTACATATTGCTGCGCTTGCCCAGAGAGGTCAGGCCGCTTTTCGAGGAGTGGCTGCAAAATCACTATCCGGAACGTCAGCGCAAAGTGATGAACGTACTGGATGCTCATCACCAAAAACCCGAGGGCCGCACGCAGTGGTCTGTGCGCATGCGCGGTACTGGGGTGTTTGCCGACCTGCTCAGTCAGCGCTTTGCCATCGCCTCACGCAAGGTAGGTTTTGATCATGAGCGAGCACCTCTGCGCACAGATCTGTTCCGCCCTCCAACGTCCGGCGCTGAGGCGGGGCAAATGGGGCTGTTTGATTAGCTGCGCGTCTTCAGGAACTCGTAGCGTGCAAGCAGCACCAGACCCAAACAGCTCCACACCACGATGGTCAACCATTCTTCGGGCCACTGCAGAGAACTGCTGCTCCAGGGTAGAAAGGCGCTGAGCAAACCCAGGGATAAAATCACCGCCCCATAGCCCACTAAACGCGGGTGACTGACTTTAAATGGACGAGGCATGTCGGGTTCTGTCCTGCGCAGCACGAGAAACGAGATCGCTACAAACAAAAAGGCGACGGTGGTGGCGAAGCTGCCGCTGTTGATCAACCAGACCAAAATAGTTTTGCCGAACAGTGGCGCGATCATGCTCAGCACCCCGATGGCGGCAATCCCCACGTAGGGTGTTTTGTACTTGGGGTGCAGGCGTGCAAAGACAGCGGGCACATGGTTTGACTTGGCCAGGGCGTAGAGCACGCGTGAGCCCCCTACGACAAAGGCGTTCCAACTGGTCATGATGCCGCCAATACCGCCCAGGACCAGCAGCGCGCCTGCCCACGGATGCTGCCAAAGCGACTGGGCCGCGTCGGCGGTTGCCATGGTGGTCGAAGCCTGTTGCTCAGCGTTCAGTCCCAGGCCCACCGCGAATGCGATCAGTACGTACCAGGCCACGGCACAACCGACGCTGATGACCAGCAGTTTGCCAATTCTATTTGGAGGCAGGTCGATTTCTTCCGCAGACTGAGGGATGACGTCAAAACCCACCAGGAGCGCGGGTACCATAATGAGCACCGAGAGAATGCCCGTGGCTGGCGTGGCGATCAGCGGTTTGGCGTTCTCAAAGTCACCGAATAGAGCTGCGCCGCTGATGAGCAGCACACCGGAAATCACGATAAGCACGGTGACAATGCTTTGCAAAATGGCCGCGGTTCGAATACCCAGGACATTAACCCAGGTCACCAGGGCCGCAGCGCTGGATCCAACAAGCACGAAGCCCAAGTCCACGTCGCTGCCGACGAAAGTCCAAAGCGTGCCCATGCGAATGTCCGGGAACAGGTACTCGACGGCGCTCGGTAGCGCCACCGCCTCAAACAAACACACGTTCACATAGGAAAATAGCAGCGCCCAAGTGCAGGCGAACGACCAGCGATGGCCAAGTGCACGCTGTGTATAAACGTGCTCTCCACCTGCCTTGGGCATGGCAGACGCCAGTTCGCTATAGGTTAGGCCGATTAGTGCGACGGCGAAGCCGCCCACGGCGAAGGCGATCAAGGTGCCCAGAGTGCCTGCGCTGGTCAGCCAGACGCCGGTCATCAGCACCCAGCTCCAGCCGATCATGGCGCCAAAGCCTAGGGCGATGACCTCCCGAGATTTCAGCACCTTCGCAAATGTCGCAGGCTCTTCGGATAACTCAGCCATGTACCTTCCTATACCGAATAATCAGCAACGAATACTACGGGTAGAAAAACACCAGTTGTTAAGAAAATTCACCGCGACGGCGAAGATCGCACTGCTATGCTAAGGGCCTAGAGAGCCGTTTGCAGCAGGAGCCCAATGTGTCTCAGACATTGACCTTTAATCACCGACACAAAACCTTTCAACTTATTCTCACGGACGATGGAGCGATCGAGCTTTGGCTGGACGGCTGCCTGCGCAAACGCCGCGATGCGTCGGACAAACAGCCCCAATATGTGTGGACCAATGTCGAACTGGAATGGGAAGAACACCACTACATTGAGGCACGCTACTGGGCAGACAGCGGTGAGCTAAAGATCACGGTCAACGGTGATCCATTGCTGCAAAAAAATCTGTCCGCGCACTGATTCTTGCATGTATCCAAGTCAATGGCTTCGCAACCAATCAATCTCAGTGACGCTCAGCTCGACCAGCTGCAGGCTGAATTTGCCGAGCGGGGCTACGTGGTGCTGCGCAATGTTATTGGCCAGGCGGACAGAACGGGTCTGGTTGAGCAAATTCGCGCAGCCATTGAACCCTTGGTGGGGCCCGCGGAATTTGAAGCAGATGTTGGCTACCCCGGAGCACCGGTAGACCGATTAGCACCCGGGGGCAAAACCCCGCGACGTTTACTGCATGCCTACGCTCGATCTGCCGAGTTCAAGGCGCTGGCAACCCACCCCCAAGTCGCTCAAGTACTGGGCCGATTCTTGGCAGGCTCGGTCTGTCTCTCTCAGTGTCATCACAATTGCATCATGACCAAGCATCCTGGGTTTTCCAGCGCGACGCTGTGGCATCAAGATGTGCGGTATTGGTCCTATGAGCATCCCGAGCTGATTTCCGCTTGGTTCGCACTGGGCCAAGAAACCCAGCAAAACGGAGCGCTTTGGGTCATTCCCGGCACCCACAGACTGGATTTTGCGACCCAGCGGCTGGATGAGCATTTGTTTTTGCGACCGGAACTAGCCGAGAATCAGGCCCTGATACAAAAAGCCGAGGTGGTCGAGCTGCAGGCCGGAGACGTGCTGTTATTCCACTGCCGACTGATGCATGCGGCGGGTCGCAACGAGTCTGAAACGGTAAAACTGTCCACGGTTTTTACCTATCATCGCCAGGACAATCGACCCACAGCGGGCACCCGATCGGATCGGTTTCCCAGTATTGAAATGGTAACGGACAGACCCTAGAAAAATTGCCCTCAGACCCGTCGCGAGAAGCTCAAGGCAGGGCAGAAGGAGAATCAGGAAGACTGACATGCAGCGCGATCCTGACAACAACCAACGAGATGGCGGCATGGCGCCCGACGGCAGCTACGATGATTTCGCCTCGGCGATGCAGGATGTGCAGCCTCTGAGTAAGGGCAAACAGACCTTCGCACCACCACAGCGTCCGAGTGCTGACGATGCCGAAGCGCGACGTCGCGCAGCGGAAGAATTTCAAAGCGAAGAAGACGCCTCTAACTTTCTGACCCTTGGCGAAGTGAAAGCCCGTGACCCGCTGGAAGTGCTGGAGTGGCGTCAGGACGGTATCCAGCTGGCGGTATTCGACAAACTGCGCAAGGGCGGCTACGACATCGCACGAGAACTGGATCTACACCAGCGCACGGTGAAAGAGGCCCGCAGTGATGTCTACCAGCTGATTAACCAAGCCCACACCAACAACTGGCGCTGCGTGCTAATCAGCCACGGTAAGGGGCTGCGTAGCGCGACCCCCGCCAAGCTCAAAAGTTATGTGGCACATTGGTTAGCCCAGCACCCCCTGGTGCTGGCTTACGCTTCCGCCCAACGTAATCGCGGCGGTGTCGGCTCGGTCTACGCTCTGATCAAAAAATCTGCGGCCAGTCGCGAGGAAAACCGCGAGCGGTTCGGGCAAAAAAGCGATCTCATGGGAGGGCGCGACTAGTTGCAGCGATAGGCCTTAAAAGTTGCTGAGCCGCCCTCGACGCCAGTTTCGACCAAGTCAGTCGCACCCAAGTCCGCTGCCCGATTTCGCGCTAGGACGATCAGCTCTTCTTTCACCTTGCCCGTATTGCGATCAAGAATAACCGTGTCCTTGGTTTGGCTCGATACATCACCGACTAAGGTGCAGTTGGTCACGGCCTGGGCGCTACTTTGCGCAACCTTGGCACCAGCCTCGGTCAGTGAGACATAGGTGCAGCCCGAAAGGCCGAAGGCCAGCAACAGTGTTGAGGTTGTGAGGTAAGTCTTAGGGTTTTTCATCGCAAATCTCGCTCTGGCAGTGTTTAGGGTGGTGGTCATATTAGTCGTTAAGGTCTTAGTTGCGGACTTCGTTAAGGACTTCGTTTAGTTAAAAGTTAGGCTAACGGTTTGGACGGTGGTAAGGGTTAGTGCAACAAATCAAACGGTACATTGACGGGGTTGAAGCCGCGACAACGTCTGGTGCTTGATCGAGCTAAATCCGGCCCTTGCCCAGCTCTAGTATGCCGCGTCCAATGTTGAGTCGCAGAACATCGCTGGCGCCTTCCGCCAGTCGCCAAGCGCGTACCTTTTTGTACAGCAGCGCCAACGGATGATCATCAACGAGGGCACCGCCACCGACTAATTGAATGGCTGTATCCACGGCCTCGCCAATGCACTCTGTAGCAAAAACCTTACAGGCCATGCCTTCGTTCACAATGTTCTCGCCGGCATCGGCCAGTCGCGCGGTGCGATACAGCATACTGCGCGCGGCAAAGGCTTTAATGCGCAGGTCGGCGTAGTGCCAGCGCACCACATCCTTATTGCCGCGAGGCGCACCGTCTTTGTCCGGGCTTTGCAGATGCGACTGCAGAAGGTCCATGACCCAAATCAGGTAGCCGCAGGCTTGCGCCGCAAACAGCAGGCGTACATCGCCGATCTGTCGCAAAGCCTTAGGCAGGCCCTGGCCTGGCTCGCCAATCACGTGGCTTACCGGCACCTGGACATTGTCGAAACGAAAAGCAGCATGGTGGCTGCCGTCTAGGGAGTTAAAGCGTTTTTCTAAAATGACGCCTTGGATATCGGTATCGATCACCACCATCGATGGGCCGTGGCCTTCAATGCGAACCAGGGCATTAATGAAGTCCGCATCAGCGCCACCCGTGACATAGGATTTTTGCCCGTTAATGGTCAAAGCGTCACCGTCGATGATGCCCGCGGTTGGTTCAGCGTCGTCGGGTTCGGTAAAACCAAAACTGCCGCGCTTCTCCCCGGCCAGCAGGGGTGCCAGATGGCTCGATGCCAGCGGCTCTCCAACGCTGCCTAAAACCCCAGCCCCCGGCCCAAATACCGCATCGAGCGCGGGTGGATTTGCGGCAGCCAGGGTTTCGCGCGCCACGCACAAGGCCAGCTGTCCCGCCGCGTGGGCGGGCTGGGTCATGGTAAACAGGCCCGCCGTCTTGGACGCTTCGCGCACCTGCACCGCCGCCGAGGCCCGATCACTTTCAGCCAGGGGCAACATATGATCCTTGGCAAAGGCAGCGCAGCGCTCGCGCAGTTCAATCAGCTGGGGGCTAAGTTGCTCGGGCATGGTGTTTCCTTAAAAAACGGGCCTTTTATAGCAGGCCCTAGACATTCGGCACGATGGTCAACACGACGACCAGTAACGCCAAGAAGACCATGGCGCCAACGGCATAAAACAGCAGCGATTCGCGCTGCACATTTTGCTGCACGAGGGCTTCGACCTCCTCAGCAGAACGTGCAGCGGTACTGGAGGTAATGCGATATCGAGTCACATCGCCTGCGCGGGTCGGCAGTTTCACGAACAGCTCTGGTGTAGCGTCCAGACGCCGAGCCACTTCGGCAAAACTGATGCCTGTGTGCTTGGCTATTTGTGTGGGATGCAGGGCTGGACTGCCCTGGTCAATAAAGCAGTAATAGATGTCCAGCAGCAAGTTAGCCTTGCCGCGAAAGCGAAATTCTAAAGTAGGTATGCCGAGCATGGTCTGTCCCAGATAACGCGACGGTGCCAATGATGAC
>Ga0181597_10004335_pt1 | contig 14149 bp, 16 predicted proteins | sample 041ome_5_FD_148647 | JGI IMG/M metagenome (GOLD analysis project Ga0181597, IMG submission 148647) | Coastal salt marsh microbial communities from the Groves Creek Marsh, Skidaway Island, Georgia - 041403US metaG (spades assembly) | ecosystem: Environmental > Aquatic > Marine > Intertidal zone... | reverse complement strand
AGCTACTTTGGTCTTTAATTTCAATGTTTTCTTGAGTTTTTTTTTTAGTTACTTTTTTAACTACTGATTTATTATTTACAAAATCTAAAACTTTTTTGTCAAAAATAATATCTTTTTTATTAATTTTATTTAGTAAATATATTCCCTCTAAACTTTTCGCTCTACTTAAGGCTACATAAGTTTGTCCATGAGCAAAGGCACCTGTATCTAAGTCGATTGCTACTTTTTCAAAAGTTTGTCCTTGAGATTTATGAATGGTTGTTGCCCATGCAAGTTTTATTGGATATTGTATAAAAGAACCTTTGATCGAAGTGTCAACTCGATTACCACTAAATTTATATTCATATTTATCCCATTTAGCTTTTCCTAAATAATAAGATTTGTCATCAATTAATATTTTAATTTTATCTTTACTAAGAGATTGAATTGTGCCGAGTGTTCCATTAACCCATTTTTGAGGTATATCGGTATCATTTTTAGTAATCATTATTTGTGCACCAACCTTGAGTTTTAAGTTTTTTTCAACAGGATATTCTTTCTCTTTAAAGGTCCCTTTTACCACAGCATCATAATTAAAAGTTGGAGTTTTTAGTTGATACAAATGACTAAAATTTATGTCATCTACTTTTCTATTAGTGGGTGCTAAAATAATTGTTTCTTTAGGCAAATCATCAATAGTGACTGTCCTATTATTGAGAAATGCTAATTTTTTTTCATCTACAGATCCCGTTCTAATACTATTAAGTAAATCAATAAATGATTTATCCTTTTGTCTAAAGTTTTTTGTTAATTCAATATTTTGAAGATTGCCTTCGGTAAAACAATTAGCGTTAAAAAAATATACTCCTTCTGGGTAAAACTTTTGCATTATTTCTTCATCCGTTTTTCCTATTATAGGATCTAGCTGCATAACATCTCCAAAGACAACAACCTGAACACCACCAAATGGTTCGTCATTACCCCTATTCATTTTTAACGAAACATCTATAGCGTCAAATAAATCAGCTCTTACCAAAGATATTTCATCTATAAGAATCGTATCTAATCGCTTTATTAAATCTTTATCTTTGAGTATTTTAATATCTTGTTGGCTTATAAAATGCGGTGGAAATTTAAAAAAAGAATGAATTGTTTGTCCTTTGGCTTTAATTGCAGTAATTCCCTGAAAAGCTAAAGTTATAAAGTTTTTATTAGTATTTTGTCTAAAATATTCAAGTAGAGTTGATTTGCCAGATCCAGCTTTACCAGTAATAAATAAATTAGTATTTGTATTATCAATTAAATTAAAAGTATTTTTAAATTCTTTGGTTAATTCTAGATTATCCGGAAGTTCTGTGCCTGTATCTAATTTCATATAATTTATTTACTCAGCTAACAACATTACAGTACGGGTATATTTTTCATCAAAATAATACTTTGCCAGTTTTGCAATATCATTCAAAGATATTGATTTAAGCATAGCATCTGAATTAGTTATTCTTTCAATACTTAGATTGTGTTGTTTGGCATCCTTTAATACACTAAACCAAAAGTCATTAGATTCTAAGCTTGATTGGTAGTTATTTTTTAATGCTAATTTTTGATCTTTAAATACTTGTAGATCAAAATCTTTTGTTTTTATTTTATTAATTATTAAATCAATTTTATCTTTAATTTTATCGACATTTTTTGGATCTGACTCAAAATATGTATAAAAACTCATCAACTGTATTGGTATCTTTTGATCAAAATACTTACTGGCACTTATTGAATATACTAAGTTATCTTTTTCTCTTACTTCATCAAATAAAAGTTTGTCTAAAATTGAAAATAATAATCTAGATTTTATCTTTTCTTTATAACTATAATTAAATTCTTTGTTATAAATTCTCATAACCGTTGCTTTTTTAGAATCTTCTTCAACATACTCAATATATTCTTTGTTTTGATTTCTTCTAATGTTGTGATCAATAAAAACATCGTTTCGATCTAAACTTTTTAGACTTCCAATATATTTTTCAATTAAAGGTTCAATAACTTCAAATTTAAAATCACCAACAAATAAAAAATCAAAATCACCTCCATCAATAAATCGATCTTTATAGAAACTCTGAACTTCTGTTAGATTAATTTTTTCAAAACTTTTGTCTGTTGGATATTGGGTTCTTGGATGATCTTGATAGGTTTTTTTTCTAAACTCTAAATAATATTGATGTTTTGGGCTTTCTTTATCAATTTTGTATTTATTAATTTTAATTTTTTTAAAACGATCTACTTGAGATTGATTAACTCTTAAATCAGTAAAGTTTAAATATAATAATTTAAACATCGTCTCTAAGTTTTTGTTATTCGAATAACCATTAACTCCCTCACTATCTTCAGATATATATGGGATAACATCAATGGCATCTTGTGAGTATAAATTGGCTTTTTCCGATACCGTTAAATCACTAATATCTGCACTTCCTAAAATATCATCAGTATATTTAGCTGAATATAATTGATCTAAGCTTACAGTAGAGTATCCCCCTGAACTAAAGGCTGAAAAATTAATCTCATCTTTCTTGAAATCAGTTTGTTTTAATAAAATTTTAGCACCATTTTTTAATATAATTTGATGAACGTCTGATCTTGGAAATTTCTTTCTTTTAACAATCTTTGATCCTTTTAACTCCTCTTTAATAAGTTCTGATTGTTTTAATGTGAATTGATAAGGCTCAACATCTTTTTGACTTACTTTTTCAATTATTTGTTCAATTTCATCTCTGTTTGGTAAGTTTTTAATATATTCAGGTGCTTTAATATTAATTATTTGATTTTCAGCTTTTGTATAATTGTCAAAATAATTTTTAAGATCGTCTACTGTTATTGAGGGTAATATCTCACTGGTATATTCAACTTCTTTTGCTGTACCTGAGATCATCTCATCAAATAAAAAATGTCTTTGATATTCATTTATATAACTATCTGAACTTCTGGTCTCATTTTCAGAAAGATTTCGCTTTAAATATTCTAAATGTTTTTTTTTAGCGAGTTCTAGCTCTGAGTTTAAAAAACCATATTGTTTAATTTGCTCGATGACAGTTAAGAAATCCTCAATTCCTGTTATTATTTCGTCTTCTTTTAACGTAGTCCCTGCAATTCTAAATTCATCAAGATCAGAGATCTCAAAATCACCAATATAAGCATTGATAAATCTTTGATTATTTTTCTCAGTTAATTCATCTATTCTCCTACTGAAGATTGCCCCTGTTAAATAACCAACAATAGCTTCTCTATAATTTGTAAAACTATTAGTTTTCTTAAAATCATTTTTTTCATAAATTGAAAAGCTTAAACCTTCAATCGTATCATCTTGATATACAAAAAATTGATTTTCTGGATAATCTGGAATTTTATAATCTGGAATTTTTAATTTCTCTAAATTTTTAAGAGTTCCAAAATTATCTTTGATTAACTTTTCAATTTTATCAATTTCAATATCTCCTATAACAAATAGACCCATTAACTGTGGACGATACCATTTTTGATAATAATCAATTACATCTTGATATTTAAAGTTTTGAATAACATCTAAAGTTCCAATAGGTTTTCGTACATTCAATCTTGAATTTTTAAACATGACTTTATGAAATTCATTAATATAATTTTGGCTACCCCCAATATCTCCCCGCCATTCTTCTTCAACTATTTTTCGCTCTCTTTCAAAAGCTTCGGGTGCAAGTGATAAGTTTTGACTAATATCAGTTAATATTTTAAGAGCTATCTCAACGTCCTCGTCATTTTTAGTTGGTATTTCATAATCATAGCTAGTTTCTAAAAAACCTGTTGTAGCATTGTAATGAGACCCTAAATTTAATCCTATTGACGACATGTATTCATCAATTTTTTTTTTAGGAAAATTTTTTGATCCATTAAAAGCCATATGTTCTAATAAATGAGCAAGACCTAATTGGTTTTCCTCCTCCATAATAGAGCCTGCTTTAATAATTAACTTGATACTTACTTTGTCTTTTGGAGTTTGGTTTTCTCTAATGTAATAAGTTAAACCATTTTCTAATTTTCCATAAGTAATGGCTGGATCTAGTGGAAATTCATTTTCGGTATTGCCTACTGAATACAGTGAAATACTTAATATAAATGTTATGAAATAAAATTTAAGCAAACTAATCTTTATCATCAATGTGCTTAACTAAGATTCCATCTTTTTGCTCTATTTTTTTTCCGTCTTTTGTTGCAAGTTTTAAATGAGGTTTTTTTAATCTTTTCATATGAAGTGTTGAATTCATAATATCTATTCGAACATCAAGTTCATGCTTATCATCAGTTTTTTCTTTAAATTCATTGATAGTGTCATCTAACTCATTAAGTCTTGTACTACGATCTAGTTCAATACTAATACCTTTTATTTTCTTATCATCTATTTTTTTCATCTTAATTAGTCACATTATAACAAATATGAAGATCTCCGGATATGTCAAACAATTCTACAACACAGGATACAATTTTTGTTTTATTTTTTATAAAAGTGTAAATCATTACCCTGGCACCTTCCTCTGAAATAGGTGTAATAGAATGTAATACGTAACCATCATTTACTAAATCCTTTGGTGTAATATCAGGTAATTTAAAATCTTTCGAATAACTTAAGTTATTAAAAAAAAGGATATTAAAAATTAATATTAAAATAAGCTTTTTCATATCCTTAACCCTAACAAGAAGGGTTAAGGATTTCAATTTAGAGATTATTTATTCTCCTTGTTTTCCACATATGAGATATGAATCTCTTTAGTAGTTGGAGTTATATCTTCTTCGTAAGCATCAACAATTGCTCGTTCGAAAGGGCTTAGCTCTTTTCCTTCTGTCTCTTCTTTTTTAATTAGGTCATAAAGACCTTTGACTGTTGCCATATATGCTCCTTTAGCGTTATTATTTTATGTCCGAAGCAAGTAGAGTTAGTTCTAAATCACGGACAATAAATTATATTATAAATTTATAATCAATTTTTCAATTACTCATTTACTATTTCTTTAATACTGTCATATAATATTTTATCTCCACCTCCAGCACCATTTGCAAAATATTTTATTGAAGTATTCAAATTTGATTTTGAGTGTAATGAATATATTTGGCTTCTGTATTTCCCTTCACCAATAAATACTCCTGTAGGAATTTTATACCTAGTCTTATCATGATTTATTGCATTTTTAGGAAGTTCAAATTTTATCAAAGAATTTTTATAATCAACACTAATTGTAGGTGCTTCATCAATTATTTTTTGAAGCTCCTCTTTAGTTTTTCCAAAAACAGTTTTTAAGTTTCCATCCATATCTGCTATCTGTGTTTTATATTTCATTTCATCAGAAATTTTTTTTACTCCCATATAACTGACTCTACTCTTTTTAGTTATAAGTAATATTTTTTTATACTGCACTCTTCCTTCATACGCTCCTGGTATATCTGTAGATTTGATGTATCCCTTTTTTTTTAGTGGTTTTAAAAGTCCTACTTTCTTAGCTTTAGCAACAGTTCTAGAAATTGTAGATCTATTTAATTTTGCTTTTGGAAATTCTATATCAAGTATTTTTTTAATTTCATCTGAACCTAAATTTTTATAACGATGAATATCAAATATTCTTAAAACTATTTTTGAAGTTAATTTAGAAGTTCTTCCAAACGTATAAAGCTTTTCTATTTTTGGTAAATCATTTTTGCTTAAGATTTTTTTCATAAGTTAAGTAATTATTTCAATATAAATAAATATGATTGATAACTCCATTAGATAGGCTAAAAATATATCATGGAATTATTTTTAGTATTAAAGATATTGTTTATAATTGGTATTGTTATTGCTTTTTATGCAGTTGCTAGAAATTTAGACATTATCAAAATTATCTTAGTGTACTGGAAAGATTTAATACTTGGTCGAAAGTAATTTGGCTAACTTTTGTAGATTTTTATTTTTAAATGATGATTTTCCAACCATCATACAAAGTTCAGACTTTAAAATATAACCATCATTTATTATTCTAAGATTATTTGCTGCAAGTGTTGATCCGGTACTTGTAATATCTGTAATCAACTCAGAACTGCCAGTAAAAGGGGCTACTTCGGTACTGCCAACAGATTTAACAAGAGAAAATTGAGTTACACCCTTATTGTAAAAAAATTCACGTGTTAAGTTTGGATACTTGGTTGCAACTCTTAATCTTCTTTTCTTTTTATCTTTAAATTCAAATGCCACTTCTTCCAAATCCGCCATTGAAAATATATCTATAAAATCATTTGGAATCGCTACTACTAGTGTTGCTTTGCCAAATGGATAACTTTTGAATACTTTAATATTTTTTTGAATATTTATTTCACTTTCTTTTAATAAATCTAATCCTGAGAAACCCATATCAAGTGATTTGTCAGCTAATCTTTCGATTATTTCTCGTGCATGAAGATATATAATTTGAATATTTTTCTTTCCTTTAACTGAACCAAATAAATCACGGTCTCCTCTTTTTGAAATTAATTTTAACTTATTTTTTTTAAAAATATTTAAAACACTTTCGCGAAGTCTACCTTTGCTAGGAATACCGATTTTAATTAAATCATTCATAAATTTATAAGTTAAAAGCAGCACCTACTGCTGGAATTTTTTTTTGAGATCCTAAATCAGATATTAATCCATCGTATCGACCTCCGTTAACATAGTTAACTATTTTAGAGTTTGATTTAATGTCAATTTTAAAGACCATGCCTGTATAATACTCAAGTTGACGACCAAATGTGGTTGAAAACATTACATTTAACTTTGATACTTTATTTGATGAAATTGGAAAGTATTTTTGATCAACAACTAAATTTATTTTATTTTTTTTAAAAAATTTATTTAGTTTTTTTGCGGCATCATTAATTGGACATTTAATTTTTAAAAAAGATCTTATTATTTTTGATACTTTTTTTCCCTTACTTGCTTTTCTTGGATCTTTTATTTTAGTATCAAACCTTTTTAAAATTTCTCCAATAGATCTACCTGCTATTATTGTTGAAGGATCTTTTTTTAATAAATTTAAAAATTTTTTTTTATCTACCTCTACCTCTGTGGGGTCAATATCAGCATTAGTTTCTAATCGTTTTAATAAATCATTGAAATAATCCTCTCGCCAAAAGTGTCTTAATAATCTTAGTTTCCATCTTGATGGGATTTCCAATTTTGAGATTAACAATTTAAATATTTCAACATTACCAATTGTTAATGTGCCTGATGTATATTTAATATTTTGCAGAGATTTTAAGGATGTATTTATAATTTCCCTATCATCACTTTTTTCATCTTTAGATCCAATGATTTCAAAACCAACTTGCTCTCTAATAATGGAGTCTTTTTTGTTTTGTGATTTTCTGTAAGCTTGGCCACTATAAAAAATCTTTTCTTTTCCTTTTAAATTATTCTCTAAATACCTAAGACACGACACAATGGTTAAATCTGGTCTAAGACAGATTTCTTTCCCTGCTTGGTCAGTGAACGAAAATATAAATTTTCTAAAATTTTCACCTGATCTTTGTACAATATGATCAGCCTCAATTACTGAGGGCAAATCAATATACTTAAATCCCTTAGATTTTACTGATCTAAGGATATTTTCAGATAAGTTTTTTGATTTCATTAATTAAATCAGCTTTTGGAATTGTTTGATTATTTTCACCCTTAACACCTTTAAGGTTTTTAATAGTGACCGTGTTATCTTTAAACTCATTTTCTCCACAAATGATTGCAACTGGCAATTCAGATTTATTCGCAAAATCAAGTTGTTTGCCTAGATTTTTTTTAGTATTCAAAAAAACTTCGGCATTAATATTGTTGTTTCTTAATAATTCAGCAATTTCATAATAATTTTTTAAATATGATTCATCCATCACACAAACTAAAATTGGTTTTTGATCTTCAACTTTAATTTGGTTTAACTGCATCAAAGCAAATAATAATCTATCAACACCAAAACTAATTCCTGTCCCAGGAACATCAATCCCTTTAAATCTTGATATTAATTTTGCATAAGCTCCACCTGAACAAATACTGCCAATATCTACTTCTTTACCTTTATTGTTTGTAACTTTGAAGTTTAGGTTGGTTTCTACAATAAAATCTGAGTAATAATCTAAGCCCCTTACAATTGTAAAATTCGTCTTTACTTGATTTAAATTTGAACCATATCCCAGTACCTCAAATACATCTTCTAATTCTTTTATTCCTTCTTGAGATAATGGGTTTTTTAAAGTTTCTTTTAATTCTTTTAAGTCTTTTATTTTTAAAAAATTTAATATTTGTGCTGCTTGATCATCTGACAGCTCAGCTCCTTTAGTGATTGCCCCGCTTGGATCAGTTCTTTCTTTTTTAAGTAAATCTTCAACTCCCTTTAAACCAAATCCTGGTTTATCAAGTTTATCAATTGCTCTAATAACTTTTAGTTGTTTTTCTTCAGAAATATTTAGCTCATTAATTAAGCCTTTAACAATCTTTCTGTTACTTATATTTATGATAAATTGATCTTTGTTTAACCCACAGTCTGATAATGTACTTGAAATTAAATTACAAAGTTCAGAATTAGCTTGAGCAGGATTAACATTTCCAACTATATCAAAATCTGCTTGCTGGAACTCCCTATACCTCCCGTTTCCACTTTTTTCATTTCGAAAGACATTTTGAATTTGATAACGCTTAAATATTGATGGAAGTTCTTGATGGTTTTGAGCATAGAATCTTGCTAGTGGGCTTGAAAGATCATATCGAAGTGTGATGCTTTCATCTCCATCTTGAAATGAAAAAACATCAGACATAGGATTAGACTGATCTTCAGCCAAAAAAGATCCAATATTTTTACTAATTTCAAACGAAGGAGTCTCGATAGCCTCTGCCCCGAACTTTATAAAATTATTCTCGATAGCTTTTAGTAGCTTTTTTTTAAGAATTATTTTTTTCCCCCAACGATCCTCAAATCCTGAGGGTAATTTAGGGGTTAATTTATTTTCTTTATTCATTCTATTAAGACACCTTTCCGAGCGTCTTGTGGTACATTAGGTAGGTTACGCTCCTACGACTTCGGATCCACAAACCGACGTGATACTATTTCACCACTAATGCTTATAAGTTAGTGTTTATATTATTTTTCTGTGGATTTAAAATTAAATTATAAATAATTGCCTAAAGGCAATGGAAACAAATTCTATGAGTACTTCTTGAAGTTTCTCTATATGTAATATTCATAATCATGAACAGCTTTTAGACTTAAATCAAAATAATACAAGCACAAATTAAAAAGGACGTTAATCTATTTTATAGATTTAACGCCCTTTAAAATATTTTAAAAACTAGTCTACTTTTTTTAGATTAACTGCAGAGGGACCTTTTGGACCATCTTCTAATGTAAACTCAAGTTTATCTCCTTCATTAAGATACCTCATATCAGCGGCCTTCACGGCGCTTGCATGTACAAACGCATCTTTTTCTTTGTCATCTCTCTCAATAAATCCATAACCCTTCTTTGAATTGTACCATTTTATTTTGCCAGTTAGTATACTCATCTTATTTCTTAGTCCTCATGTTGTTTGTTATTATGTAAAGCTAATTTGATTTTGATCAAATTTCAATATGAAAAAATAAAAGTATTTAAAAGATTTAATTGCTCCACCGCAGTGTGGTGGCTGAGGAAGGATTCGCACCTCCGACACAAGCCTTTTCAGGGCTCTGCTCTACTCCTGAGCTACTCAGCCTCTAAAGATAATTCGACCCTTAGTAAGATCATAAGGGCTTATCTCTACAGTTACCGTATCGCCTTGAAGGACACGAATACGATTTTTACGCAATTTTCCAGCCGTATGGGCGGTCACTTGAGCCCCATTATCTAAGGTGACTCTAAACATTGCATTTGGAAGGAGGTCTATAACTTTTCCTTTAAATTCCAACAAATCTTGTTTCGACAAATCTATTTTCTCCCAATTCTTTTTTTTATTGACCTACTATGGCCTATTAAATCTTCAAATGTGCTCAACAGATATCCACTCTTTCCAAGTTTTGCAACACCTTTTTTACTAAGCTCATTATAGCTTATTTGTTTTGTAAATTCTTTCACTCCTAGTCCTGAAGAAAATTTTGCACTTTGTGATGTTGGAAGTGTATGTTGCGTTGGTCCATAATCACTTAAAGCCATACTACTATACGCACCTATGCAAATACTGCCAGCTTCAGTGATATCATTTAAATATTTTTTATAATTTTTATTTAAAATTTCAATATGTTCGGGTGCTATATAATTAATTATAGAAACTATTTTTTTATCACTTGATGCATAGATAAGTGCCCCATTTGCTTTTAAACTTTTTTTTGCAATTTCTTTTCTGGGTAAATCTTTAATTTGATTAGTAATTGATAATTCAACTTTTTTAATTAAATTTTTATCTTTAGTTAATAATATTGCCATCGATTCTGGATCATGTTCACTTTGAGCCAACATACTTGAAGCTACAATATCTGGGGATGTTGATGAGTCTGCCCAACAAATAATTTCGCTAGGGCCAGCATTCATTGACTCAATTCCACATAATCCTTCAAGAAAAACAAGTTTTTTTGATAACGCTACCCAACTGGATCCTGGACCTACAATTTTATTTACAGACTTAACTTTTGGTGTCCCCATTGCTAAAGCCATAATTGCAGAAGCACCACCTAAATTATAAGATTCTTTTATCCCTAATATAGAAGCTGCATAATAAACTGCACCATTGAGTTTTCCGTTAAGTTTAGGAGTACATAAAACAATTCTTTTAACACCTGCCACTATGGCTGGCGTTGCACACATAATTAAAGTTGATGGTAAATTTCCCGGAACATAACAGGCCACACTTCTAATAGCTTTATTTTTGTAATGAAACTTATTTCCTAATTTATCTTTGTAATAAATATCTTTTGGTTTTTGCTTTAAGTGCCAATCTTTTACTCTTTTGTATGTATCATCAATAGCTCTTTTAACCGAAGGGTCGAGTAGTTTTATTGCTTCAGCAATTTCTTTTTTGCTTGGAATAATCTTAGAATTATTATTAAATTTACGCTCATACTTTATCAAAGCTGAGTCTTTGTCCTTTCGAACATCATTAATTATTTTTTCAACTGTCTTTAAATTAGATTTATTGATGACTTTTCTTTTATTTATAATTTTATCCAATTCAGAATAAAAATTTTTGCTATTATTGTTTAATATCTTCATTTTTTTATTTAATTTCGTTTTGGTCTTCTAATAAAATTTCTAATGCTTCAACAACTAATGATATGTGTACATTATTTTCGAACATAAGGTTTATTTCATAATCATTGTTATTTTTCAAATAATCTATGGCCATTAATTCTATTACTAATTCTTTATTATTTTGATCAATGTTCTTAGATTTTACTTTTAAAACATTATTAAATCTTAATATGCTGTTAACACGTTTATCTTCTTGATTGGTTTCAATCTTCGTTCGCTCAATTGATAATAAAAAAACTTTATTTGATAAAAGAAATTTAACATCAGCTACCCTAACTTTTGCACCAGCACTACAAGCAGAAATAACCTGTAAACCATCAAGGTCTGATGCAATTATTTGTGGGCGATATTCCATTTTAATTTGATCTTCTTATTTTTGCGCCAATTTTTTTAAGTTTATTCTCTATTTTTTCATATCCACGGTCACAATGATAAACACGACTAACAACAGTAGTTCCTTTAGCAGAAATTCCAGCTAATATTAATGCAGCAGATGCTCTTAAATCACTCGACATTACTTCTGCTCCAATAAAATTTGTATTTCCTTCTATTGTTGCTTTATTATTTTTAATTAAAATTTTTGCACCCAATCTTTGAAGTTCCATAGCATGCATAAATCTACTTTGAAAAATATTTTCTGTAATTGAGCTTTTGCCATTTGCTTTACATAATAAAACCATGAATTGAGGGGCAAGATCAGTGGGGAAACCTCCATATTCTTTTGTAACCAAGTTGCTAATTTTTTTTATTTTTTGAGGACCTTTTATGTGAATTTCATCTTTAATTGTTTTAATTTTAGCTCCTGTTTTTTTTAATAAATTTAATTCAGTCTTAATTAAACTGGGATCAAAACCTTTTATTAATAAATTTCCTTTGGTTAAAGTGGCAGCTACACAAAAAGTACCTGTTTCTATTCTATCTCCCATAACAGTATAGTTTGTTTCTTTTAATGAATTTACTCCAATAATTTGACATGTTCTTTTTCCAATCCACTTTATATTTGCACCCGCACTATTTAAAAAATTGATTAGGTCTACAACTTCCGGTTCTATTGCTAGTCCTTTAAGGGTTGTTGTTCCGCTGGATAACACTGAAGTCATCAAAAGATGTTGTGTTGCCCCCACACTAAAACTTGGAAATTTTATAGTTTTTCCTTTTAATTTTCCTTTCGATTTTGCGTGTATATATCCTCCTTTTTTAATTTCATATTTCATTCCAAGTTTTTGCAATGCACTCAAGTGAAGATTTATTGGTCTACCTGAATTTCCATTTAAAACACAACCTCCAGGAAAACTAACAATTGATTTTTGATATTTCGCAACTAAAGGACCAAGAACTAAAATACCAGCTCTCATAGTTTTTAGAAGAGAATATGATGCAAAGTGTTTTGGTTTTTTTGTTTTAGATATTCTAACCTTTTTTCTATTATCAAAGAATTCAATTTTAGAACCAAGAGATCTTAAAAGATTTAACATGGTGTTAATGTCTCTTACCCTTGGAAGGTTTTGAATTACAACTGGCTTATCAAATAAGAGTGTTGAAGCAAGGATCGGTAATGCAGCATTTTTGCTACCTGAGATTAAAACTTTGCCCTTTAAAACACTAGGACCTTTAATCACAAATTTGTCCATAATTTATTTTATCTTGGCAACCTGAATAGATGTTTGTCCTTGATATTTTCCGTTTTTAGATTTGTAAGTTGTTTCTGGATCTGTATCTGATTTAAAAAATAAAAATTGAGCTATACCTTCGTTGGAATAAATCTTAGCAGGATTTGGAGTTGTATTACTCATCTCAATAACAATATTTCCTTCAAACGAATTTTCAATCGGAGTAACATTAACTATTACTCCACAACGAGCATAGGTGCTTTTACCAACACATATACAGAGCACATTTTTAGGAATACGAAAATACTCAACTGTCTTTCCTAAAACAAAACTATTCGGAGGTATGATGCAATATGGACCTTTTCTCTCTACAAAATTATCTTCAGAAAAGTTTTTTGGATCTACTAAAGAGTTATTTACATTCGTAAAAATTCTATATTCATCCGATAATGAAACATCGTATCCCATAGACGACAATCCCTTAGAAATAGTTCCTTTAGAGACTTGTTCTTCAAGAAATGGTTCAATCATGTTGTGCTCTTTGCACATTTTTTTAATCCAAGTGTCAGGCTGTATAGACATTATTTAGTTTTCTTCTTCGACTTCTTTTGAAAAAGTTTTCTTTTTTTTAAGTTTTTTCTAAGTGCTAAGCTTAAACGCTCATTTTTTTCTTTAGAGCTCATTCTTTATCTGGGTTAGTAAGGAAATCTAGAGTTATAGGCTTAGAAGTATCTAATGTTTTAGGTTTAACTTCCTCTTCTTTCGGTCCTTCTTTAGCTAAACGCTTAGCTCTTTTTTCAGCAAGCTTTTTTTCTCTTTTAGCTTGCTTTTCCATTAGTTTATTTCCTTTGGTACTCTTATAGTCATAATGGATACCCATGGCGTTCGCAATATTACCATTGTAATAATAAAACTCTTCTTGAAGAAGACTATCATTTTTATCTAATATTATTTTGGTATAAATTTTCATAGCTATAAAATTTTAAATTATTTATAAACTAAATTGATAATATGGCAATAATATAGCTTTTATATTAAAATGCCCTTGTAGTTTCTAATGATAAAACAGGCCATTGGTAATGGTCAGTTTCGGGTTTGATTCCCGACGAGGGCACCACAAAATTAATTTTTATAGAAAGTTTTTCTTAAAAAAATTGATAATATGATTAATCCAAAAAAAGCAAGAATTGGCAAATAAATATCTGCAGAAAAAATTATATCCGTTATTCCTGGAAGTTCTGAATTTTGATCAATAACTTTTTCTAAACC
>Ga0181597_10004332_pt1 | contig 14155 bp, 12 predicted proteins | sample 041ome_5_FD_148647 | JGI IMG/M metagenome (GOLD analysis project Ga0181597, IMG submission 148647) | Coastal salt marsh microbial communities from the Groves Creek Marsh, Skidaway Island, Georgia - 041403US metaG (spades assembly) | ecosystem: Environmental > Aquatic > Marine > Intertidal zone... | reverse complement strand
CTCACGCATGTACATACGCACGGGGTCGGTGGTGCGGCCCGCTTCCTGCTCTACGGCGGCCAGCGCGGCGGCAGCCTCGGCGGCGGCGATCTCGTCCGCGGAGCGGTCGCCCTCGGACATCAGTAGCTCATCAGCATCCGGCGCCTGCTCAAACACCTGAATACCCATGTCGTTGATCATCTGAATGATGTCTTCGACCTGATCGGGATCAGAGATATCCTGAGGGAGGTGATCGTTGACTTCAGCGTAGGTCAGGTACCCCTGTTCTTTTCCCTTTGCAATCAGGGCTTTAAGTCGGGATTGCTGATGCACTCGGTCGGTCATGCGGGGCCTGCGTGGGTCTGGCAAAAAATAGCCGGCGAGTATAACGGCTTAGGCCCCCTAGCACCAATGGCATTGGCGGGAAAAAGCCAGCTTTAGCCGTCGGTGACTGGAGCCAATTTTTCCAGCGAAAACCACTGCTTACGGTGTCCTAAACCTAACTCACCTCATGCCGAGTCCTCTGAGCGGTGGCAGCTCACTGTTGATCCCCATGGTGTGGTCGCAATAGCGGTACGGATAGCGTCGTCATTGCGCAACAACGAGCAGCAGTATCCCGGTTGATCATCCCCGGCCAGACAGGGACCGGATCTCCTGCGTCAAATTGAGCAACTGCTGTTTTTCGTCGTCGGTGAGGTCACCATAGGGTTTGCGTTTAAGCGCCTCAAACTGCTGACGCGCGGCATCCAGCGCAGGGTGGCGGCTGAGCTTTTCCACCAGTGCGGTGCACAGGGCCTCGAGCCCGGCGTCTTCTTCCACGGTTTCCCGACCCGCCAGCGCATTGAGGAAGTCACCCTCGGGCGTTCCAAACCAAAAGCCCAGTAGCGCCGCCGTCGTCACCTCGGGGTATTTGCGGATATGGGAGACCACTTCGGATAGCAGCACCGCATCTCGGCTACCTTCCGTGACCAGCAACGTATCGGGCACATGCCCTACCAGCGCGGGTTTCAATACCAGCAGCCCGAGCAGGCGGTGAATCGGATTCAGAGAGCTGGGCGAGAGGCTCTCGATCATCGGCTCTTCAATGGGCATGACGTCTTCGGGGGGTGGCTCCTCCGGGTCTGTCGGTGGCGGCCCGTCTTGGTCAGATGAAGGCGCCACAGCGTTGGGCTCGGGGCGTGGTGCTGGCGGCGGCTGCAAACGCTTGAGGCTGTCGACGTCGATGCCGGTTTTTTCTGCCAAGGCCTGGTACATGAGGGTTTTGAAAACCCCCTCGGGCAGTCGATGCAGATGAGGTGCCGCGAGTTTAGAAAAGCGCGCCCGACCATCCATGCTCTCGAGATCAAGCCCCTCCGCCAGGTGCTTGAACAAAAACGTTTCCAGCGGGTCGGCGTGGTCAAACAGATTCTCGAGAAAAGCTTTGCCCTTGGCGCGCACTACGGTGTCGGGATCCTCGCCCTCGGGCAGAAATAAAAACTTGGCCTGGCGCCCATCCTGCATGGCGGGCAGCGTGGCTTCGAGACCCCGAAAAGCGGCCGTGCGGCCGGCGTCGTCGCCGTCAAAACAGAACACCACCTCGGGCACGATGCGGAATAGTCGCTCTAGGTGGGTCTCGCTGGTGGATGTGCCCAGTGTGGCGACCGCGTAGGGAATGCCGTGCTGGGCCAGCGCGATAACATCCATGTAGCCTTCGACCACCACAATGCGCTCGATGCGCCGTGGGTGTTTGCGCGCCTGCCACAAGCCATAAAGTTCGCGGGATTTTTGGAACACCGGGGTTTCGGGAGAGTTCAAATACTTGGGCTTGTCGTCACCCAGCACCCGCCCGCCAAAGGCGATCACCCGGCCACGCTGATCCTGTATCGGGAAAATCACCCGTTCGCGAAAGCGATCATAGGTGCGGCCCTTGTCGTTTTTCACCAGCATGCCCGAGCGCATCAGTAGATCCTGGGAGGCTTCGTCACCGCCATTGGCCTGTATCAGGTTGTCCCACCCGGCCGGCGCAAAGCCGATACGAAAGTCCCGGGCGATCTCGCCGGTGAGACCGCGACCTTTGAGGTAGTTCACGACCTTGTGACGCTCGGCGTGCTGGCGTAGAGCGTGCTCATAGAACTTGCTCGCGCGCTCGAGCGCCTCATAGAGTGGTTTGTTTTGGTCCTTCGGCGGTTCGCGGCCACTGCGCGGGTCATCCTTAGGTACCTCGAGACCAACAGTTTGCGCCAGGCCTTCGACCGCCTCACGAAAATCGAGCCGCTCGTAATCCATCACGAAGCCGATGGCATTGCCGCCAGCGCCGCAACCAAAGCAGTAGTAGAACTGGCGCTCTGGGTTCACCGAGAAGGAGGGGGTTTTCTCGTCGTGGAAAGGGCAGCAGGCGCTGTAGTTTTTGCCTGTTTTTTTAAGCTTTACGCGGCGATCGATGACTTCAACGATATCGAGGCGATCCAGTAGATCATCGAGAAAAGCTTGGGGGAGTCTTGCCACGGTTTGGTTGTCGGAGTCGCTCGTTCACGAGCAGTGCCGTTGGCAGCCCGTGTGGTTAGTCGGTTGGTGCAGTGGTTTCAGTAGTCAGTGTGACCCGCTCACTGGGGGAGGGCAAGTGCTGCGGGTTATGTGACGGGCCGCCTGCGCAGCAGGTGGCGTTTCAGGTGCCGAGTTTGGCCTTTACGCGCTGAGACACTTCACCCATGTCGGCACGGCCCTGAAGCTGGGGCTTGAGCTTACCCATCAACGGACCCATAGCGGCCATGCCTTCCGCATTGATTCCGCTGAGTGCCTCGTCGATGAGAGCGTCGATCTCTTCAGCGGAGAGCTGGGTGGGGAGAAAGGTTTGGATGATGGCAATCTCTGCGTCTTCGATATCGGCAAGCTCAGAGCGATCAGCGTCGCGAAACTGGCTCGCAGAGTCACGCCGCTGCTTAACCATTTTGTCCATGATGGCGAGCGCGCGGGCGTCATCGATCTCGATACGCTCGTCAACTTCAACACGTTTGAATTCCGCTTGAATAAGGCGGATGGTGGCGAGGGTTTCCTTCTCCCGGGCCTTCATCGCAGCTTTCATGGCCGCTTTGACCTGTTCGACAAGGGAAGGGTTCTCACTCATAGGGAGCGGGGGGCGGGCGGTAAGGTTAGGCGCCCGCGGTCTTAATAAAGACGCTGGCGTTTGCGGTTCTCGCGCGACACCTTTTTGGCGTGGCGTTTGACCGCAGCCGCTGCGGCGCGCTTGCGAATGGTGGTCGGCTTCTCATAGTGCTCTCGCTTGCGGACCTCAGCAATGAGGCCGGCTTTCTCGCAAGAGCGCTTGAAGCGACGCAATGCAACGTCAAAGGGCTCGTTTTCTTTAATCTTGATAGAGGGCATTCATCTGTCCTGTGGTCATAAAACGCCGCAAAATCAGGTAGACCCGATTGGCGGGCGCGCAGTATAGGCACGAAGCCTTTATTTTGCAAAGCGCTGGGACATGTTAGTTTTTGCCCCTTTTTGGGGCCGTGGGCGGCATGTATGGTCGAAAATACCCCGCTTAGCCCGCACATTACCCTTAGGCTGGGCGGCTGTTTTGTGTGGATTCCGGCTCGGTTCGCTTTAGAGTGATGGCATGAAGGTATTGGGTATAGAAACCAGCTGTGATGAGACCGGGGTGGCGCTGTATGACACCGAGCGGGGCTTGCTGGCGGATGCGCTGTATTCCCAGATCGATATTCACGCCGAGTACGGTGGCGTGGTGCCCGAGCTGGCCAGCCGTGACCACGTGCGCAAAACTCTGCCGCTGATTGATCAGGTGCTGGCGGAGGGCGGCATTGCCCGGGGCGATATTGATGGCGTTGCCTATACCGCGGGCCCTGGGCTGGTTGGCGCCTTGATGGTGGGTGCCACGCTGGGCCGGGCTATTGCCGCGGGCCTTGGTGTGCCCAGCTTGGGCGTGCACCATATGGAAGGCCATCTGCTGGCGCCCATGCTGGCGGAGCATGAAGCGGACGCGGTCCCCGAATATCCCTTCGTGGCGCTGCTGGTTTCCGGGGGGCATACCCAGCTAGTGCGGGTAGATGCCCTTGGGCAGTACTCGTTGCTCGGTGAGTCACTTGATGATGCCGCGGGCGAGGCCTTCGACAAAACCGCCAAAATGCTGGCCTTGCCCTATCCCGGCGGCCCGCACGTGGCCAAGTTAGCGGAGCAGGGTGATCCCGCGCGCTTTGATTTCCCGCGGCCCATGGTGAAGCAGGGCGGGCTGGACTTCAGTTTCTCGGGCCTGAAAACCCACACGCTGACGACCGTGCAGACCTGTGAGGCAGGCGGCACGTTATCCGATAAAGACAAAGCCGATATTGCGCGCGCATTTGAAACGGCGGTGGTCGATACGCTCGTTATTAAATGCCGGCGTGCACTCAAGCAAGAGAACCTGAGCCGGCTGGTGATGGCCGGTGGTGTCAGTGCCAATGTGCGATTGCGCGCCGCACTTGAGACGAAGCTCGGTAAGGAGGGGGCGGAGGTGTTCTATCCCGCGCCCAAACTCTGCACTGACAATGGCGCCATGATCGCCTACGCAGGCGCACTGCGGCTGGTAGCCGGAGAGGCAGACAGCGCGGATGTTGAAGTGCGGCCCCGCTGGCCGATGACTGAACTCAGGGCACCAAAGGCCGCATAGTGGACACCGTTTTTATCTCGGGGCTCAAAGCCACTTCGGTGATCGGTTGCTATGACTGGGAGCGCGATATACGCCAAACACTGGTGATCGATCTTGAGCTGAAAGCGGATTTTGCGCGCGCTGCTGAGACGGACGCCTTGGCAGATGCACTCGACTACGCCGCCATCTCGAAGCGGGTCATTGCCGTCTGTGATGAGTCCCGGTTTCAACTTCTGGAGGCACTGGCAGAGTACCTCGCAACGCTGTTACTGGTAGAATTTTCCATCGCGGGGCTACGGATGACGATTACCAAGCCAGCCGCGGTGGCGGCGGCAGATGGTGTAGGGGTGGTCATCTCGCGGCCCTGACGTGAACGCTGGCGCATTACGCCAGAGTGGCGCGGATCCGCTCGATTTGCGCTGAGCGAATCGCGGCACCCAAATCAGGCCCCGCCAAACCCCCACGCGCAACATCTGTCGCCTTGACAGCCTGCGCCGCCGTGCGCGCTGCCTGGAGTAACGCAATCGACTGCCCAGCCTCGGGCGCATTCTGCGCCATCGCCAGCAGTGTGTTGCAAAACCCCTCGAAGGGCTCATCCCGCCGCAGTGCATCGAGCCCTGTAAGTAATGCCATGCATGCCTCGGCATCTCGAAGTGCTGCCTTGATCCCGGCTCGCCGGGCGCTCACCTTGGTTGCCAAGAGGGTGAAACGCCCCGGCGCCTTGAGTCGCTCACTGGCTCTTGTTGTGCGCGATTCAGGGAGATCAGCCAGCAGAGCCGCCCAGCGAGCATCCACTCGCTGTGTGTGAGGTGCGGTGCGGGCGAGCGCGGCGATACCCTGTGACACGGCGAGTTCTGGCATCAGAACGGGCAATGCGCCGCAATCCGTCAACACCTGCCAGTACACCTCGGGGTGTTGTTCACCGAGCGCCTTTTCGGTCTCAGCCCACACCCGCTCGATAGACAGGTGGGATAGCTCGCCGGCGCCAACGATTTCTGACATCAGTGCAAGGGTCTCGTCAGCGATGCGAAAACCGCGATGGTGATAGCGTGCAGCAAACCGGGCGACCCGAAGCACCCGCAGTGGATCCTCCAGAAAGTGGGGGGATACGTGCCGCAGCAGCTTTCCCTTCAGGTCCGCCTGACCGCCATAGGGGTCGATCAAGGTGCCATCATCACTCATCGCCATTGCATTGATGGTGAGGTCGCGCCGCCCGAGGTCTTGCTCCAACGTGACTGATGGGTCGGCATGCACTGCAAACCCGTGATGCCCGGGTGCTGTTTTTCGCTCAGTGCGCGCCAGCGCATACTCTTCTTTGGTCTCGGGATGCAAAAATACGGGGAAGTCCCGCCCCACCTGGGTGAAGCCAGAGGAGAGCATTTCCTGAGGTGTGCTGCCCACTACAACCCAATCTATCTCATGATGTGGGTGGCCAAGCAGCGTGTCGCGGACTGCGCCGCCGACTTGATAAATCTTCATGCGGCGACTTTACAAGGGCATTCAGTCAAAGGACATGCTAACTTACTCGCAAGCGGATAAGATGAAAACAAAACACACGGTGACTCATGCGACGGAGCCAGCGAGCGTTCGAAGGTTTTTTTTGCGGCTACCTTAGGGCCATTACGGCTTCATTTTTGGTCGGTTACTCGGTGCTGGCCGCAGGTCAGGGTGTTGCCTCGGATATCACGCTCGATGACGTTGACGACACCAGCGAGCTTCGAGAGCTCTATGCGTCGGGCGATGTTTCTCCCCGGGCCGCCGTTAAGCTCGACGGCGATAAGTTGGTTTATCTTGATCTGGCTCATGTTGAAGTGTTCGCTGCGGGCCGGCGCGTCTTGCTGGATGGCAAGCCGCTTGACCCCTCGAGTTATGAGACCAGACATCGCTATTTTCGGGGGTCGGTTCCCGGGGATTCCGGTTCCTTCGCACTGTTGAGCGTCGAGCCTTCTGGTGATGGCAGCTTTTATATCGACTACGCCGGCAGTCAATACAGAGGGACCATCTCGGAGCAGGGTACCAAGCTCACCGTTGGTCAGAAGAACACTGCGGCGGTCAGAACGATTGAGTGGCCTGCCACCGACGTGGTAGAAGTCCCGAAGCTTGAGCCGCCTATGGGTCCAACTGCTGCGCAATTATCAGCCTCGGCGTCGGCGAGCACTGAGCCAAGATCGGAATCGATCGCGATTACGGCCGGTTGGTACGGACCTTGGACCCTCACCGTGCCCGGTGGGCAATCCTATGCGGGCGCGGTCAACAGGGGACCCGGGGTCGCCAATGTGTATATCGTTCCCAAAGGGACACAAGCAACGGATCAAGATTACTGCGAGTACTCTACATGCTTCATAGAAAACCCAGCTGCTGGGGATTACGACGTATACGTTTACAAATTCGACAGCAGCAGTTCTGGCACAAGCCCAGATTTAGCCACCTCGGTCAATTTTGGCTTCGGATCAACGCTCCCTGGGAACCAGCTTTACACCGCTACTCTTGCAGTAGAGTTAGACGAGGCCCTATACAGTGCAATGGGTTCGTCGCCCTCTGCGGTGGATACCTATCTCGCTGAACTTGTCTCTTATGTGAGTACCACCTACGAATCGGAGATCCGCACACGCCTGTTAGTCGGGGATGTGGTGCTCTATTCCAACGACCCCTACGCCGATACTTCAAGCACCAAAACGCGCTTGACAGACGTGAGAAATTATTGGCGCGAAAATTACAGCAATGTCCAGAGGGCTTTGACGGTGCACCTTGGCCAAAATGAGACTTTTCGCGGCGGCATCGCCACTTTGGATAAACTATGTGATGACTCCTATGGCTATTCAGTCAGCGGGGTATACGGTGACGCACCCACCGATGCGTCACAGCTGAGTTGGGATGCAGAAGTCCTGGCTCATGAGCTGGGTCACAACTTCTCTTCGCCACATACCCACTGCTATGCAGGCCTAGAGGGCAATAGTAATCCGGTGGACGGCTGCTATAACGAACAGGCAGGTTGCTGGACAGGTAGCGAGGCACTACCCGGTGTTGGCGCGCTGACGGGCGGGAGCGCCGGTGCGCAGAACGGCACCATCATGAGCTACTGCCACTTGCTCTCAGGCGGTCTCACCAATATCTCCAGGACCTTTGGCAGCAACACCAGCTTTGGTATTGAGGCTAACCGGGTGCCTACCAAAATGGCCCGAAGGACAGCTCAAATCGCCGCCGCGTCATCCCAGTGTTTGGAAAGGATCACCGTGGCTTCAGAAGGTGTGCCGGGGGCGCCTACCGGTGTCTCGGCCTCGGCGGGTGATGGTCAGGCGACTGTCAGTTGGACGGCGCCAAGCTCCAACGGAGGCTCCGAGATCACGGGGTATACCGTGACGGCTTCGCCCGGTGGCGCGACCTGCACAACGACAGGCGCAACCTCTTGCACCGTGACGGGGTTAACCAACGGCACGGCCTACACATTTACCGTCACCGCAACCAATAGCTCGGGGACAAGTTCGTCATCAAGCGCCAGCGCTGCCGTCACGCCATTCGCCCTTGAAGCGCTTACCAGCGGTGTCGCGGTCAGTGGGTTGTCGGGTGTAGAAGGGAGCGATCTATACTTTTATATTGATGTTCCGAGTGGCGCAGCCACGCTGACAGTGTCGTTAAGCGTTGGCAGTGGCGATCCTGATATCTATGTTGACACCGACAATCCGCCGCCGTCTTCAGGGGCGCTGTGCCAGTCGGCTTTCCCACCGGGGATAGACGAACTGTGCACCCTCAAGTCGCCGGCAGAGAGTCGCTACTATGTACGGCTGAGCGGCTACACCGCGTACGCTGACGCGTCTTTAGTTGCCACCATCGCGGTACCGCTCGGCACCCCGTCGATCACCGGCATTACTGCCGGCGATGGGTCACTTGAAGTCGCGTTTACCGCTGGTGCTGGTGGCGCGGCGGATTCTTATACTTTGACATGTGTTGACCAAAGTTCTGATCGAGTATTGATGTCGTCATCTGTGGCACCTCAATCATCGCTGACTAGCTTGCAGACCCCGCCCCTTGAAATAAATGGCTTGAGCTATGCTTCTTCGGAGGCATTTTTCGGCTCTAGCGCATTTAGGGACGGGGGCCACCGATGTGGAACGATGCACGCATACGCCAGGCGCAACGATCTTCAAATGGAGTCGCTATCCAAAAACCCTGCCGATTGCGCGACCTCCAGTACGACAATTAACAGCGAGTACAGCCCACTTGCCGAGGGTCATTACGTAATACCTGTTTATTGGCATGTCATTTACACATCTTCCGGAGAAGGCAGGGTCAGTGAAGCTAACATCGCAGCGCAAATGGATGTGTTAAATGAGGATTTTGGAGCAGTCTTTGACACAACGATTGAATTTCAGCTGGTCGATATTACCTACACTCAAAATGACGATTGGTTCAGCGACGATCCAGATGATGAGTATGCATACAAGGAAGCGCTTCGCCAGGACACGTCAAAGTATTTGAATATCTACACCAATGATGCTGCTGGTTATCTAGGGTATGCCTATTTCCCACAGAGTTCCGCCGGAGGACTCCTCGACGGTGTGGTAATGCGCCACGATGTGGTGGGCGGCAGAAATTTACCCGGAGCTGGCGCTTACAATCAAGGCAGAACCCTGGTCCACGAGGTAGGCCACTACCTCGGCCTACACCACACATTTGAAGGTAGGGGGGGCGAGTGTGAGAACAGCTTCACCTCGGGTGATTTCATTGTCGACACAAATCCACACAACACGCCAGATTATGGCACTCAAGCGTCGTCTGTTTGCGGTGGCACCACGCCGATTGAGAACTTCATGAATTACTCGGATGACGCCGCGATGGATCGCTTCACCGAACAGCAATCAAATCGAATGGTATGTGGCTTGCTCAATTACCGGGCGAATACTTTTGCCTCGTCATCAGACACGACATTCAGCGTAACGGGGGGTAGCTCACCACTTGCTATTACTGGTCTTACCAACGGCACGCCCTACAGTTGTTCTGTGGTGGCGACTAACAGCAGTGGGTCCAGCGCCGCGTCGACCGCCGTCGTGGCGACACCCAGGATCCCGACTGCGCCCGGGATCCCGACGATCAGCCGGACTGACTACGGAGACGGCGAGATCTATTTGCATGTAACAGTCGCAGACAATGGGGGCTCGGCAATTACGGGCTACACAGCGACCTGCTCCGATGGCGTGTCGTCATACGCTGGCAGCAGCGCCGGCTCACCCGTCACGGTAGCGGGCCTGGTCAACGGCACCGCTTACTCTTGCTCTGTGACGGTGACCAATGCCATTGGTACCAGCGTTTCCTCCGCTGCAACAGGCAGCATTACGCCCGAGGAGGGCATCGAGGGCGGCCTACCCGTCTGGCTTTTATATCAGGCAACCCAGTGAGGATGCCAACTCGCTCTCGTTCAACATGATGGTGCGGTCCGACTGCCTTGACGGCAGATGGGGTTGCTTGCTGAGTTGGTGATCCGTGTCTGACCTAGCACAGTCACGGCTAGGGGGCCTGAGACGGACGGCTGGCGTGCGTTCAACCGCTGGTAAAGCGCCGTCCGGTCTCGAGCTCGTAGAAGGTCAGCGTGTTACCCCAGACACAGCCCGTATCGAGACCAATAGTGTTTGGGTCATCCGTCATCCCTTTTAGAGAGGCCCAGTGACCAAAAATAATGGTTTGGCCTCTGGTGAGCCGGCGTTTGTGGCTGAACCACGGTGCGACTTTTTTGCCCGCCATCGCGTCGGGGATGGGGTGTGGCCCTTTACTCACCAAATCGAGCTTGCCCTTGCGGGTGCAGTAGCGCATGCGGGTAAGGTAATTGGTAATCACGCGTAGCCGCGTCATGCCGCTCAGGCTGTCGTCCCACACGTAGGGGTCGTTACCATACATTTCTGTCAGAAACTCTTTGCAACGTGCGCCCTGCAGTGCATTTTCGACCTCCCACGCACGCTCCAGTGCGTCCTGCACGGTCCAGATAGGCGGGATGCCGGCGTGGACCATCGTGACGCCATTCTCAAAGTGGGCAAGCGGCTGAAAGTGCAACCACTCGATCAACTGCTCGCGATCAGGCGCGCCGAGAATGTCTTCGAGGTTGTCATTGCGGCTAGGCTTGCGAGCGCCGCATGACACGGCCATTAAGTGCAGGTCGTGGTTGCCCAGCACCATCGTGATGTTATCGCGGTGGGCATAGAACCAACGTAACACTTCGATGTTGCGCGGGCCCCGGTTAATTAAATCACCCACGCTCCAGAGGCGGTCCTTATCAGGATTGAACTTCACCTGTTCCAGTAAGCACTGGAACGGCTCAAAACAGCCCTGAATGTCGCCGACAACGTAGGTGCTCATATTACGCGTTAGGAAGGAGGTAGCTGGTCATTGTGCAGTTTAGGCGCCTTTAATTTTTGGGATAAAGACTTTTTATTTCATTCTGGCTGAGGTATGGCGCATAGCTCAGACTTTTGAGTCCGTCACTGCTTTTTGCGACGGCACGTCAGGTGGTGATGGTTATAGTCCTAATGTCAGCCCTGCAGGTGCAATGCGATCGCGACAAAGTCCGCAATTGAGAGTGTCTCAGCCCGTGCGCTGGGGTCTATTGCGAGCCCCCCGAAATCGTCATCTTCCATCATGCCCTTGAAGTTATTGCGCAGCGTCTTACGGCGCTGTGAGAAAGCCTGCGTGACGACGCGGCCCAGTGATGTTGAATCTACGTTCGGGTACTGCGGCTCGGGGTGGGGCGTGAGCCGCACCACAGCTGAGCGCACTTTGGGCGGTGGGTAAAACGCCTCAGGCGGCACCTCAAAAAGCTGCTCTACTTCGCACCGGAACTGCGTCATCACGCCCAGGCGACCCCAATCTTTGCTTCCGGGTGAAGCCGCCAATCGCTCTACGACCTCCAGTTGGAGCATAAAGTGCATGTCATTAATGATCTGTGCCTGCTCCAGCAAGTTGAAAATCAAAGGCGTCGAGATGTTGTAGGGCAGATTGCCCACCACCCGGAGGCGGGTGTCACCCGTTGCCAATGACGCAAAATTAAAATCGAGGGCGTCGGCGCTGTGCAGCATAAACCCCGGGTAGGTACTGAAGGCGGCCAAGAGGCGGGTGCGCAGATCACGATCGAGCTCTATGGCGTCGAGTCTGCATTCGTCGCTGATCAGTGCTTGGGTGAGCGCACCCTCTCCAGGGCCGATTTCAACGATATGGTCGGAATTAATAGGCGCGACAGCGCGCGCGATGGCTTCGATGATCGACTCGTCGCGCAGAAAGTTCTGGCCGAAGCGCTTGCGGGGGTAATGTCTCATGGTGGTCGCAGGTGATCAGCAGTGCCGTGATAATATCGGAGTATTGAAGCGAAAGGCCTCAACGCAGGCTTTGTATTCTAGCCCCTGAGCGCACAACGCGAGATTAATTGTGACCTTTAATCAAACAGTGACCCTTGTCGATACGCTGGCGCGCTTTCATCTGAAGGGAGAATCCCGGCAGTATTTTTTCGGCTACCTGTGGTGGGTGCTGGAGCCGCTTCTTTACGTCGGGGTCTTCTACCTCGTTTTCGAGATTCTGCTGGATAGTCGCCAGCCGGATTTTCTTTACTTTTTGATGGTGGGCAAGCTCTCCTTTATTTGGTTTTCGAAGAGCGTGAATCAGGCCGCGAGCAGTCTTGAGGCAAATAAGGGGTTGATGGCGCAAACCCATTTGCGCAAAGAGTTATTCCCGCTTGCAGTCATTCACCAGGGCTTCTACCGACAGCTCGTCGTGTTCATCTTCTTGATCTGTTTTCTTCTCATGGGTGGCTACCTTCCGTCGGCAGTGTGGTTGTGGTTGATCCCGATAACGCTACTGCAAGCTATGTTGATTACCGCGTGCGGCCTTTTGGGCGCACTGCTGGTCAGTTTTAAACGGGATTTTCGACTGTTGATTCAGCTGGGTATGGTCTTTTTGCTATTCATGTCGGGCATCTTCTGGGATCTGAATGTCATCGCCGACACGCGCCTCAGAGAGGGCTTGCTGGTGCTGAACCCCCTTGCCAATCTGATCGACTGCTACCGTCAGGTGCTGATGCTTGGCGAAGCGCCCAATGGCATGCGTTTGGCATGGGTGTTAGGCGAGTCCCTGTTACTGCTGATCATTGTGTGGGCTGCGTATAGCCGCCTGCAGTTCTGGATTGCGCGGCAGGTCGTCACCCGATGACTGCGCTGCTCAGCTTGAATGGCGTGTCGATGCACTTCAGCCGTGAGGCTGACTCGAGATACGCGGTCTTTGGAGGCATCAACTTGACGGTTAGTGCTGGCGAGTGTGTCGCGCTGGTTGGTCGCAACGGGTCCGGCAAGTCTACCTTGTTGCGGGTGATGGCGAAGATCTTCGCGCCGACATCCGGCTCGGTCAGTTGGGCGCCGGGTGTCGCGGTCTCGCTATTGACGTTGGGCCTGGGTTTCAGACAGGACTTGTCCGGTCGGGATAACGCCTTTTTGTCCTGCTTGCTGATGGGTCTCTCTCGTAAAGAGGCGAAAGAAGCGTTGAGCGACATCGAGGCGTTTTGTGAGTTGGGTCAGTTTTTTGACGAGCCTGTTAACAAGTATTCCGCGGGCATGCGTGCGCGATTGGGTTTTGGCACCGCGCTGATGAATCGGTCGCAGGTCGTTCTTATCGACGAGACGCTCAGCGTAGGTGATGCTTTTTTTCGTGAGAAAGCGCGTATCGCGTTAGAGCAGGAGTTTAACGAGCATCGTGCCGTTGTGCTTGTCAGCCACGCAGAGCAGCAGGTGGAGCGGCTCTGTGATCGCGCGATACTGCTTGAGCAGGGCGAGATCACCGCGGAGGGGCATCCCGGGGCTGTACTTGCCGCTTACGCGGACTTGACCGCCAACTGAGGCGATGACTCTCTCGTCAGTCGTCAATCGGCGGTCTACCGGTGACCTCTCTGATCTCCGACTCGAGTAATGCGACTTTTTGGATCAGGCGTTGCTCCCGCGTTTTGAGCTTGCTGATTTCGATATCCGTCAATAATGCTTTGATCACCAGCGCCGCAATGGCCAGTGCAATTCCGAGGATCGGGGCGTAGCTGACGCCAATGCCCACGGCGACCGCATCAAAAAGGCTGGGGGCGAATCCCATCAGAGAGCAGATAAGAATGGCCAGTGTCCAACCCAGGCCATGAGATATTTGCAGATGATCCCTGCGCATTAAATAAAGCATCAGCGCAGAGAGCAGCACGCCAAATACTGCCGTCAATAACGTAATCAACGGGGTGCACCCGGCATAAGGAGAGACAACACATGAGAGTTCATCATATGAGCGTTCATCTCGAGCCCCATGGACGTTTGCGCTTTGCCGCACTTAACAACAGCGTATGCGCCATGTAATGGGCGACCGCCAGCCAGGAGCGGAAGATACGAGACTTGCCGTCGGCTCTCTGCGGCATTGCCACGGGAACCTCGACCACCCTGAGGCCCGCCTTCTCCAGCATGAGTAGCACCCCGACATCCTGATAAACCAGACTGCTTGCGCTGGGGCCAGCAAGAAGGCCGACAGCACGGGCGTTCAGTGCGCGAAAGCCGCTGG
>Ga0181597_10004329_pt1 | contig 14163 bp, 11 predicted proteins | sample 041ome_5_FD_148647 | JGI IMG/M metagenome (GOLD analysis project Ga0181597, IMG submission 148647) | Coastal salt marsh microbial communities from the Groves Creek Marsh, Skidaway Island, Georgia - 041403US metaG (spades assembly) | ecosystem: Environmental > Aquatic > Marine > Intertidal zone... | reverse complement strand
GTTGCCACCCAGATGGGCTTTGATCCCGGCTTGTTGTAACAGGTGATGGATGAGCGCGGTTGTTGTGGACTTGCCGTTACTGCCTGTGACCCCAATGACATTGGCGGGATTGAATTGCAGGAACAATCCGATTTCTGACGAGAGTGGCACATTGGCGTCCTTGGCCAACTGTAACCATTCGCTGTCACGAGGGACGGCTGGATTCACGATCAATAAATCGGTGTCAGTGAAGTCCTGTTCCTGGTGACCTCCCAAATGAATGGCTGCCAGTTCGAGATCAGAGATTAAGTCGAGAGAATCTGCCAGGTCGTCTGGTGGCTTTAAATCGGTGACCGTGACCCGCGCGCCTTGATTGACCAGAAAGCGAATGACCCCCGTGCCTCCACCGAATCGGCCGAGCCCCATCACGGTAACGCGAATGTCTGCGAGTTGTTGGCGGGTGAACATGGTATTTCGTTCCTGGAATATTCCATTGATATCAGGAATACGGTCTCCAGTACAAGTCGGGGATATGGGGAATGTTAAAGTCGGGCATTGCTTGTTGAGAATTGGCCCCTTACGCTGGCGTGATGAACTGGACAATTGGGAAATATGAACGTCTCATAATCTCGATGTCTGAGAGGATTTAACGTATGAACACGCTGCTTGCAAAAATCGATCCGGCGAACTGGATGGGATTACATCCTGTCGATTGGGTTGTGTTGGTCGTCTACTTCATTGTGATCTTGGGGATCGGATTGTATTCCTATCTCAAGGTCTCCGACATATCTGACTATTTTATGGGAGGACGACGATTCGGAAAAGTGTTCATGATGTTCTTCGCATTTGGTTCGGGGACGAGTAGTGAGCAGGCCGTCAGTGTGGCGGCAGGGTCTTTTCGTTTTGGTCTCGCCGGTATTTGGTATCAATTTCTGTGGCTGATTGCGACGCCATTTTATTGGATCATCGCACCCATCTTTCGTCGTATGCGGGCGCTTACCACGAGTGACTTCTTCGAAGCACGTTACAACAGTTCGACGGCGACGTTGTATTCAGCATTGGGGATCTTGATCTCTGTCGTATTTATCGCTGGCGGTCTGTTTGGTGCCGGAGCGATGATTGAAGGCTTGGCAGGAGGAATCAATCCAGCGACGAAAGAGCCGTTCTTTCCTAAAGAATATGCCATTGGTGCGATGACGGTGATGTTTGTGATCTATGGATTTGCGGGAGGACTTGGTGCGGCCATCATTACCGACTTTCTGCAAGGAGTGCTGACGATCGTCTTTTCATTCTTGCTGTTGCCATTTGCTTTGGTCGTGGCGGCGAATGTTGCCGGTACAGAGGGAGGTTTTGAGGCGTTGCATCAGGGAGTCCCCAATTTCAGTGGTGAGGAAATGCTGAGTTTGACCATCGACGAGGAGTTTGCGAAGAAGACTGGTAAAGAACCGATCACGCCTTTCTTTGTGATGATGTTGTCGATCTCGGGTTTGATCGGGATTGTCGTGCAGCCGCACATCATGGGAGTTTGTGGTGCGGGTAAAACAGAAATGGAAGGGCGTGTCGGGTTCACGTTTGGAAACTTCATCAAGCGATTTTGTACGATCGCCTGGTCTTTCACCGGACTGGCTTGCATCGTGATCTATTTGACACCCTCTAATGGTTACATTTCCGATGCGGAGTTGGCCACCATCAATGCCGACCCGGATGCATTTCGAGAGTTTGCCGATCAAGTCTTTGGTCGTGCTGCGCACGACATTCTACCGACCATTTCGCACGGCCTGGTCGGGCTGTTAATGGCGGCTCTTCTTGCCGCAGTGATGAGTACCTGCGATGCTCAGATGGTGGTGGGAGCGGGGTTATTCACCGAGAATATCTATCGTCGTTTTTTTGTGACCAGAGCCAGCAAGTCCCATTACTTGTGGGTTGGGCGTTTGGCCAGTTTGGGGATTGTCGCTTTGGCGTTGGCCATGTTGACACAATTCGACAACGTGATTCAGGTGTTGACTCGTTATATTCAGGCTTTGCCTGCGTTCATTGGTCTTTCGTTCTGGATCGGTCTGCTCTGGAGACGATTTTCTCCTGCCGCCGTGTGGGTTTCGACTGTCGTGACGGCGGGTGTCTGGTATCTCACACAAACCCACAAGCCTCTGGAATGGGTTGCCAACCTGGGGAACTCCGATCTCTGGCAACAAAATATCGATTACTTCCCCAGCATTATTCGGCATTGGTTTGCTGAGATCATTCCATCGGTGATGAATGTGCAATTGAGTGAAACAGGGCAAATCATATCTGCCGACACACGCGTCCCTTATCAGATGTTGATGTATCTGGCGACCGGTGCGATTGCCGGCATCGCGACCAGCTTCTTGTCGAAACCAACGCCGAAGGAAAAGCTCGATCATTTTTACCGACTCATCCGGACACCGATCACTCCCGGCGAACAGGTTGACATTCCTTGTACCTTACCCGAGAACCCGGCACCCATGGAGACCGGGAAATTGATCAATCATCCTGACTGGGAAATTCCCACGCCGAGCCGGATTGGCATGATTGGATTTCTGGGGTCATGGGTAATGGTCGCGTTCTGTATCGGCCTGTTGTACTTCTTGCGATCACTTGGAACATAAGGACATTATGCGCGGGGTAGCTCTAAGGTAAATGTTGTTCCCTCGCCTTGAACGCTCTCGACACGAATCAAGCCGCCGAAAACTTGCGACAGATGCTTCACAATGGAGAGGCCGAGACCTGTTCCTCCCATTTCGCGCGATCTGGCTTTGTCGGCTCGATAAAATCTCTCAAAAATCCGGCTGAGATGCTCTCGAGGGATACCGACACCATTGTCACTGACCGAGATCCAGACGCGGTTTTCATCGGCGATCCATTTGATGGTGACCACTCCGTGATCGAGCGTATATTTCAAAGCGTTATCGAGGAGATTGTCGAGAATTGTCCGTAAGCCGTCGATGTCGGCGTGAACACTGACGTCCTGAGAATCGGGAGGTTCAACGCGAATTTCAATTTTCTTGGATTCAGCAACCGCTTGGTGATCCTGGACACATTCATTGACCATATCATCCAACTTAATGGCCGCCATCTCGAACATTTCCTGGCCGCTCTCGACTTGTGCGATTTTGATCACATCGATGATCAACATATGCAATCGGTCGGCTTGTTCTTCGATCCTTTGGAGAAATTTCCGGTTAATGGAAGGATCTTCGAGTCCTCCTTCCAGAAGTGTGTCCGTATATGCCTGAATCGCGGCGAGAGGTGTTTTGAGTTCGTGGGAGACATTCGAGACGAACTCACGTCGAAGATTTTCGAGGCGACGAAGTTCCGTCGTGTCGTGAAACACCATCAAGACTCCGCCCGCAGGTTCACCGGGAAGTCGGGAGGCGATGACCGACAAGATAATGTCTTTTCGAGGAATTTCGATTTCGATGGTCAAAAGACGACGATGATGGAGAACTTCCTGGACAACATTAAGAACTCCGGGATGTCGAATCGCTTCGACTAAAGGACGATTGGTATAGTCGCGGTTGGTGAATTCAAAAATGTTCACAGCAGCCCGGTTGGCAAACAGGATATGTTGTCGTCCATCAACGGCGATCACGCCTTCGATCATGGCTCCCAACACGGTACGCAATCGCTCACTTCCTTCGAGAATCTCCTGCTTCTGTTGACTCAATAGATTGATTCGGGATTCCAGTTGATTACTCATTCTATGAAAACTGTCTGCAACGTCTTCGAGTTCGTCGTTCGTCTCGATACTGAATTCCTGATGAAATTCTCCTTTAGCAAATTGATCGGCCCCTTCTCGAAGCTTCTCCAGTGAAGAGACAATGCGAGAAGTCAGGAGAGAGACCAACAACAGGGACAGCACGTATGTTGTGAGCACAATGGTTGTCACAGTTCGTTGAGTCGAAGCCAGCTCGACTTTATATTCTGAACGAGGCAGTGAAGTCAGGACAAAACCCAGAACGGTCTCATTTTCGGTGATTCTGGATATATAAAGGATGGCAGTCTTCTCATAAATTGGATCCGCTGCCGAAGTGGTGTGCCAGCCTTCTACTTCCAGCAATCCGTTTACTTTGGCGGTCTGTTCGGAAGGTTTCTGATTGTCGCTGCGAGAGTCGGCGATTTGAGTTTTGTCAGCATCAAACAATCTCACCCGCACATCCATTAACTGTCCCCGTTGAATCCATCGCTCAAGGGTTATTTCATCAGGATGATCGGGGAGGAAAATGCGCGCATCGAATGCCGCCATGTCGGCCACGTCTTTTAGCCGTTGCTCCACTTGCTGGTCAACAAGTTGTTCGAGTCGTCCATTAAAAAACGAAATCAAAAATGTCGACACGACAACGCCTGAGATCGCGAAGGCGAAAAAGAAACGACGAAACAGTTTGGAGCGCCACATGTTTTCAAATCCGCAAAGACTGTAAACTGTTCGTGTCTGAGTTGAAGGAAGAAGCATCCCATTGGTTGCACCATTTTTCCGTTTCAGGCTTGACCATACAACCGTTGACGACCAGCATCTTGGCAGTCCAGCAAATATGAAGGAAAGAAGAAAATGGCCGATCCTCGCATTTCACAACTCGCAAACGTGCTTGTGGAGCATAGTTGTCAGGTAAAAGCAGGGCAAAACGTGCTGATTGAGGCATTCGATCTGCCCAGTACAGAATTGATCTCGCGATTAGTCGAGTCCGTCTCTCAGGCGGGAGCGATTCCCGTGGTGAGTCTGAAATCAAACGAAGTTCTTAAGTCACAGTATCTCTGTGCAACCATTGAATCGATGACGCTGCAAGGAGAATTGGAGAGTCACACCATGTCTCAAATGGATGCCTATATCGGCATTCGTGGAGCACTCAACAGTAACGAGTTCTCCGATGTTCCGTCTGAGAAAATGCAACTTTCTCAGAAGTATTGGTGGAAGCCGGTCCATATCGGGATACGTGTCCCCAAGACCCGTTGGGTCGTCTTACGTTATCCGACACCTTCAATGGCTCAAGCCGCCAATATGAGTACCTCCGCGTTCGAAGATTATTTCTTCGATGTTTGTACCGCAGATTATGCGCAGATGGCTGAAAATCAGAAACCTCTCGCTGAATTGATGGACAAGACAAAGGATGTCCGAATTACCGCTCCCGGCACAGACCTGTCCTTTTCAATTGATGGACTGTCGGTGATACCGTGTGCGGGGGAATGCAATATTCCAGATGGAGAAGTATTCACTGCACCCGTGAGAGACAGTGTGAATGGTACAATTCAGTACAACACTGGATCGCGATATCAGGGGACAGTTTTTGAGAACATTCGATTCGAGTTTAAAGATGGTAAAATCGTGAATGCAGAGTGTGGAGGTGAGACCGAGAAGCTGAATGAAATTCTCGATTCGGATGAAGGAGCACGCTACATCGGAGAGTGGTCACTGGGGTGTAATAACGCTGTGAAGCGACCGATGTTAGATACGCTGTTTGATGAGAAGATCGGCGGGTCGTTTCATTTGACTCCCGGCAACGCTTACGATGAAGCCGATAATGGTAATCGCTCACAGGTTCACTGGGACCTGGTGTTGATACAAACCCCCGAGTTTGGCGGAGGCGAGATCTATTTTGATGGTGAATTGATTCGGAAGGATGGGCGTTTTTTGCCAGAAAACCTTCAACCACTCAACGAGGGACTGTAAAATAGAGTAAGAGGATCACTTACCACTAAGGGAGGTGTGTGATGTCTTATTTGGTGAATGGGAACATTGTAGAACGTGATTCCGAGCCGAGATTTCGCGTTGTGGTGCGTCAGAATCCGGCAGGACAAGCTGAGCCGGGGGATATCGAGTAGGTCGATGACCCGCCCATGGATATTTATTTGTTGACAGGGTATCTGCAACAAGCAATGGACGCCTGGAATCGCGAACAAACATTGTCTGAATAGAACAAGCAATTCAGGATTGGATTGATCCGCAAGCAAACTCAGCGAGTGCGGCAGCCATTACATTCTGTGGGCAGGACCAGACCAGAAAGAATTGCGCTTCGCGGACGGCTCGTGATGCAGGATGGCTCGCCATAAAACCTGCCCCCTTTGATGCCGTGAGCCATGATTGTGCCGCTCTCAACACGAGAGAATTCGAACTCTTTCGTAATGCTTCCCGGTCTTCTCCCGAAGGCGCTGTCTCGGAGTCAGCCGTCATGGCCCGAACGGTTTCTTTGAGTTGTTCCAATGTTGCGCGAAGCTCTGTCGCAGAACTGGCTAAGTCGGGACGCCTTTCAGCCTCCCGTTCGAGTCCTTGAATAGATTTCTGTGCTGCCCCCAACGCCAATGCGGAGGTGGTGACGCCTCCCGTGCTGCCCGTCGCAAGCACGTTGTCGCATGGGCCGATCAATAACATCTCTTGTGGGATCATGACATTCTTGAGTGTCAAAGAAGTCGTTCGTGATTCATTGAGTGCCAACAATTGAGGAGGCGGATTAATCACGACGCCCGGAAGATTTGTGGGTAATGCAAAGAGAACCTGTTGTCCATCCGGTTGGATTCCTCCCGTCACAATCACTTCAGCCGCTTCAGCGCCGGTTGTCCAGGGGATTTCACCATCAAGCTGCCAGCCTGCGTTTGTTGGCGTCGCTTTGACGACAGGATCTTTCACATACTGTCGCGATGTTGTGAGGTGTGAGATGCCAACCGTGGTGAAGGCATCGTTGCTGGAGAGTCTTTCTGTCAGCGATGCTTTGAGTTCCTCGTTCTCCGAAATCAAAATCCGAGCAATGGCTGCGTTTCTTTGAGTCAGCACAAATGTTGTCGTCAAACAGGCACAAGCCAACTCCAGATACCCGAGTTGTTTTGTGGTCTCGGGTTGAGGGGTTCCGCCGTAGATTTCGGGGAGAAACCACTGGGTGACACCGCTTTCACACAGTATCGACCATGACTCATCTGGCCACTTGGCACGATTCTCCAAAGTGGCCGAGAGGTCAGACAACTTCGACAGATGTCCGAGGAACCCGGCGTCTTTCAGGATGTGATCTGGAGGATGGCTCATATTCATAGTGGCTTCTAAGCAGGGTCACGGTCAGGTGATGATCGATGATTTACCATCTGCGAGATCCTGCATCATTCCGAACACTCGCTTTGGCATATCGTCATCGTCGGGTGTGATGCCTTCTTGCAGTAATGCCTGATCCAACAACGTGGCCGCACAATTGGCGACGAAGTCATGGTTCTGTTCATTACCGACAAGCACAGAAAGTTTGTTAATGAGTGGTGCCTGCGGATTCAATTCCAAAATTCGTTCAGCCATCGGGAAGTCATCGTGTTGCATACTGAGCACTTTTTGAAGTTGTGTACTCATCTTGCCATCCTTGTTGACCAGGCAACAAGGGCTTTCGGTCAGGCGGTCTGACTTACGAACTTCGGCAACCCGATCTCCGAGTTTCGATTGAAAGAACTCGACCAGCGCTTCGAATCCAGCCGGCAACTCTTGCGACTGGTCCTCGTCTGAGGCATCGTCGTTATCATTTTTACTGTTGGGAAGTTTCACGTCCGCGGAGTCAATCGAGACAATTTCTATGCTGTCGAATTTCTCTAACTGACTCAACACAATTTCGTTCACGGGGTCGACGAGCATCAACACTTCAAGTCCACGTTTCTGGAATGCTTCCAGATGTGGATTGCGTGCAAGCTTCTCTTTCGATTGACCGCTCAGAAAGTAGATTTGCTCTTGAGACTCGTCCATTCGTTCACAGTATTCGGTCAAACTCGTCAGTCCCGAATCATGTGTCGATTTTGCTGAAGGGAAGAGTAACAATTTGCTGAGTCGGTCCCTGTTGCTGAAGTCAGTATTCACGCCTTCACGCAAGATTGTGCCGAACTCTTTGTAGAAGGTGTGATATTGGTCGGTGTGATCTGACTGTAAATCGGTCAGATGGTCGAGCACTTTCTTGGTGATGACCTTCTTGATCTTCATAAACACGGTGTTGTCTTGCAGCGCCTCTCGCGAAACATTGAGAGGGAGGTCTGCGGAATCAACGAGTCCATACAGAAACCGGAGGTACTCGGGCAGTAGCTTATCGCAATCATTTTGGACAAGTATTCGTTTGGCACACAAATACAGGCCGTGATCGATCTTTCCGAATCCGAGTTTCTCGAAGTTTGATTCGGGGCAAAACAGGATCGATTTGAATTCAAACGGTGTTTCGCTGGCGAGGTGCAGATGCCAGTTTGGCTTTTCTCCCCCCATGCCGTGAGTCAGGTACTGATAGAACTCCTGGTACTGTTCATCCTTAAGTTGAGACTTGGGTTCGACCCAAATCGGGGGCTGGGTGTTAACCTGCTCGCCTTCGAGCTTGATCGGGTGTGAGACGAAGGTCGAATAAGTTTGCAGGATATGTTGCAGGCGTTCGGGACGTGCAAACTCCAAGGCATCTTCTTTGAGATGCAACTTGATTTGTGTTCCTCGCTCAAGACCTTCTGCCTCTTCAATTGTGAATTGTCCTGTTCCGTCAGACTCCCATCTCCAGCCCTGATCTTCCGAGAAGCTGCGAGTCAAAACTTCAACTTTATCCGACAGCATGAACGCTGAGTAAAAACCGACACCGAATTGTCCGATCAAAGAGACATCGGGAGATTTCTCCTGGCTCAGCTTGGAGAGAAACTCCCGAGAACCACTGTGGGCGATGGTTCCCAGGTTTTTCACGAGTTCATCTCGCGTCATTCCAATGCCGGTATCTGCGATAGTGAGAACCTTCGCTTCAGCGTCGGGAATCAATGAAATTTCCAGTGTTTCGTTCTTAGTGTCAATCTCTCCTGAGATCAATTGAAACCGCATCTTGTCCAACGCATCGGAGGCATTGGAGACAAGTTCGCGAATGGTGATTTCCCGATTCTGATAAAGCGAATGAGATAGAAGAGCGAGTAACTCTTTAATCTCGGCTTGAAATGTGTATTGCTCTGCTTTTTGTGTGTCGGTCATGATTTAGTCTCCTAGCATTTCAAGAAATCCGGTCATCTCAGAAACAGCATGTTGATCTCCAGCCTCTGTGGCGGCAACAATTCCAGCTTTGACAACTTCGGTAGCTTTGGTCGTCTCTCCGTCTTCCGCGAAGACCTGCCCCAATTGGAAATGGGCGGCATGATAATTCGGAAAGCGTTCAATGACGCTCTCGAACTGAGTGATAGCATCCGCACGCTCTCCTGAAGAGAGAAACTCCTGACCCAGTGCGTAATTCAGAAACGGATCGTCGGGATCAGATTCGAGCATCGCCAGCAGTTTATCTTTGCGCGCCATGGATAATCCTGAACATACCAAGCATGTAAGGGGGAGGAACTGTTGTGTGAGTGATGATATTGCCTCCATTTTCACAAACGGTGTCGAAGCTGCAAGGCAACATGCACATGTTTCCGGTCGAAAAGTGCTTTCCAGGCAAGAACTTGAGATCTTTCTGAGGAGGATTTTGACGGTCGTGAGGATCCGATTGGGGAGATCGTTACGGATTACCTGTTGTCACAGGATGGAAGGTTAGGCAATTTGTTTCGGGGGTGGTGCTGGCTCTCAAGAGATCCCCTCTCAGGATCCGATTCTCTTTGCAAGGACTGCATTTACAGACGGGCATGGATGCCGATCATACGCAACATTAGAGACATTCGCGAAAGCAGCACCCACTAATGACGAAGCGAATCCAACTCATCGGTATTCAGGCAATTACATTACTTGCAATTGTCACGAATCTATCTATCGCGAGCGGCCGCCGCGAAACTCCACTGGTCAAGGCTGTCAGCAATTCGAAGACAGCAGTGGTCAATATCCATAGCGAGAAAACGACATACTCCTCGGAGACCGTGTTTCAATCGACCAAGGGTCGTAAAGTGAACGGCATGGGGACAGGAGTCGTCATTGATGAACGGGGCTACATTGTCACCAATCATCATGTCGTCGATGGTGTTGATCTGCTTCGCGTAACTCTTCTTGACGGTAGCACCTATGAAGCAAGTGTTGTTTCTTATGATCGTAAGCATGACTTGGCGATCATCAAGATCAAGCCTTCGAGTCCGCTGACTGTTATGAATATCGGCACTTCATCTGACCTGATGTTGGGCGAGACGGTGTTTGCTGTCGGGAATGCCTTTGGTTACGAACACACTGTCACCTCAGGGATTGTGAGCTCATTGTCTCGTGATGTCGAGGTGAACGAGACACAGTCTTACTACAACTTGATTCAAACAGATGCCAGTATCAATCCTGGAAACAGTGGTGGGCCTTTGCTGAACCTTGACGGCGAAGTGGTTGGGATTAATGTTGCGATTCGAGCTGGTGCCCAAAGAATCGGTTTTGCCATACCCATCGATCAAGCTCGTGAAGTGATCGCCGATCTGATCAGCGTGAATGAGATTAACCAGACAAGTCACGGATTTGTTTCACGCGATTTGAAAACACCCGATGAAAAGAAACTGATTGTGCAAGGTGCTGAATCGGGAAGTCCTGCTGAAAAAGCCGGTTTCAAAGAGGGTGATGTCATACTTCAAATCGGTGAATTGGTAATCACAGACCGTGTTGACCTCGAACGTGCTCTGATTGGCAAGAAACCCGGCGATAAGATCGATATTAAGTATCAACGTGCGGACGAAGAACTGACGGCACAAATCGAAGTCGATGAGTACGATCCAACTCAGGTAGTTCGTGTTAAAAGCGATACAGTTGTGACTGCAAATACAGGGCAAACCGCCTCTGGAACTGTGGAGACACGAATCTGGGAAGAGATCGGCGTACGAGTTCAGACATTGCCTGAAAGTCAGACTGTGACTCAGGGCACGATCTACGAAAGTGGTTTGCGAGTCACCTCTATCAAAGCAGGATCACCTGCTGCCAAAGGTGGAATTCAGCCAGGCGACGTGATTGTCGGTTTACATCGATGGGCGACAGTGACAGTTGAGAACATTGAATATGTTCTGGATCAAAAATCGACTTTGACTGACAACTCGCTCAAATTCTTTATCCTCCGTGGACGCCAGCCATTACATGGCAAACTCGAATTGTGATTTCATGATTGTTTCGACGCAGAGCACTCCCTTTCTTCTTTTGGGATTGTATGATTACGTGAGATTACAATTTTGTAAGTAACGTCTCATGTCAAACGAATTCGATCTCATACTACAAATCGCATCCTCTTCCAAGACGGACGCTTCCGATGTTCAACTCGGTATCGGCGATGATTGTGCAGTCTGGAATGTCGGAGAATCTCGTGTACTATTAGCGGCGGACATGTTGCTTGAAGGGGTTCATTTCGATCTCACACAACTCACCTTCTATCAAGTCGGGCGCAAAGCCTTAGCAGTCAACCTCTCTGACATAGCCGCTATGGGAGGAGAACCCAAAACAGCACTTGTCTCCCTGGCCGTCCCTTCATCCTGTTCAATCATCGAGATGACGAGTCTCATGGATGGACTAATAGCTCTTGGTAGGGAATATGGCACAACCATCGTGGGTGGTGACACAACAAGCCATGACGGCCCCTTGATGATCAATGTCGCCATTACAGGTTTGTCTCATTCTTCACCCATCCTCAGGTCTGGTGCCAAAGAGGGTGACTTCCTCTTTGTTACGGGAGCATTAGGTGGCTCAATCTCTGGTCATCATTGGTCGTTCACGCCGAGAGTTCGAGAGGCGATTCAACTTGACTCGTCTTTCAAAATCAATTCGATGATTGATCTTTCTGATGGCCTGGCTTCCGACATCCGACACATTGCTGAGGCAAGTTCTCTGGGATGCATATTGGAAGAGCGGGACATTCCGATCTCTGATCGAGTTATTCATAATCTCTCGGATGATGAGAGGATATATCACGCTTTGTCTGACGGTGAAGACTATGAGTTGCTGTTTACAGTCTCACAGGATGACGCTGAAAAACTCAGAAAGCAGAATGAGATCGATGTTCATCAAATCGGTCAGATGCAGGGAGGCCCCGATCAGATCATGATGAAAAAAATCGATGGGAGTCTGGTCGAGTTGCCGGACTCAGGCTGGAAGCATTCTCTGAAATAATCGAGATGCTGCTTAGCTCACATTGGCTGGGAAGATTCTGTCATTCCTTTGTGCGATTTCAGAGACTGCCGAATAACTGGATCCATTTCTGTGAAGATGTCATCCACTCCCTCTTTGAAGACGTCGCCAATCAGAATGTCGACCATGTTTGATTTGTATTGCGGATACATCTTCAAAAACGATCCGAAACTGAAGCCGGGCGTATAAAAGGCATAGACAAGACGCCTAAAGTTATCGACCCCTTTGTTGTAGAGATCGCGCCAATTGCCAAGTTGCTCGCCAGACAAATCATCTTTCTGGAATCCTTCGATGATCGCGTCGGCTGCGAACTCGCCCGACTTTAGTGCCAAAAAGACTCCGGTTGAATAGCAGGGGTCGATGAACCCGCCCGCATCACCGACAAGTACCCAACCCGGACCAGCCGGTTGAGTGGCTTTGTAGGAGTAGTCTTTGGTGACGAAAAACTTTTCGCTTTGTTCGGCATTTTCGATTCTGCGTTTGAGGGCAGGGCAGCGTTCGACTTCCTGCGCCCAGACGTCTTCCGGGTTGCCTCGCGATTTGTCAAACATGTAATTCATGTCACCCGTACAGCCGACGCTGACGACATCATCACTTAACGGGATGTACCAGAACCACGATTTCTTATCCTCAGTTTGTAGGATAATCGTGGCGCCCTCGTCACGCCCTTCATCTCGTAATGCTCCCTTATAGTAGGTCCAGATTGACCCTTTCTTGAGACATGGATCGGTGTCTTTGAGACCCAGGCGATTGACGAGGAACGCGGACTGGCCGGTCGAATCGATGACAACTCGGCTTTTGATTTCGCGAACGGTATTCTCGGTTTCGGTGGCAAGTTTTACTTTGACACCCACAGCCCGATCTCCATCGAAGAGAACATCCATGACAGAGGCGTCGGTTCTGAAGACCGTACCGTTTTCGACAGCTTTGTCGGTGAGCATTTTGTCAAAGATGCCGCGTTCGACTTGCCAGGTGACCGAACATTCGTGGGGATTATAATCTTCGAAATAGAAAGGAGCGGATTCTTTGTGGCCATCCGAGACAAACTGGACAGAGTGTTTGCGTGGGAAATTGCTGGCTTTGAGTTGATCGAGAAGACCCAATCGTTCCAAAGTCCAATACGTTTCCGGGATGAGTGACTCGCCCACATGAAATCTGGGGAACTCGGAACGATCCAGAAGTAACACCGAATGACCGGCCTGAGCAATCAACGCTGCAGAGACGGCTCCTCCGGGACCCGCTCCCATCACGATGACATCGTACTGGACTTCCAATTCTGGTTGTGGTCCATATTCTTGAGAAGCCGTAGTAATCATGAGTCAGCAATCCGTTTCGATGAAATTGGCAGCGGTTTAATTCAGACGTCGTAATAACCGTCGAATCCAACAACTTGTCACACAACTTTTTAGGCAAGGGGTCGCGAAATTTCCAGTAAATCGACCGCAGGCTGATGGTTGCAGAAGATGGTTGCCATGCGTCCAAAGGTTTCAGCACCTTCGTCCATTTGCAGATATTTTGCGAGTCCCGGTCCGGCTTCGAAGCGGATGATGGCTCCTAAGTCGATATGTCTGAGTACGTTATGATTGATGAGTGCCCGACCGAGAGGGATGTTCTCCTCCACAATTTCTTTTTTCACTTGAGGGGTGACGTAGTCAAAGTTGAAACGAACGATTCCAAATTGAACGACTTCGTCCGTTCCTTCTTTGACAAGCAGAATCTTTCGGCAATAAAGCCCCTCGGAATCCTTGCGATCCAGAACTCGGACTTCGACAGGCGAATTGTGGTATTCCTCCATCGTCACGGTCATATGGTGTTCATGGACGAGCATCGATTTGTAAGGCTCGGGAGTCAGCGAGGAGGGACAATGTTCTGCCTTGGCAAATAACAGTTGTTCTTCCGGGAACAAGTCGGTCAATGCCTTCAATTCAACCAGTGGGTTCACGAGTCTTTTTATCCTGCAAGGTGGAAGTTCAGAGAGGCCTGTCTACACAAAAACCAGAGATCAAGTGTAGCGGACAGCGCGGTGCTTCTCTTCAAAGTATTCGGGAAGCAGACTGTCTGCTTGCAACAATCCCTTGCGTGTTAAGCGGATGTGATCACCTTCGACTGTCAAATATCCAGCCGCTTGCTGATTGGCGAGCGGT
>Ga0181597_10004328_pt1 | contig 14165 bp, 4 predicted proteins | sample 041ome_5_FD_148647 | JGI IMG/M metagenome (GOLD analysis project Ga0181597, IMG submission 148647) | Coastal salt marsh microbial communities from the Groves Creek Marsh, Skidaway Island, Georgia - 041403US metaG (spades assembly) | ecosystem: Environmental > Aquatic > Marine > Intertidal zone >... | reverse complement strand
TTAGAACCAAACGAAACATCGCCATCCACGTTCAAGTGCTGTCCCATCGAAACATCATCGCTTACATTAAGAGTGCTAGATAAAGTGGTGGCTTTGGTAACATTAAGAGTGCTATCAATAGATGTTGAACCAGTAACATCAAGATTAGAACCAAAGGACACATCGCCGTCCACATTCAAATGTTGTCCCATCGAAACATCTTTGTCTACATTAAGAGTGCTAGATAAAGTGGTGGTTTTGGTAACATTAAGAGTGCTATCAAGGACAGTCGCACCGCTAACATCCAAATTGTATCCCATAGCAACGTGACCGCCGTTTTTAATAATCATCGCAAGATTCAAATCATCGTAAAATTCAGCAATATCCGCAGTACCGTGTTGTGCTGCAATCAACGCCGGTCCGGTATCATCGTTAGAAATATCAATTTGTGAAGTAACTTTAACTTCGGTATCTGTTCGTATCATAGAACCAGTGAAGTTAATTGAGCCATCTACTTTCAAACCGCCACGAACCCATACAATATCACCTGTGTCAGTTATACCACCTGGTTGTAGTTCTAGGTTAGAACCATTATTAGTAGAAATAATATGTTGGTCTAATGTTAAGTTATTTACAACAAGCTTATCTGCAGACACATTACTCGTGACATCAAGATTAGAACCAAATGACACATCACCATCCACATTCAAGTGTTGTGCCATCGAAACATCGCCGCCCACATTAAGAGTGCTAGATAAAGTGGTGGCTTTGGTAACATCCAATGTGCTGTCAAGGACAGTAGCACCACTAACATCCAAAGTGGTTTTTAATTTGGTAGCACCATCCACATCAAGGGTGCTATGAAGAATTGTTGATTCGTTAACTGTTAATGTATTATTGACACTTAGATCCGGCACAAGGATAGTAGAAGTAGAATCACTGTCAATATTGACGGTTTTGATAGACATGGAACCGTCTTCAATAAGAATATCGCCGTGTGTCATTTTCAAGTAAGTGCCGCTAATATCTAACCAATCTTTCAAATATGTTTTCACATACCGATTAGCACTATTGTCGGAAGGCCACGACATTTATATTTGTATCTATATAAATATAAATATAAATATTTTGAGTTGTCTAAACTCTATTAATGAATTACGATATTAATAATGGTTAATAAGTTGATGATATGAATTAGACTTGATGAATAAATCCACCGGCAGTCATATCAATGTCAGCGTTATTTTGGATAGTAATGTCGTTATTGAACGTTGATGTGGATGTGACGAGGAATGTGCCAGAAATATCCATATTACCACCAACATGAACGTCATTGTGCATATCAACGTGACCTCCGTCTTTGATAGCAACAGCAAGACTTGCGTCATCATAGAATTCAGCAATATCGTATCCAGCACCGGTACCGTGTTGGCGAGCGATGAAGGCGGGTCCAGTTCCATTATTGGAAACATCCATTTGTTCTGTAACACGGACAATAGTATCAGTCTTGATGAAATCTCCTGTGAAATTGATGGAACCATCAACGTGTAAATCACCAACAACACGGACTTTGCGGTCAACATCATCACTGTATGATTGATTGTTACCAGGACGAATAATAATATCTGTTCCTGCTGTGCTGTAAATATCATTACTGTTGATATGGATATCATCAACGTGTAAAGCAGCGGCGGAAATATCTGTTGTGGCAACAGCACTTGTCATAGTGGTGAGACCGGTGACATCTAATGTGCTGGATAAAGTAGTAGCATTGGAAACATCTAATGTATCAGATAAAGTAGTAGCATTGGTAACAGTTAATGTGCTGGATAAAGTAGTAGCATTGGAAACAGTTAATGTGCTATCAAGGACAGTAGCACCAGAAACATCTAATGTGCTGGATAGAGTAGTAGCATCGGAAACAGCTAATGTGCTATCAAGGACAGTAGCACCAGAAACATCTAATGTGCTGGATAAAGTAGTAGCATCGGAAACAGCTAATGTGCTATCAAGGACAGTAGCACCAGAAACATCTAATGTGCTGGATAAAGTAGTAGCATTGGAAACATCTAATGTATCAGATAAAGTAGTAGCATTGGAAACAGTTAATGTGCTGGATAAAGTAGTAGCATCGGAAACAGCTAATGTGCTATCAAGGACAGTAGCACCAGAAACATCTAATGTGCTGGATAGAGTAGTAGCATCGGAAACAGTTAATGTATCAGATAAAGTAGTAGCACCAGAAACATCTAATGTGCTATCAAGGACAGTAGCACCAGAAACATCTAATGTGCTGGATAGAGTAGTAGCATTGGAAACATCTAATGTATCAGATAAAGTAGTAGCATTGGAAACAGTTAATGTGCTGGATAAAGTGGCAGCGCCAGTAACAACGAGTGTGCTATCGAGTGTTGAACTACCACTTACTTTAATATCACCGCTCATAGAAACATCTTCTACAAAGTATGTTACATTCGCACATGCATCCATGTGTTGTGTACGGCGGGTATGATCGTCTAAACGATCTTGTGTATTTTCGTCCAAATCAACTAAATGACGAAGTTTTTCAGTTAAAACAGTTGTTGTATTACCGTCATGTTTAACGCTATACGATGACGCTTGAATACTAAATGTGGGAACACTAGTATCAGATGTAGTGTATAAATTCAAAGAATTATCACTACGAATCATAACACCGCCCCCACTGACATCAACAAACCCCTTTACATAGGTTTGGCGAAACTTGTTCGCATTATTTGACTGATCGAACCAAGTGCTCATATTATATATTGTAAATAGATAAATAAAATTAAAAAATTATTGATACAACCAAGTATTTACATTATATATCTATATGTGCCATTAAGAGGAGAATTTACTTTATCTGGATGCGTCCAATAGGGAGGAAACGCAATAATATCCCCCCTTATTCAAGTTGACGCTATAATTTTGTGTTGGAAAAACGAATTCCCGCCGTGATAGTCATCATTCAAACACATAATCACGCTCATATTACGAACGCACCGGCGTCCAATTGCACGTTGAGAACTGTCTTCAACTACATTATCACAATGTAAACGCGTTGGACCGTATATTTTACGGATACAATACCCACTATCTCCGTTAGATTTCACATTATAGGTAAAATACATATGATGAATTACTTTATTGACAATGTCAAATATATCTTTATCTAAATGGAATGCGTCTTCGTTATTAATTGAATTCATATGGATATATTTACAAAACACATTCTTGGAATCTTCCCATCGTTCATCATCATACTGGGGGGGTTGGCTATCATAAAAGTTTATAATTTTATCACAAAAATCGTCGTTCTATATAAGGAAAATCCGTATTGATTGAAACATTAGAATGAACTACATTAATAATTTCATATACACATAGTTGTTGTTCTATTGAACTATGAATATTTATAGATGAAACGTCTTGGATATAAAAAGCAGTTTTTCATTCGCTATTTTTCAACTTGAATAGTATCTAATTATCAATATCAGAAGAAAAATTCAAGGTATAGTTTTCTGGACCACCTAATGTTTGGGAGGAATAGTGTCTTATTTGAAACATTGTCTAAAATTATATTTTTCATCCATTTTAATATAAAACTATATAAATATAGAAGAGGATCGTAATTGCATTACCATATGACCGATTTATTTATTAAAGAATATGAAAATGTATTGGAACCAGACCTATGTAAAGAAATCATAGAATTGTTTAACAATAGCAAAACAAAGTATAAAGGTGTTACTGGTGGAGGACTGTTTGAGAATGTGAAAAATACATTTGATATGCATATTACGAATACTATTAATGATGTGCGCATATCACACGAACAGCGGAAACATTGGCAAACATGTCACGACAAATTGCATCAATCACTCACGACGTATTTGCATAAATATTATTACGACGTGGGTTTGACTGATTTATTAAAGGATAAAAACATTATTTCAAATATACATGATACAGGGTTTCAAATACAACACTATATAAAAAACGATGGATTTTATACATTTCATCAAGACTTTTCTGTAAAGAAAAATATGTGTCGTGTGATGACGTTTTTGTTTTATTTGAATGATGTAGACGAAGGTGGTGAAACGAACTTTTTTAATCAAATATATGTCAAGCCGAAACAAGGAAAATTGGCGTTTTTTCCCGCAACGTGGAATTATATTCATAAAGGAGAAATGCCAAAGTCAAATGATAAGTATATTGTCACTGGCTGGATATATGCGAATATTTAAAGATATATAATCATATTTATGGCTCATCTACAAATCCTTCAATTATCATTATTATATATTTTGTTTTAGAATATATAATATCATTACAAGCAAACAAATATTAACTATGCATTTTCTAGCGCAGTGAGTCTTGCTAAAACACTTGCCAATTGTGATTCCAATGTTTCTACTTTTGTTTCCAATTCCGCAATACGCACTTTATCTGCTTGTTGTTGACGATCTATTTCTTGGGTGGCCGCTGCGGTCACCGTCCATATTGCGTTCTTATCTAATGCTTTGAAATTATTTACCTTTTGGCCGTATATGAAGATCACATATTCATTCAACGAATCATCAAATACGCAATCTTCAAATAACAATGGCTCATTTAATTCCACGTTCATTTCGTCAATCACAGATTCTGCATTTATATAAAATGTCTTTTTATCATTCGCGAGTTTTAATATAATTGGTATAGGATTATTTGAAGCATCTGTCGTTTCTAAATTGTTAAATGATGACATTGTTAAAGTAAGTCTTTTCCCGGATACTGAAACAGTCGCAAATCCATATACATTGGGGACTGTTCCAATACGTGCTCTACACGCATAAGGTAATACTTTTTCCACTTCCTGGGCGATGAAACCATATACAGTTTTATTTCCACGGTGAATATTATCAATATAAGAATAAGTACAAGGATTGAGTTTCCTGAAATCCAATAATGCTTGATTATCATCAATGGTTTGGATATTATTCTTAATGCGTTTATCACTATAAATATATACACCATCACCACCAATTAAAATGGATTCTTTTGATATAATTGAAAATCGTATTTGAGTTGTGAAGGAGCTAGTACTATTAGAGCCAGCTGATGTAAGCCTTGCTAGTTTCCAAAAATTGTTACTCGCAGTACTATAACCATCACCTACATGAAGCGGTGTTCTATCAAATTCATAATTCCTAATCAACTCAGAATCGTTACTAGAACTACTCACACTAGCACCCCAAGTGTATTCATCATCATCATAATTTAAACCATCACCAATAATGACGTATGGATCATTGTCAGAACTATTCCTATCCAATCTTATTGCGTTGAAATTTTTTGATTTAAGCCGGAACTCTCCACTAATATCCAACGCATAATCTGGGTGTGAGCCTTTACCAATTCCCACATTACCATAAACTCTCATAGTATCACTGAAGGATACATCGCGGGTAACATCAAGTGCATTGTCAATTGTTGTTTTTCCATTCACGTTCAATGTGCTAGCAATAGATGTCGCCCCATCAGAAGCCACAGTGAATTCAGTATTGTTTGTGCCAATATTAATGGTATTTGCGTTAAGACCAGTTGTATACGTAGTGCCATTTACCGATAATTTATAAGAACTATACGACGCTTCTGTTGGATCAAATCCAATACCTGTATTTCCATTTATATATGTAAGACCGTCACTAGCACGTATGGAAACAAGACAGTCACTGCTGTCGTTTGTAAATAGGAATCCTTGGGTTGCATTATCCGCCATTCTGAATTTAGTAGCCCATGAGCTAAATCCTTTACCATTTACATCAACTTTTGACATACCTATTGAGTATCTATCGGCTGGACCACCATTAGAACTCGTATACAGCCTCAAAAAATCTTCATTATTAAGCCTTAAATCAGAAAATGTTTTAGCATCGCTAATACTTTGACTTCCAGAAGTCATTACAGCCCCTGCAGCGGATACATTAGCAGCATCTGTAACATTCGCACCTGATTCAATATTATCTAATTTAGATTTATCACTAGAACTCATTAAGCCATCAGCACTAGTAGTAGCAACGCTACTTGTTCCACCAAGTGAACTCCATTCACCAGTAGTGGAACCACCATACCATGCTTCATATTCAGTTGTTGTAGTATTATAACGAATCATACCAACAGTGGTGGTGCTTGGACGTTGAGCTGTACTTCCTCTTGGAATACGTATAGCATCTGAAGAACCAATATCTAACGTTACACTGGGGTTATTCGTGCCAATGCCTACACCATTATCATTAATAAACATTTGTGTGTCACCACTTGTAATAAATGAAATTTCATCTGTACCGTAAGATGAGCCAGTACCAAATACAACACCTGTTGTTCCACTACCTGTTTCATTATAGTTCAGAATTGCTTTTGCGTACATGAATCCATTTAAAGTAAGTAGAGAATCTTCGCCGCCTAAAAAAGCATTATCTGTATTACTGGTAATATCTCCACCGGTTAATGTTATTTTACCGGTTAATGTAAGATTATTGAACGTCGGGTTGTTATTAGCACCTATTGCCTGGGGTATAGAAATAACTCCAGTATTACTAAGTGATATATTATTACCAACTATCACACCACCTAATGCAGTATCCGATGCTGTAGGTAGGCTATAATTGTTTGCATTATCTTCAATATTATCTAATTTAGATTCCATAGTATTAATGGAAGAATCAATATTCGGAATAGTGTTTGTTGTGATGATACTTTGTCCTACTTTGATACTTGTCCCGGCACTAATATCGGTGGCATATGCGGTGCCAACAACGTGCAATTTATAGCCTGGATTTGTAGTGCCAATACCGACGCCCCCTTTTCGTAATACCATATGTTCAAATAATAAAGCGTCAGGACTATTTGGATCAGGAATAAGAGATTTAAATATTAAACCATAGTTTTGACTGCCATAACGGTAATTTGATATAGTTCCGGTTTCTCTACCACTACTTGATACATGATATTTGATGCTGGCTGAACTATTATCCTTGCTTCCAAGTGTATTATACAAAGACAACACGTTAACATCGCCACCGAAAGAAGCATCTTTAATGGTGATATTACCATCAGTAATGGATGTATTTCCAACTTTGAAACTGGTTACAGCACTAATATCAGTGGCATATGCGGTGCCAACAACCGCCAAATTAGAATTCAAGGAAACATCGCCGTCCACTTCCAAAGTGCTAGCAATAGATGTCGCCCCGGCTGAATCCACGGTGAATTCAGTGTAATTGGATCCAATCATAAGGGTATTGGCGGAAATCTCGCCGGCAACAGCCAAATTAGAATTCATAGATACATCACCAGTCACTTCAAGACCATCATTTATTGTTAACTCAGAGTTATTATCAGTTACAATACCATTAACTACTAAGTTACTCGTAACTGTAAGTCCGCCCTCTATTCTTGCACTTCCTTGGACGTGTAATTTAGAACTGGGATTTGTTTTGCCAATACCCACTTGTCCGTTAGGTTTCAAATATATGCCATTACCAGTGGCATCACGAGAAGTGCGAATACCAAAAACATCATCTTTTACATTTGCGTAATAAGTCTGATTATTATCAGAATCAGGATTAAATACAATTTCACCACCATAAGTAGCATCAATGGGACCCAAAGAAAGAGTATTACTAACATCCAAAGTGCCAGCAACCGCCAAATTAGAATTCATAGATACATCGCCAGTGACAAGAAGGTCATTCTGGAATAGCACATCCCCAACAACATCCAATTTATATCCTGTTGTAGGTGCACTATTGCCATTCAACGCAAGGCCATTTTCATTCATTAACATTTTAACAGTACCGCTTTGTGCGAATCTTAAATTAGATCCACCTGTATTAATATAAGTAGCACCGTTACTACTTTCTTGTTTAACCGCATACCTAGCATCACTAGCAGCAGAACCACTATGTCCCAAATAATATTCAGTGCCATTTTGTCTTACATGCATATTACCGACCGTCAAATCATATCCCATAGAAACATCGCCACCATCCATAATTTCCATTGCAAGATTGGTATCATCGTAGAATTGAGCGACAGGCTCAGTGCCATATTGACGAGCAATCAAAGCCGGTCCTGTGCCAGTATTAGAAATATCAAGTTGGTCGGTAACTTGAACGTTAGTATTCGTTTGTATCATATCACCTGAGAAGTTAATGGAACCATCCACCCATAAATCCCCTTTAACAACAACGCTTTCGTCGCCATCATTAGAACCTCCGGGTCGAAGAAGAAGGTGTGTTCCTGAAGGAGTAGTAATAGTATTGCTATCAAGTGTAAGATCATCCACAATAAGGGATCCGGTACTAATATCGGTGGCATATGCGGTGCCAACAACGTGCAAATTATAAGATGCGTCAGTATTAGTGCCAATGCCAAGATAACCATTAGACAACCTCATTTTTTCTACATTTTTATGAGCGAAAACTAATTCTTTTCCTTCTACTGAATTTAATTTTGTTATCCCATTCGTCGACTGAAAACAAGCATAATTGTTATTCCCTGTTGCCAAATTAGAAGCACCAAATACTGCTGCTCCGGCCCAAGGTCCATCCCCAATATATGCATTTCCTACATAAACATTTTCATTCTCGATAGTAGTATTTCCAACTTTGATACTTGTCCCGGCGCTAATATCGGTGGCATATGCGTCGCCATTCACAGTAATACCACCAAATTGCACGGAACTTGTAGTCTCAATTTCTTGGGGTATAGAAATAACCCCTTCTGCAATAGTTACACCAGTTGACGCAGAAAATGCAGCACGAGCACGAGTAGTAAAATTAGAACTCATATCATAGACGTCTCCACTAAGGTCGGTTACTGTGTTATTAATAGTGCTAATGTCAGAAGTGTTAGTAGCCGTGGTGTCTTCCAACGCATTTACTGAAGTATCCAAGACATTAATATTGGATGTGTGAGTAGCCGTGGTGCTTTCCAAGGCATTCACAGAACTATCTAAATTAGTAAATATGGCTGCGTCAGAGTCTATACTAATTTCATTATTGCTAATAATAATGCCCGTGCTTGCATCTAAATTAACACTTCCTCCAGAAGAGGATGAAGCTGCAGCACCCTTGGGTCCAACATATTTTGTAGCAGTAAAATAGAACTTCGCATTTGAAAAAATACTTGATGGAGTGCCATTCACGTCATAAAATGTAATAATACCATTTTTAGCATCAAATAAAGCACCGCCAAAATTAACATTATTACCTACAAACGCATTACCCGCTAATTGCGCTCGTGTTGCTAACCAACCAATAGGTTTCAATACACCGGCGGATTTTTCATATTCCAACGAAATACTATATCCACTGGACGCATAATTAGAAGGAATAATATTTTGTAATATATTTGTACCATTATTGTCAGTACAAACAAACGCAGCACCGCCATTATCCACATAATCCAACTTGATTCTTTCCATACGGAGAATGACATTACTTGCATCTTTTTTGAACGAACCTACACTGTTATTAGCGCTGTCATTAATTTTATCATTATACCATGTTGAATTAATTGAAATATCAGAAATTCCTGTTTCTAATAGACTGGATAGTGTTGAAACATCACTAACGGCACTGTAAGAAGGAGTTGTTGGTGGTAATGTAGTCAATATACTATCACTAAATATATTTGTATTATTTGCTAATGCGGTTTCTTCATAAAATTGTTTTGAATCCAAAGTAGATGTAAAGTTCATAAAGTTTTTGAATAGTAAATTTACTTTTTCATCTGTGGATAACCCGTCGTTACTCATGGATGTTATATATATATTAATATACGATTATTAATATAAACAAACAAATTACTTTAAAAAGTGAAATAATGATTAGAATCTTGATCTATACCAACAATTAAATAGAGTATAGTTCCTCCATTTGAATTTACAAATGCGTCATATCCATTTGCTTGTAAAGCACCATTGGCACTATCCGCAGCAGAAATGGTTGTGGGTCCCGTTCCGAACCAAGATGTTTCACCAGAGTTAGACGCTGAACTTAGACTTCCAAATTTGCCATCTTGATAAATATATGCTTTATATTTTGATCCAAAATTGGATAAATGATTATCGTGTCGCGTTGCTGAAGCTGAACCTGAACCTGTACCTATCTTGAAATTACTTAAATCAACACTGTTGCCGCTTCTGGATACTTGAATCGCAATCCATTTGAATCCATCACTGCCTGTATTTGAATAACTACTGTAATTAGGACCAGTTACAGCAAATCCGCTCCAATCACTAAATGGACTTAATGATGTGCCACTATACGATTTACTGTATCCACCAGCAACAAATCTACCATCGAAATATAATAGAGCACTACTAATATTGTTACTATATGTTGTAACAAATGTAGTATTGTCAGTATCAATATCACTATCACTAATTGTATCACTACCATTGAAAAATCGCAAATTGCTTCCGGAATAACTTGTGGTTGTATCCTTGAATGTTGCACCCAAATCATTTGAAGATGTGTCAGAAGTTTGTGTAGTAACAGTAGGTATTCCCGAATTATTTAAATAATGGACGGTTACCAAGAATAATTGGGTACTACTTGCGTTGTATGTGCCAAAATCAATAGAACTGTCATTCTTAGTAAATGATGTACTATAAGCAGTTGTATTATAAATATTGTTCCTTGTAACTGTACCGAATGAATATCCATTTTTAGAACTTGTTACTTCCGACTTTGAATGGATATTATTACTTCTACTAATTGTGCCATATGGAATATAATAACTTGCAAAGTTAGAAATAGTGTATGTTGCTGTAAGTTGAATGTTTGTAATAGATGGAATACCAAATAAATATGTCTTTCCAAGAATGCTAACGGTAGGAGGTGCTGTATATGAAATGTCTGGTGTACCACTATAATTATCTACATAGAAATCGGAACTATTTATACTGGTTGAAGCATTTTCATTTTCATCAATGAGTTGGTTATCATTATATGATTGACTGGATATTGTATATTGGACTTTATATTTATCTGTTGATGCTGGGAAATTAGCATTAAATATGTTATTTGTGTCTGCATTTCCACTACAATATAAACTTGAACTATATACAAATCCTTTGCTATCATCTTTCCCTTCATCTGTATATGAACTTGCCGATGTGAATGTAAATTGATTATCATCAGCACCAATAGATGCGGTTAAAGCAGAAGCACTGTTTGTAAAATTCATAGTGGCATAATCTTCCACATTATCATTTTTCAATATTTCAAATGTAGCAGTCACGTAAGAACCATCTGTGAAATCCTTACCTTGTCGTCCATAATTAACATAAAAAGAACTGTTATTTGCAAAAGTGATTTTACTATTACTGTTGTTTGCACTAAACACATATCTACTTGCACGAGAATCGTTACCTACTATTTTACCATTTATTGCTCCTGCATTTCCGCGTGTAATAGTCATAACATTATGAGATACAGTGTTTAAATCACTTATGCTTATGTATCTGTATGTTACGATATTTGTAAAGCTTGAATCAAAAGCATCTCCGTATGGACCAATTTCACTATTCAATGCGTTTTTCGCTCGTATTTGAACTCTATATTTAGAACCGGGTTTTAAATCTGAGAATGTCAAATTATTCTTGTTATTGTAGTTGTCTAAATCAAAAACACCGGAATGTGTCATGGTTTCATTGGATTTCGTTTCAATTAATGTATATGATATGTCATATTCTGTAATATCAATACCGCTTGTAATACTTGTATCTTCTGAATCTAAATTGAAACTTACATCCATTTTGAATGATGTTTTTGCATATGTATCTATGTTTGTAACCAATACCGCACTGGGTGCTCCTGTTGTTTTCAATCCAACATTGTATATATAAATATATGCAGGGACGGTGCCACTATTATTAACCGCATATACACGTAAATCAAATGTATCGTCTTGTGTAAATATAGGTAAATCATCTGTTCCGGGTTTTCCGGTAAATGAAATAGAGTAGTCTGTAGAATTAGTATAATTTAAACCATTCGCAGCAGTAAATCGTAATGTAGTTAAAGGTGTTGTTCCAGAACCACTGGTATTGTAATTACCATTACCAATAAATATTGTTTTCCATCCACTTGAACTTTGATTATTTATGCTTGTAAAACTGATATCTACAAACGTTTGTAAGTAAATAGGGTAACTACGTCCGGTGAATGCGTCTTTATATACTTCATCAAATTTAACCCACGTTACATCTACATATGAACTTTGTGCGTTTTTTGATATGCTTGCAAGCACGGGAGGTTGTTCGGTAACATATGAACTTCCTGAACTACTGCTACTATTTGAACTAACAAGGGTTTGTACGAATGCTGTTGTTGCGATTTGTGTATTGTTGGTGTCACTGCTTGCTGTGGGTGCTGTGGGGGTTCCACTTAGGTTTGTTCCGGTGCTGGATATAGTGGTAGAACCTACTTTGATACTATTCCCTGCGCTAATATCACCAGTAACATCAAGTGTGCTATTAATTATTGTTGCGTCTGAAAATGTTTTAGTTCCACCAATAGTTTGATTTCCTGTAGTATATACACCATTTGTTACGGTACTCGCATTTCCTGTGACATCACCATCCAAATCAGCTACCAACGTTCCTTTTGTAATTGATAAATCTCCAGTACTTGAACTGGTTGCAGTTGTAGTTCCCATTGTGAATTTATCAGCACTTTCATCCCATCCTATGAAAACGTTGGATACATCGCCACCCCGATTAATAAGAATACCGGCATCATTCGCGGGACTACCAGATAATCCTTTACTGAGACCAATTAAACTATCAGAAACATCCAAGTTTTCTGTATTTAATGTGGTAGTAGTGCCATTAACAGTAAGATTACCGGACAATACAAGACTACCAAATTCAACGGAGCTTGTAGTCTCAATTTCTTGGGGTATAGAAATAGCCCCTTCTTCTGTGATAGTTATACCAGTTGAGGCAGAAAAGGCATCACGAGCACGGTCGACGAAATTAGAGCTCATATCATATACGTTTGCGCTAAGGTCGCTTACTGTGGTATTAATAGTGCTAATGTCAGAAGTGTGAGTAGCCGTAGTGCTTTCCAATGCATTCACAGAAGTATCTAATACACTAATGCTGGATGTATGATTTGCTGTGGTGCTTTCTAATGCGTTTACTGAAACATCTAAAACGTTTATATCGGATGTGTGAGTAGCTGTGGTGCTTTCTAACGCATTCACAGAAGTATCTAAGACACTAATGTCAGAAGTGTGAGTAGCTGTGGTGCTTTCCAACGCGTTTACAGAAGTATCTAATACACTAATGTCAGAAGTGTGAGTAGCCGTGGTGGTTTCCAAGGCGTTTACTGAAACATCTAAAACGTTTATATCGGATGTGTGAGTAGCTGTGGTGCTTTCTAAGGCGTTAACAGAAACATCCAAAACGTTTATATCAGAAGTGTGAGTAGCTGTGGTGCTTTCTAACGCATTCACAGAAGTATCTAAGACACTAATGTCAGAAGTGTGAGTAGCCGTGGTGCTTTCTAAGGCGTTAACAGAAACATCTAAAACGTTTATATCGGATGTGTGAGTAGCTGTGGTGCTTTCTAAGGCGTTAACAGAAACATCCAAAACGTTTATATCAGATGTGTGAGTAGCTGTGGTGCTTTCTAAGGCGTTTACTGAAACATCCAAAACGTTTATATCAGAAGTGTGAGTAGCCGTGGTGCTTTCCAAGGCGTTAACAGAAGTATCTAATACACTAATGCTGGATGTATGATTTGCTGTAGTGCTTTCCAAGGCGTTTACTGAAACATCCAAAACGTTTATATCAGAAGTGTGAGTAGCCGTGGTACTTTCCAAGGCGTTAACAGAAACATCTAAAACGTTTATATCGGATGTGTGAGTAGCCGTGGTGCTTTCCAACGCATTCACAGAAGTATCTAATACACTAATGCTGGATGTATGATTTGCTGTAGTGCTTTCCAAGGCGTTTACTGAAACATCCAAAACGTTTATATCGGATGTGTGAGTAGCTGTGGTGCTTTCTAATGCGTTTACTGAAACATCTAAAACGTTTATATCGGATGTGTGAGTAGCCGTGGTGCTTTCTAAGGCGTTTACTGAAACATCCAAAACGT
>Ga0181597_10004326_pt1 | contig 14171 bp, 7 predicted proteins | sample 041ome_5_FD_148647 | JGI IMG/M metagenome (GOLD analysis project Ga0181597, IMG submission 148647) | Coastal salt marsh microbial communities from the Groves Creek Marsh, Skidaway Island, Georgia - 041403US metaG (spades assembly) | ecosystem: Environmental > Aquatic > Marine > Intertidal zone >... | reverse complement strand
ACACACAAACTCTCTCACTTTCCTCGCAATAATAATAAATACAACATCATCATCATCAGCGAGAGAGATGAAGAGAGATGAAGAGAGACGTTCGTAAACGCTCCTCGCGATGAGACTATCATCATCGCGAGAGAATAACGAGGAGCAAAAATGAAGAGAGAGATTTGAAAAAATTCGAAAGACATCATCATGGCGTCGTCTGATTCTGATTCTGATTCTGATTCTTCTTCGCGAAGAAGACTGCCACCTCCGTCGCCGCCGGTGATGGAACCCAACGATGATAACGACGATGATACGTATGATTCGTCCAAGACCTCTCCCGCGGTAAACCTTTCCGTGAAGGAACGAATTCAAATGATGCAACGAATGACCGATGCGAAGAAACCGTCGCCACCGTTGATGACGAGCGGAATGGTGCAACAACAACAACAACAACAACAGACGTCGCTGACGTCGAAAGTAGGCGCGATGGAAACGACGCCGAGACAGTTAACGCCGAGCTTTGAATCTGCGGAGGAGGATGATGCGAAGACAAAGAAGACAAAGGTGAAGAAGGTGGTCGCGACGCCGTTGCCGAAGTACACGCCGTATCGCAAAGAACGAGAAGAAGAAGAAGAGAAGAAGGAAGAGTTTCAAACGGCATCGGCGTTGATTCGACAACGGTCTGCACCGCAATCGGTGACGACGACGACGCCCGCATTTTTGTCCAATATTCCTCGGTCGCCGCAAAGGTCGCCTCGATCGCCCACGTTCAGAGATCGAACGCAAATGTTTGAACAACAACCGGTAGCGTCGGTTTCGCAACGACAGGCGCAGATGTTAAAAAACTTACGGTTGAAAATACAAGCGAACATCGACAAATCTGAAGAGATTGCGCTTCGAAAGAAGAAAATGAACGACGCGTTCGTGAATTTGCGGAAAGTAAAGTCCAAGTTGGAACAGAAATACGCGTACGGTGGCGGCGAAGGTTTTGGTAACAAAACGACGATTCAGACGACGACGCAGTTTCGAAAGAAGATCATCTCAAAACTCGTCGAGACGGAATTTGAAGTCGAAACGAAAGCGATTATGTTCAACGCGTGGAAAATACGGACAGAGAAAGAAAAAGAAAAGAGGGAAGTAGTGACGACAAAACTCGACGCGATACGTGCCGTCGCTTTGCGGCGAAGTTTTGATCACTGGCGCGATGTTTCCGCGTCTTTACAACCGAGAAGAGTAGCTTTGGAAGCTTTGGAATTGAACGCGAAGCAACGACACGTGCGCGACATTTTCAATCGTTGGCGTAAATTCGCTAAACTTTCAAACCGAGCGATGCACGTGGCGACGATGAAAACGATAGATGCGGATAAGAAAACGCTATCAATCGCGTTCGCGCGTTGGGAGTTGGCGCTGGCGAAAAGCGCAAAGAGTAAAGCGGAGAAGAAACTCGTTCGGGCGTTTGTTTTGAAAAAGGCATTCGTCGCGTGGCGAATGGCGAGAGATGAGTCCGCGTTCAAAGTCGAAGTTGCGAGACGGAAGTTGCGTGGCGATGACGAAAGTGAACTCGTCGCTTTCGTGGACGCTCGAAAAAGTAAAGCTGAAAGTGAACGAATGTCTCTGTATTTTCGCAGCGAAGGATCCGCGGCGAGGAAAAAGTTGGAGCGATTGAAAGGTCAATACTACGCAGCGACGAATTACGTAACAACTTTATTACCGTTGGCTACGTTACACTCGCCCTGGGATACGTTTGCAGCATCGCCGACCAATATCGACGAGGCCGCCGCCGACGACGACGAAAGGACGATATCAAAGAACGTAAAAAAAGTCGTCGAAGAGTCCAAGGTTGAGGCGTTACTTCGAGAAGCGAAAGAATCGATTCAAAGAGCCGACGAACTGAGAGAAGAGTGCGAGTTTGCCCGAAATGTCGCCGAAGACGCGGAAAACGCGTCTGATTTTCTTCTCGTGATGTTTCAACAAGGTAAAAATGTCAGTCAGACTCACTTATCGAACGCTTTGATACACGCGGAGAAGATGTACGGAAAATTTACGCTCTTATCGGTCGAGTGCGAGAAGGCTTCGGCAGAAGCGGTGAGAAAAGTGAGAAAAGCTAAAGAGGCGGAAAAAATGGCGGAGAAGTACGAGCGCGTTCGTTTGATACGTAGCACCGATGGTTATATCCCGCCGACCGATGGTGGTGAGCTAGAAAAAAACCAGCCTCGAACGAAGACGACTTCGCGGGAAATCGCGGTGGTTTTCGCCAACAGGAACGTCGCCAAACGCTTTTTAGAGAAATGGCAAAGCGCGATTGAGATTCTCCAGCGCGATAGACTCGATTTATTCTTCACCTCCTGGCGAGAACAAACTCGAAAAGGGTTGATAACACGCGCCGATCGCGAGATTCAAATCGAAAATTTCATTGAAAAGAGAACGGTAACGATGAAAGCGAAAGTCTTCTCGGCTTTGTACTGGCACAGGAAGTGGAGACAAGATCGAAAGAAAGTTCTCGAAATCTCCGTGAAACCCATCGCGAGAGACTCTTTGTACTTTGCATTGAAACGGTGGAAAATCAAAGTATACAACAAAAAACTATTATTCCGCGTGTTCACCAACTGCGAACGCGCCTGGGACGAGAAACGAAACGAACCGTACGACGCGGAAAACATCCAAACGAAACGAGACGTTTTACGCGTTTGGCTGAAAAACGCCAAAGAGGCAAAAAAAATGCGCGACGAGTACGTCCAAGCCACGCAGTTCCGCGACGTGTCTCTCAAACTCAACGCATTCCTCGCCTGGAAATTGAAAACCTCTTCATCCAAGCGAGACGAGCTCGAAAACGCTCGCGAACGTGAAATCAACGAGCAAATAGCCGATACTTTTCGCCGAGTCTCTCTCTCGCAAAAAGTCCTCTCGGCGTGGCGCGTTCGAGTGTTCAACTCGTGGAGAGAGCGGTTAGCCACCGAAATGGGCTACCGCACGATAGCGAGGAGAGTTTTAAGAGGGTGGCATCAACGAGTCGTCGTCGCGTGTTAGATACTAGTCATCAGTGCGTTGATTCAGAGAGTAGTAATAATAGCAGTAGGACAGACCCAAAACGTTCCTCCTCTCGTCTTTCAATTTTTGTTTCAAATTCCTCATAACTGCTGCGTGTTCTATTCAATACAATCATCCCACATAGTAATCATCATCCGTCATGGGCGTGCAAGTGCCGGAATTGAAACAGTGCGTACTGCAGTCGTTTCATTTCATCGTTCTCTCTTCTTCTTCTTTGTCTTCTTTACTCGTCCTGCTTTTATTTAGGGAAATTCTTCTTTCGTTGGCGCCGTCGAAGATGCGATTCGGCTTCGCGATGACGATCTCTCTCCCTCGTTTCTCTCTACTTTTCCTCGCTCCCAACGAAACACCATCTGACGAAGCAAAACGCTCTTCTCATCATCATCATCATCTTTTAAATAACAGATACATGGACAAAAGACTGAAACTGAAACTGAACGGGAACAGAGGCGTGATTGGTATTTTACGCGGGTTCGATCAGTTTTTAAATTTAGTCTTGGACGAGTGCGTGAACGACTCGACGGCGGAGAAAACGCCGCTCGGGATGGTCGTCGTGAGAGGCGCGAGCGTTTTATCGATGGAAGCGTTGGAGCACATCGCGCCCGTGCAAAGGAAGTCTGTAATGTAATCACCACCGTTTGTAATATAGTACTAACTCATTTCTATTTATTTCTGGTATACAACGTTTTCTATCTATTTATTTGTTGCGAGGCTTCGCGCGAGCAGTCGGTTCAGCCTCCAAAGGGTTCTCTGGCCAATAGTGTCTTGGGTAGCGGCCTTTCAACTCTTTCCTTACGTTTTCGTATTCACCTTCCCAGAAGGACTTCAAATCAGTGGTCACTTGTACCGGTCGACTCGCCGGCGAGAGTAAGTGCAACTCGGCTTTTTTACCGGCTATGGTAGGCGTGTCGGGTAACCCGAACAGCTCTTGCAATCGACACTCGATGACTGGGGCGTTGTTGTCGCTTACGTTTTCGTAATTAATTTTCTTTTGGGTCCCTGAAGGTAAACGAATTGATTCGGGAACACTTTTGTCCAGTACTCGTTTGTCCTCGTGCGAGAGCATGGTAGTTTCCAGAATCTGTCTCAAGTTTGTTTTTTTCAAGATGTCTTGTTTCGAGGCGCATCCGACGACCCATTGCGGAAGCCACTCGAAGACAGTTTTAGTTAACGACGTATCGCGAAAGTCCGGGAACGATTCAGGATTGCAACTGTGCGCGAACACGCATCGCTTTATCCACGCGTTGAGATTTTTATCCCCGCTCACGTTAAAGAATGTAAACACGCCAACCTTTTTCGCTCTTTCGACGATAGCATCCGCCATTTCGCTTTCTGTCGCTTCGATTACTTTCTCGTCCAAAACAACGTCACCAATCCTCGTAACTTCTCTCGAGACAACTTTGCTCGAGCTTTCCGCCCACGTAATTTCGCGCTTTGTGGATACGTTCAAACAAAATTTCAGGTTTTCATCCGTCGCCGCGGCAGTCGCGAGAATACCTTTCGTTAAAGGCGACGCGAGTTTGATGATATCGTTCTTACCGCCGTTCCCGTCGTTTCCTCCAAACATTTCACAAATAACTAACGCTTCGGCTTTTGCAATCGGGTCGTCCCTGTTGTCGGCGGAAATAGAAGCTGCGCCTCCGCCGCTCAGTTTGAACGTGTTCGAACCTTTACCGCTGGATTTCATAGCGATTCGATCTGGGAAAGCAGCCGCGAGCAAAATGGACGCTTCGAACTGCTTCGCACCGCAAAAGATTTCTTCGTATACTGGTTCGTTCGCGTTTAATCCATCCGAATCGATATCCGTTGAAACCGACTTTGCAATTCTAAGAATATCCGCGGCCGGCGCGTCGTTGGCGAGACTCCGAATGTTCCTCGCCAACTGTTGCGACGATTTTCGCGCCTCGGAAACCGCAAACGGATCGACATCAAAGTCCAAATACGAAGAATTGCTACCGGTACCTGCACCACCACTGCTCTCACTGTTGTACGATTTCGAAAGCGCGTCGATGATTGCAGATTTTGCGCTCGTTTTTTTGCCTTTTGGTGCCTTTTTCATATTCTTCGAGCGTTTGCTCGAGCTCGGCAGTTTCGCGTCTACCGGAACGCGTATAACATCAATCCCACGTTCGCCGACTTTCTTGCCCAGCTTTTTACGGTACTCATCATCGCTGTTGTCATCGTCACTATTCATCGAGCTACTACTACTACCAATATCAGCTATGATGACATCTCGTCCTTGAATCGCTCTGGCGTAACTTCTCGCGTCCAGCGGCGCGTCTCTACCTCGCAAAAGACTCTTATCACTATCGACGCCCGCCGCGAGCTGACACGCTAAACGCGTACTCGCCGCACCTCTTTGACTCGCGAATAATAACATCGCACCTATGCGAGGATGACACGGTAAACCGTTCATCGCTTTACCTTTCTCGGAAACAAAGTACGTGACGTTCGAGGACTCCCGGTCTTCTTCGACGACTTCAATCGCGCGGAGTTTTTCGAGAAGTTTGAGCGCGTTTTTGCCCGGTCCAGCCGGCGGTGGATCTAAAAAAGCCAACGCTGGTGACGAGGACGATGAAGTCGAACCCTCTCTTACTTCTTTCTCGGAAGAAGATGAAGATGGCGATGAAAAAATATCCTTGGTCGACAATTCTCCTCCGAGCGCGTTGGCGATGGTCAACATGCAACTCGTCAAATCGGCGGTCAAAATCTCCGGCGTCGTTTCTTTCTGGAAAGATGTCGCCATACTGTTTTCGTTCCACATTCGGTAACACATTCCTTCCGCTATGCGACCGGCTCGACCTCGTCTCTGGTCCGCGCTCGAAATCGAAACTCGTTCAGTCGTTAATCGAGTCATGCCTTTACTGTGGTCGTACTTGGGCGCTCTTCGTAATCCCGAGTCGACGACGATGGTCACTCCGGGAACCGTCAGAGAAGACTCCGCTATCGGCGTCGAGACGACGACTCTTCGTTTCGCGGGCGTATTTGAAGGTGTCAACGCGTAATTCTGCTCGTTCGTCGGCAACGCTCCGTACAAAGGCAAAATCTCATAATGTGAATCCCCTAATCGATCTTTCAGAGACTTCACGACCCTTCGAATCTCAGCCGCGCCGGGGAGGAAGACTAAAATATTCCCACCGTTTGGCGTATCGCTGAGAGCTTTTTGAACGGTTTTTACGGCGACTTCTTCTGTGTCGTTATACGCACCATTTATCCCTCCGCCTCCCACGTATATCGTTTCCACCGAGAACGATTTGCCTTCCGATTGCACGATTGGCGCGTCGTAATAAAAATACTCTTCTTCGTCTTCTTTTCTTCGTAACGTCTTCCTCATCAACTCTTGGCACCTGACCGCCACGTCCCCTAACGTCGCCGACATCACGCACACCTTCAAGTCCTTCCCTCTCCCAAACTTACTCTTCGCTCTCAAAACTAACGCTAAACTCAAATCCGCATCTAAATTCCTCTCGTGAAACTCGTCGAACACGACGCACGAAACGCCCTTCAGACTCGGATCTTTCGCCAATCTATTCTTCAACACGCCTTCCGTAACCACCTCAATTTGTGTCTTTGACGATACCAGTCTTTCAAATCGTACTTGATACCCAACCGTCTCCCCAACTTTTTCGTTTAAAATCGACGCCATGCGTGTGGCAGCCGCGCGCGCCGCAACCCGTCTCGGTTCTAAAACTAAAATTTTCCCTCCTTCTGAAGCAGACGAAAACCAACGTTTCCCGAGTCGAGAACACATCATCGCTAAAGGGAGTGCAGTCGTCTTCCCAGCACCCGGTGGGGCTTGTAAAATCAAATCGTTCTCGTTTTCAAAAAGAACTCGCAAGCAGTCTTCGATGACGTCTTTAATCGGTAACTCGGATATTTGTTCTCGCACTCGTTCGTTCTCCAAGTCGTTCACTTCGTTCTCGCATTTTCCAATTGGGGGTTCCGGTGTGGTAAAACGACTACTGTTACTACTACTCCTCGTCGAACGCGTTACAAAGCGCCTTTTCCTCCTCCTCCGACGCGTCTTTCCGCTCGCAGAAAAAGCCACGCTCTGTCTTCTAAAGTCTTTTCTGATATTGCTGGTAAAAAGGCTTTCGGAAACGTGATATCGATGAGAAGTCATCTTTTTCTCTGGGGAATTTGCTTCAGAAAAATTGACTTTTACAACCTCTTAAAGAAAAGCTTTGAACACACAACACAGAAGAATTACTAATAAACACAACGAAATGAAGCAAAAGATCGGCCGATATTCCGTCTCTCGCACGTTGGGTGAAGGCGCGTACGGGAAAGTGAAATTCGCGACCATGAAACAAGCGAAAGACCCGTACGCGATTAAAATCTTAAACCGGCAGATGTTGCAAAGAGTGGACGAGAAAGAAATGCTCTTACAAGAAATAAAAACCATGGCGGAAGTTTTCCACCCGTACGTCGTGAACTTATTCGAAGTTTTATCGGGACAAGAGGAGGTGTATTTAGTTTTGGAGTTTTTAAGCGGCGGAGAACTGTACGATTTGGTGAAGCAAAGAGGCAAGTTGGAGGAAGATTGCGCGCGAGTCTATTTTCAACAGATTTGTCAAGGAGTAAGGTTTTGCCACTCCAGAGGGGTGTTCCACAGAGACTTGAAACCGGAGAATATATTCTTAGATCACGAGAAGAAGACGTGTAAAGTCGGAGATTTCGGCTTAGCGGCGCAAAAAGTAAACACGGATGGGTCTTTACGAACTATTTGCGGGACGCCGAATTACGCGGCGCCGGAAGTCATGGCGGGGTCGAGACGGTTGAAAAAGGTGAAAGCGTTCGAGGATGAATACACGAAAGCGAAAGCGGAAGGATACGATGGGAAAATCGCGGATATTTGGTCGTGCGGGTGCATTTTGTATTTCATGTTAACTGGAGATTGTCCGTTTTACGGCGCGAACTTTGTCGAGTTACAAACGCAAGTGCAAAAAGTTGAGCCGTATTATAACGCGGAAGTTATCGCGAGAAAAGCCATCAAGGTGCTCGAGATTATCTTGGTCAAAGACCCGAAGAAACGAGCGACTTGGCCGCAAATTTTCAAGAAATCTTGGTTTCGACAAAACGGGTTCAAACCGGTGAAGATTAAAAAGTTACAAACCAGTTCGCGGTCGGTGGTGGATATTTCCTTGGAAAAAGGCGTCTCCGATTCCGTCGTGGAACGAGAATTGAACAACCAAAGCGACGGGTCGGACTTTTCTGATTTTAGCAACGAAGGCGACGACGTCTGGGACGAAGACAACGATACCGATCACACGCTCTCGAGAGAGAATTCGCAAAATCCCACCGCCGGGTCTCCCAAAGGAGGAGGAGGAGGAAAGAGAGGCATATTCTCTTCTTTACAACGCCAACAGTCGACGATGTCCAACTTCGACCGAGGCTCGAGCCAAGAAGTTATCCGGAAAATCAACGCGTTCGAACTCATGAATTTAACCACGTTCGACTGCACGCACATGTTCGACGACTACTCCAACGTTTCCAACTCCACGACTCGATTCATCTCGTCCTCGAGCGTCACAGAAATCGAAAAAGCTGTCGTTTCTACCGCGAAAAAAGCCGGATGCGAAGTCAAAGCCACGCCCGGGAAACCTATTCGATTACGACACAACGCCTCCGCAGTCCAAATCGTCGTCGAAAAATACGAAATCGTCCCCGGAATATACATGGTCAACTTCAATCGATTGAGTGGGAACCGAGACGCGTATTTCGAACTCTATTACGACATGAAGAAAAACAGCTCGATCAAGAAGTTAGCGCTGAGCCAATCCGGCAAAAACTCGGCTTCGGCTGCCGGCGGCGAATAGGCAAATAATAATAATAATAATAATAATAATAATCGCTGCTCTACATTTTGCGAACGACGAGTGGATGAAAAGTGGTCGTGAAAAATGCCACCACGCTCTCTCCTTTTCGCGAGGTGATGATGGAAGAAGAAGAAGTTTCCTCCGCGTTGTACTATAGTTCTAATATTTTATATTTCTGCTGAACGAAAATTCTCCACAATAATGAAGAGGTGCCTACTCTCAAATTACGTCATAAGCGAGTACACAAAATGCTTCCAATCCTCTCGATCAAAGACGCGTGCGTCGGCTTACTCTCCTTAAACTTGGCGTCTAAAATGTGGATGACTATTAAATGGAGAGTGCTTCACACGAACAAAAAATTGGGTAAACCTGTCTCCGCGTGCGTCTCTTCTTATTAAACTCTTCTTCGTTACTGCCGCCTTTGATTCATTGAATTGGAGGTGGACACATTTGTATTCCAATTCATTTTCATGTTCATCATCTCACTCACACACACACTCTCTCTCACACACACACAAAACACAGCGTGGCGGATTGGAAACTCGTTCCAGAACTCGTGAACAACACCAACGAGGCGTACGCTCGCGAACACGGAACGCAACTGAATGAAAGTGAATACACTCCAGTATTCGTTGCTATGCTTGGGTTGATGCACGCCGTGAACGCGGACCCGGGGCAAGCGCCGGGGATGATGTTGTATTCATCTCTCGCGTATACGGCCGCGTCTGCGTTTGCTGGGTTTCCGTTCTATGTGCCCGCGGCGATCTGGAGATACGGCGCGTTCGCTCTCGGGTTGAAGAAAATTTTCGAGGCGAAGAACTTTTAAAACAACGCGAAGAAGGAAAGCGAGATGAAGGGTCTTCTTACGACTCCGGACGATCGTCGGCGTAAAATCTTCAGAGTTGGTTGTAATAAAATTAAATCTCATGCGCAATAATGGCCATAATCTTTCTTGTTACACGTGTATACATAAAACTCTTTCTCTTCTTTTTCTTTTTCTTTCTATCCTTCTCGCAGCAAGCCGCAAAACTCCTCTTTACCAATCAGCTTCATCCTGTAATCGTGTTTCGCCACTTGTCGCTCGTCTTCGGTGTTATACCCCCAATCCACGAAAAACAAGTCCCATTTGCTTAATCGTTTATCGTTTGCGACTTTAATGAGAGTCGATAACTTATCTTCCACGAAAATCATCCTCGACGCGCCGTCCTTGTTAAACGTTTCCTCCAACCGCACCAACACGTCCGCTTTCGGTTCTCCGCTCACCGTCGTGCTAATCAAATCCTCCTCGGGAATCTTCACTCCACCCATATCGACCAAAATAGCGTCCGCGAACCGAGCTTGTTTCGTCGTCACAATCGTTACTTTTGCGTCTCTTCTCTCCGTGCAAAATCTCAACGCTTCCGGTACGTCTTCGTACAGCGCGTTCGGTTGCAACCAAGATTTAAAATCCGTTCGGATCCAATCGTCTCGTATTTTACCAAACTCCAACACCATCGTTTTCCGATCTAACTGCCATTTTTGCATCAGCGTTTCGCTCAATATAGGCCAGTCTTTCAAGATAGATTCCACGTCGTACCCGTCGAGATTTTCCAGAAGCGCTCTCGCTAAAATCGTGTTCTCGTATCCCGTTTCCACGACTGGTCGTACCGCTCGCAGTTTATCTAAAACTTCATCCTTTTTCTCATTCGCTCGTTCGCACTCGAACAACTCCGGCCACAATTCAACGCCGTGTTTCCACGCGGATAGCGAGGATTCCCCGACCGAGTCGCAGACGACGCCGTCAAAGTCGAGCGCGAATAATGTTGAAGTCGAGGACGCGGCAGAAACGTCCATCGTCTGCTTCTTCTTCTTCACCGACGAAGATGATTTTGAGGATGAAGATGATTCCAACGAAGTCTTTCCCCGTCGGCGGAGAAGATGACGAGAACAAAAAACAGAAGATGAAGATGAAGATAGCTTTTGGGAGGATGATATCGCAGCAAAAGCGGTGGGTGACATTATTATATATCTTTTATACTACTACTAGGTACTAATAAATAAGCACAAACAGCAAATGTGGATATATTTTGTGATGCATTTTCTCTTACACGCATCAAGAAAGAACAACTCTAACAACACTCTATCTGCGCTCCTATTAACAACATCTCTTCTTATCCATGACAACGGAGGACTTTCTCTGCTGCCTTTCTCTGATGCTGACTTCACCACCTCTCTTCTTTGGCGCGTGCCGACGCAACAGCTCGTCTAAAGGCGTGTTCGGGTCGTGGATTTTATTATTGTCTTTGTCGTCGTCGTCGTTCATCGTCAGCTTTGCTTCTCTGACTGCGTTTTCGTCGTTTACGTCCGAAACAGTTGGAGCGAGTGGACGTTCTTCGTTCCCTCCTGAAGAAGTATCGTCGTCTGAATCGAAAACGTCGCTCCTTTTTTGCGTTTGCTGTGCCCAAGATTTCGCGTATCGACCGTTTTCGATGGAGAGTAACTCGTCGTGCGAACCGTATTCGACAATTTTACCGTTGTGAATGACGGCGATGTTATCGCATCGTCGCGCGGTGGATAATCTGTGCGCGACGACGACGGTGGTTTTGCCTTTGGTTAGAAAGTCAATCTCGCGGACGATTTCGCGTTCGGTGTACGCGTCTAACGCGGACGTGGCTTCGTCGAGAAGTACAATTGGACTGTTTTTAAGAAGCGCGCGCGCGATCGCGACGCGTTGCTTTTCGCCTCCGGAGAGTTTCAACCCTCGTTCGCCGACTTGAGTGCTGAAACCTTTCGGCAAACTCGCGACGGTTTCCGTGAGTCGAGCGCGACGAACAACTTCGCGAATTTCCGCATCCGTCGCGAGTTCTTCCCCAAGCGATTGGTGCTCACTATCAACAAATCTTTGCGATTTACCGTACGCGATGTTGTATCGCAACGTGTCGTTGAATAACACGACATCTTGCGGGACAATGGCGATATTTTCTCGAAGCGAATCGAGCTTCAAATCCTTCACGTTTTTACCGTCGATGTATACGCCGCACTGCGTGCTGTCGTGATTGTTGTGTTCGCAGTTATAGTTCACGTCGTATAAGCGATACAACAGGCGCAAAATGGTCGATTTACCACTCCCGGAAGCGCCAACGATGGCTAAGGATTTTCCGGCTTCAATTTTAAAACTCAAATCGTCCACAATCAACGCGTTGTTGTTACCCGGGGCCGAACTCGACGACTCCTCCGCCGCACCTCCCTCACTAGTAATAGTATCAAACTCGTTTTCTTCGCCAGTTTGATCGTATCCGAATGACACGTTTCTGAATTCTACGCTAAATCCTTTCTCCAACGCCTCTTTACTCGTCGGCAACTCTAAACCATTCACCGCCTCTCGCACTTGCGATTGCTCTTCTAATAATTTAAACATCGTCGTCATATCCACCATCGATTGTTTCGCTTCACGATATACGGTACCTAAAAAGTTCAAAGGGACGGAGAGTTGAAAGAGTAAGCCGTTTACCATGACTAAATCACCGACGGTTAATTCTCCAGTCGTGACTTTACTCGCCGCTAATAACATCGCCGTGGACAACGCGGCTGAGAAAATAGCGTTTTGTCCAAAGTTCAATCCGGCTAAACTCGTGGCAATCTTCAAGTTGGCTTGTTCCACGCCTTTTAAACTTTCGTCGAATCTATTCACCTCGTGTTTCTCCTTGTTGAAATATTTCACGGTTTCGTAGTTTAACAAAGAATCGACTGCTTTGTTGTTGCCTTCGTTTTCCAACGCGTTCATTTTTTTGCGGAACTTTGTTCTCCATTTCGTCACGCCAAACGTGAACGCCGTGTACGCACCAATCGTGCCCGTCGACAACAACGCAAACTCGGGCCCGCATTTGGAATATAAAATCGCGGAAACTAAACCAATTTCCAACGCCGTCGGGAACACGTTGAAGACCATCGAGTTGCATAAAAACGAAATTCCGCGTTGGCCTCGATCGATTGCTCGATTCAACGCCCCCGTTTGTCGATTCAAGTGAAACGTCAAATCTAAATCGTGCAAGTGTTTGAACACGTCTCTAGCTAAAGATCGAATCGCGCCTTGCGATACTTTTGCAAACGTCGCGTTCCGAAGTTCGCTCGCTAAGCTCGCCGTCGCTCGAGCGACGCCATACCCGACCAACATCGTCGCCGGCGTCCCGAGACCAATAGCGGCTAAATCTATCGTCGAAAGCGCAGTCGCTCCGGTAATCGCGCCGTCCGCGCTCGTCGAAGCCGCTAACCCATCGATCGCGTGTTTAAACATAAACGGTACCGAAACGTTGGCTAACTTTGAAAGGACTAAAAAGGATACCGCGGTGACCACTCTCGCCTTGTTCTCCACGGAATCCGCCGGCCATAAGTGACTGCCTAACGTTTTCAGGATTTTCAAATCGATTTCAGAATCTGTTTTTTGTTGTCCTTCTTTTTTCTTTGTCTTCTTCGTTATTACCGCGTTGTTCTCGTCGTCGATGATAGTTTTGATTGCTGTTGCTGTTGCTGTTGATGATGATGAAGAAGAAGAACTGTAGTACCTCTTTCGTCTCTCATCAAACAGCGTGTCGTTCCTGGATGATGATGATGATGAAAATGAACAACTTTCGCGCATAAACCGACGAACGAGCGCCGAGGAGGCATCCTTCGAAGAAGAAGAACTGCTCGCAAATCCTCCTCTGTTGCTGTTACTCGTATCACGATCATCATCCCCGACCATCGCCGAAGCAGCAAAAAGATGATGTCGTCTAACACTTTGTCGCGCCGTCGATGATGCTGTTCTTTGACGACAGAAGATCCGCCTCCCGACGACGACAGAGGAGGATGATGTCGAGACATCTGCCGCCAAACGATACACCGATACAGCTGATAAAGCCGCTGTTTTTGCCGCTGCTTTAGCAGCAGCGCGCCTCATTTCTCTTTACACACCGCTTTTGCCGTTTGATGATGCGTGTGAGTAGAGTAGTGCGTGAGAAGTAGTTTTTGTTAAGTTAATGTTCAGAGTGTGGTTGTTCTTTTCGTTGTTTGTTGTTCTAAGTCGTTTTTGTTGTGTTTCTTTAAAATGTGCTTCTGTGTCTAGTTGTTGTGTGAAAAAGAAGAGAGAAAAGAGTTTGCACTGACTGAAAAAACAATTTTTGGCGGGAAAAAAAAAGGAAAAGGCGAAAGGCAACACGTAAAAAAAATTCTTCTCTTTTCTTTCTTTCGTTCTTTCTTTCTTTCTTTCTCGTTACGAGAGGAATAATAATACTATAAGAAAAGCGCTTCTTCATCTCTCTTCTTCTTCAGAAGAAGAAGAAGAAGAAGAAGACGAAAGAGAAAACG
>Ga0181597_10004310_pt1 | contig 14212 bp, 15 predicted proteins | sample 041ome_5_FD_148647 | JGI IMG/M metagenome (GOLD analysis project Ga0181597, IMG submission 148647) | Coastal salt marsh microbial communities from the Groves Creek Marsh, Skidaway Island, Georgia - 041403US metaG (spades assembly) | ecosystem: Environmental > Aquatic > Marine > Intertidal zone... | reverse complement strand
AAGACAAGTTTAAAGAAGCCAGCGAAGCATACGGAATTCTTTCAGATAAAGAAAAAAAACAAAATTACGATAATTTTGGTCATGCTGCTTTTGAAAATGGCGGTGGAAGACAAAGTGGTGGTTTTGGTGGTTTTGGTGGTACTGATTTTTCAGATATTTTTGAGGATTTTTTTGGAGATTTTGGTGGTGGTGGACGATCAAGAAATAGAAGCTCTAATAATAGAGGTTCAGATCTAAGGTATGATTTATCAATCACACTTGAAGAAGCTTACCAAGGTAAAAAACAAGATATTAAATTTTCAACAACAGAAAAATGTAATACCTGCAAAGGTAATGGCTCAAAACCAGGACACTCTCCAGATAGATGCACTTACTGTGGTGGAAACGGAAAAATAAGGTCTAATCAAGGATTTTTTACCGTTCAACAAACTTGTCCACAATGTAATGGTAATGGGGAAGAAATCACTCATCCTTGTAACGACTGTAATGGACAAGGGAAAAAACAAGCCTCTAAAAAAATATCTGTAACAATTCCTAAAGGTGTCGACGATGGAACAAGAATTAGACTGGCAGGTAAAGGTGAAGCTGGTAGCAGAGGTGGTGCAACAGGAGATTTATATTTATTTATTAATGTTCACTCTCATGACTTGTTTAAAAGATCAGATGAAAATTTATTTTTTGAATTTCCAATTTCTCTCGCAGATGCCGCGTTAGGTACTACCATTGAAATTCCTACCATTGATGGGGGCAAAGCTAAAATAAAAATTCCTGATGGAACTCAAAATGGTAAACAATTTAGATTAAAAGGTAAAGGAATGCCATATATGAGAAGAGGAGATTTTGGTGATTTATATGTTCAAGTAAAAACTGAAGTACCTATATACTTAAATAAAAAACAAAAGGAATTGTTAGAACAGTTTAGAGAAATTGAAAACGATAAATCAAATCCAAGTATTAAAAAGTTTTTTCAAAAAGCAAAAGATTTCTGGAAAAACTAAAAGACTAATCTTCTAAAAAAGGTTAATATTCAGTTCAATGAAAAAAATTAATTTAGCTATTTCAGGTTGCATGGGAAGAATGGGGCAGCAACTAATTAAGTCAGCAAAAAAAAATAAAAACTTTAAATTAGTAACACTTACAGAAAATAGATTGGTAAATAAAAAATTTAACGGAATTAAACCAGAGCTAAATTCTGATAAAGCCTTTAAAAATATAGATATAATTATTGATTTTACTGTCCCGAATTGCACATTAGAAATATTAAAAATAGCTTTTAAACTTAAAAAAAGAGTTGTGATTGGAACAACTGGTTTCAACCAAAAACAAGAAGGCCTAATCAAAAAATATTCAAAAAAAATATCTATTTTAAAAGCAGGCAATATGAGCTTAGGTGTAAATTTGTTAATGTATTTAACTGAAATTGCATCAAAATCATTAAATGATGAATACTTAAGTAAAGTATTTGAAGTGCACCACAAACACAAAAAAGACTATCCATCAGGTACAGCTTTAATGCTTGGCAAAGGAATTGCGGACGGAAAAAATAGAGATTTACATGATTTAATTGGTAAAAAGTTTTTGAATAAAAAATCTTTTCCTTATGGAAAAAAGATAAATTTTAATTCGATAAGAAAAGATGAAATTATTGGTGAACATGAAGTAAAATTCTCAAGTGGAAAAGAAATAATTACATTAAACCATGAAGCTTTTGATAGAGCACTTTACTCTGATGGAGCTTTGGCTGCTTCTAAATGGTTAATGAAAAAGAAACCAGGTTTATACTCTATGAGAGATTTGCTTAACTTTTCATAATGGATGAAAAACAAAAAGCAAAAATTATCATCAAAACTTTAAATAAAATTTATCCTAAAGCACCTATTCCTCTAAAAAGCAAAAACACTTTTACTCTTTTGATATCTGTACTTCTCTCAGCTCAATGTACGGATATAAATGTAAATAATGTCACGAAAAATATATATCCAAAGTATTATAAGCCAGAACATTTTGTAAAATTGGGTAGAAAAAAAATTGAAAAGTTAATTAAGAAAATTGGAATTTTTAGAATAAAAGCAAAAAGTATTTACTTGATGTCAAAACAAGTTTTAGAAAAGCATAATGGCAAAGTGCCAAGAACTTTTGAAGAACTTGAAAAATTACCTGGTGTAGGCCATAAAACAGCTAGCGTGGTAATGTCCCAGGGTTTTGGGTATCCAGCTTTTGCAGTTGATACTCATATTCATAGACTTGCTCAAAGATGGGGATTAACAAGTGGAAAAAATGTGGTGCAAACTGAAAAAGATTTAAAACGAATATTTTCTAAAAGAACTTGGTCCAAACTTCATTTACAAATAATTTTTTATGGCAGAGAATATTGTAAGGCAAGAGATTGTTATGGTTTGAAATGTAAAATATGCACTACATGCTACCCAAATAGAAAAAAACCTGTTATTACCCAAAAAGCATAATATGAAAATTTTAGGAATAGGAAACGCAATAATTGATGTAATCTGCAAAGTAAATGACAGTTTTATTGAGCAAAATAATCTCACAAAGAGTACCATGAAATTATTTTTTGATGAAAATGAATTCAAAAATTTATTAACAAATCTTAAAATTGAAAAAACTGTTTCTGGAGGATCAGTTGCAAATTCTATAGTTGGGTTGTCTCAACTTGGTAACAAAGTGGGTTTTATTGGAAAAGTTTCTGATGATGAATTTGGAAGCAAATATGAAGAAGGTTTAAAAAAAGAAAATGTAGAATATTTTTATTCTAAAAAGAATGAAGAATTACCAACTGGGACTTGTTTAATATTAGTTACACCAGACTCTGAGAGAACAATGTGCACTTTTTTAGGAACTGCAGGTAAAATTAATGAAAACGATGTTGATAATGATGTAATTAAAAAAAGTGAGATAATATTCTTGGAAGGTTATTTGTGGGATGAAGGTGATCCCAAAAAAGCATTTGATAAAGCAATTAATAGCGCGAATAAAGTAGCTATGTCACTTTCTGACCAATTTTGTGTAGACAGACATAAAACTCATTTCTTAGAATTAGTAAAAAATAAATTGGATATAACTTTTGCTAATGAACAGGAGATGACATCATTGATAGAAGCAAATAATTTTAACGAAGTTATAAACTTTTCAAAACAAATTAATAAATTAGTAGTTGTAACAAGAGGTGAAAAAGGAGCAATAGCAATTAAAGGTGAAGAAGTAGTTGAGTCTGAGATAATTAAAAATCTTAAAATATTAGATCTTACTGGTGCCGGTGATCTTTTTGCTTCTGGATTTTTACATGGTTATGTAAATAAATTCTCAATTGAAGAAAGCTTACAAGAAGGTACTAAAATGTCTGCCAAAGTTATACAACAAATCGGCGCAAGACTATAAGCCTAAATTTTTTTTCTTTTAAAACTTCCCTTTCCCTTTTTAGGCTTAACTATTTTAGGTTTATATTTTTTTGTAAAAAGATCTTTAATTATAAGATTTTTCTTATTTGATTTGATAGCCATTTTTTTTACTAATAATAAATTCTTTATCATTAAAAGTATTTAAAATTTTTTTTCTTAAACGATAAATATGTGTTTCTACTGTATGAGTTTCGATGCCAGATTGATAGCTCCATACTTGAGCTTGTAATTCATCAATACTAACAGGTTTTTTTGATTTAGATAAATAAGTAATTGTATTTATTTCTTTTTCAGTCAACTTAAGTTTGGTGTCATTTATTAGCATCTCTCTCGAGTTTAGATTTATATTGTAATTATTTACTTTCATTTGAGATTGATTGTTAAAATGTAGTTTTAAAAATTCTATATTTATTTTTTCCATTAATTTAGAAATATTAATTGGACTGTTTTCTAAGACAAAGTGATTTCCAATATCTGAATGTTTTGTATTTGTAATAATCAAAGAATTATGATGATTCATTACTTTGTCTTTTAAAGAATCCTTAGTATCCGCAGAGATAATTTTAAAGTTTAAATCTAAACCAAGTTCCTCTAGAATTTGATATAACGAAATAAACTTATATATTATTAAATTCTGTGTAATCATATGATGAGAATATGACAATTTTAGTTAAAAATAAACACACTCTTCAGGTAGATGATTTTAAATTTAGGTGCTGTATTGGAAAAAATGGAGCAACTAAGAATAAAAAAGAAGGAGATAATAAAACACCCAGCGGAACCTTTGAAATTGAAAATCTCTATTTTAGAAAAGATCGAAAACAAAAACCATCAACTTTATTAAATTGTATCGAAATTAAAAAAGATATGGGTTGGTGTCATGATACTAGTTTTCCAAAAAAGTATAACAAACTTTTTAAAATACAAAAAAACATTAAACATGAAAAATTAAAAAGAAAAGATTATAAATATGATTTTCTAATTCCAATTAAATATAACTTTAAAAAACCTATTACCGGTCATGGGAGCTGTATTTTTATTCATTTGACCAAGGATTATAAACCTACAGCTGGATGTATTGCTTTAAAAGAAAAAGATTTTTTGATTTTGGCTAAATTAATTAAAAAGAATTCAAAAATTAAAATTTTTTAATTTCTATTACCAAAAATACTAGACCCAATCCTCAAATAAGTAGAAGAATTTTCAACTGCTTTTAAATAATCTGATGACATTCCCATACTAATTTCCTTTAAATTAAACCTTTTACTCAAGATTTTAATTTCTTTAAAATACTTATCTGGCTCTTGATTAACTGGAGGAATACACATTAAACCAATAATATTTAAGTTTAATTGTTTTGAAAAGGTTATTAGATCTTCAATTTGGTCTACTTTAATTCCAGACTTTTGCTCCTCATTACCAATATTCACTTGAATAAATAACTTTATATTTTTATTTTGTTTGTTTTGTTCATCTGAAATTTTTTTTGCAAGTTTCTTACTGTCTACTGAGTGTATATAATCAAATATTTTTAAAGCATGCTTTACTTTATTGGTTTGCAACTTTCCTATTAAATGAAGTTTAATATTTTGTTTTTTGAGCTTAATTTCTGACCATTTATCTACAGCTTCTTGTACTTTATTTTCTCCAAAATCTAGATGGCCATATTCTATTAACGGAAGAATCTTTTCTAATTTGAACGTTTTAGATACTGCGATAACTTTTGGAGTATAATTAATTTTTTGTTCTTCTAATTTTTTATCAATTACACTAATAATATCTTTATATTTTTGAACAGAATTATGCATAAAGGTTTTCCAAATAAATATTACTTTATTAATGAATTTGAAACAAAAAATATAGATAATCTTGATAAAAATACTGGAATAATATTTAGAAATTACAATTTAAAAAATAATTTAGAATCAATTATTAGTCTTAAAAATTTTTGCAAACAAAATGGCTATAAATTTTTTTTATCAAATAATATAAAGCTAGCCTTGAAACTTAAATTAGATGGAGCCTATATCCCTTCTTTTAATAAGGATACAAAACACCTTTCTTATTCCCTTACAAAGAATTTTATAATACTGGGTTCTGCCCATAATAATAAAGAAATAAAAATAAAACAAAAACAATTAGTTAAAATAATTTTTTTATCCTCCATATTTAAAAAAAATAAAAACTATTTAGGGATTAACAAATTCAAATTGCTTTCAAAATTAACCTATTTGAAAGTGATAGCTTTAGGTGGTGTCTCAAATATAAACTTAAAAAAGTTGAAGCTAGTTGAGTGTTATGGTTTTGCTGGAATTTCTTATTTTGAGTAAAAAAAAGGCCCCTAAAAAGGGGCCCTTTTAACAATTTACTAGATCAAACTAGAATGAGAATGCAACATTTAGGTCGTAACCTTCAATGTCGTTCGCTGCAGCTGTTGAGCCAGCAACGTTATCAATTGTGTTCTGTTGGAACGCAATTGACACTCCACCCATTGAGTATGATACAGCGAAACCTTTAGATTCTTGGTCAGTAGTAGAACTACCGAAATCCATTTCGTGTGTACCATATGAAATTGATAGGTCATCGTTTACTGCATATGAAATACTCATTGCAACTGACTCGTCATCCTGAGTTGTCGTTTGACCATCAACTTCTGATGTTTGGTAACCAACTGTAACTGGACCAAATGCGTAATTAATCCAAAGAGTTGACTCATCATTTGTTATTGTAGCACTTTCGTCTACTTCACCCATACCATAACCGATTGTAAGACCTTCAACCATCTCTGGTGAAATCTCAACACCAAAGTCATGATGAGAGTTTACAACTGCTGCATTATGAGCAGATGCTGTTACTGCACCTTGAACGTAACCAGCTGAGAATGTAACTCCACTTACTGTTGGTGATACATATTTAAATGAGTTGGCTCCACCACCACCACCATTGATGATTTGTACGTCTGTACCAGCACCAGCTGAAGCTAATTCAGCGATATCCCATACTTCTTCGTAAGCAGTTGGAGTTTTATCATCCCAACCAGACATTACAGTTCCACCATTTTGGATGAAAGTTAATGAACCAAAACCACCTGAAATTTTAGTGTGAGCGTCGTCTTGAGCACCACCATCAATTTCGATGTACTGTTCAACAGTTAAACCATTATCAGTTTCACCTGAATAAGTGAATTTTACACTGTTATTCATGTAGTATCCAGCTGCTGCTGTCTCGTTTGTTTGAGATACACCAATTGATGCACCACCACTTACTGACATCTCTGCATTTGCAGCAGACATAGCAACAAGCGAACCAGCTAAAGCTGATAAACCTATTTTTTTAAATTTGTTCATATTAATTACTCCTTTATTTAATGTTAATTATTAATAATAAACGTGATCTGTTTATCATTATTTTTTCTATCTCTTTTAAAATAAGCACAATTATTTAAATAAATTGATGGTGTGTTGTATTTTTACAACACAATTATCCCTTTAAATACGCTATTTTTTTTCCTTATAGTAAATTTCATGCTATACAACATAGAATTTTGACCATGAAACACATTATCAATAAACATTTGGTTTTTTTATTAGGGTTTTTAATTATTTTAAATTCCTGTGTAAAGTTGCCTGGAGCCGATGCTAGAAAAGTATCTCCAAACGTAAAAGATAGAGTAAAAAAAAATTTAGAAACTGGTAGGGGTTTTAGAATAGATAATCAATTAAAAGGAAGGGGCTCTGGTAATTTTGAGTTTGCAAGCTCCAATGAGTTGTGGAGGGCATCGTTAGACACAATAGACTTTATGCCTTTAACATCTGCAAATTACAGTGGGGGTATTCTTATAACTGATTGGTATTCCGATAATAATTCAACAAATGAATCTATCAAGATAACAATTAGATTTTTAACAAATGAAGTAAGGTCTGATGCACTAGATATAAAAGTTTTTTACAAAAATTGTAATGCTGAATTGAATTGTTCTATATCAGAAAAAAATAGTACTTTAAAAAATGAGTTAAAAAAAGAAATTTTAAAAAAAGCAGCTATTTATAAAAAGCAAAGAGAAGACAAAAACTTTAAGCCATATATTACCTCAGAAAGTGAATCAGACTAATAATTAAAGATTAGGTTAAAATTTTGTGGATAGATATAATTTTAGAGAAATAGAGTCAAAATGGCAAAAAATTTGGGAAAATAAAAAAATATTCTCAACAAAAGTAGATATCAATAAAAAAAAATTTTATTGCCTAGAAATGTTCCCATATCCATCTGGAAAAATTCATATGGGTCATGTTAGAAATTACACAATTGGTGATGTATTGGCTAGATATAAAACTTTACAAGGTTTTAATGTCCTCCACCCCATGGGATGGGATTCTTTTGGTATGCCAGCTGAAAATGCTGCAAGACAAAATAAATTAGATCCAAAGACATGGACTGAAGAAAATATTTCGGTAATGAAAATTCAACTAAAAAAACTAGGTTTATCTATAGATTGGGATAAAGAAATTTCAACTTGCTCACCTGATTATTATAAACATCAGCAAGAATTTTTTTTAGAACTTTATGACAAAGGATTAGTTTATAGAAAAGAAAGTTATGTAAATTGGGATCCAGTAGACAATACAGTTTTAGCTAATGAACAAGTAATAGATGGTAAAGGTTGGCGCTCAGGGGCAATTGTTGAAAGAAAAAAACTAAATCAGTGGTTTTTTAAAATTACTAAATTTTCTAAGGAACTTCTTGAAAGCTTAGATGGTCTTAAAAATTGGCCTAATAAAGTCAAAGTAATGCAGAAAAATTGGATAGGAAAGTCTTACGGCTGTGAAATAAAATTTAAGATTCAGTCAAAAAAAGAAATAGAAGAAATTAAATGTTATACAACTAGGCCAGACACGTTATTCGGTATGTCTTTTTTAGCAGTTTCTGTAGACCATCCAATTGCCAAATTTTATGTTGATGACCCTGAATTTATTAAATTTAAAAAAGAATGCTCAAAAACTGGTACAACAGAGGAGTCTATTGCAGCAGCTGATAAACTTGGATTTAAAACTGATTTGTTAGCAATTAATCCTTTAGATCAAAATATAAAAGTACCAGTCTATTTTGCTAATTTTGTTTTAATGGATTATGGATTAGGTGCTGTATTTGGTTGTCCTGCGCATGATCAAAGAGATTTAGATTTTGCAAGAAAATATAATTTAAAAGTTACAACAGTTGTTAGGCCTGAAAAAGATAAAGAATTTTCAGTTAAAGAAAAAGCTTTTACAGAATCTGGTTATTTATTTAATTCTAAATTTTTAAATGATCTAAAAGTTCCTGATGAATCAATAGATAAAACTATTAATTACTTGGAGGAAAATAATATTGGTCAAAAAAAAATTAACTACAGATTAAAAGACTGGGGTATATCTCGTCAAAGGTACTGGGGATGTCCGATTCCAATAGCGTATGATGAAAATAACAATCCAGTAAAAATTCCAAAAGATATGCTACCAGTCGAGCTACCAAAAATTGATCAATTAAGTTCAACAGGAAATCCACTAGATGAAATGCTAGAATGGAAAAATATCATAATTAATGGAAAAAAATGTATTAGAGAAACTGACACTCTGGACACATTTGTTGACTCATCATGGTACTTTCTAAGGTTCTGTTCGCCTCAAAATAAAGAATATGGGTTTAACGCTGATGAAGTTAAGTATTGGATGCCGGTAGATCAATATATTGGTGGTGTAGAACACGCTATACTTCATCTTTTATATTCAAGATTTTTTATGCAAGCTTTATCTTACAAAAATAATGCTTTTAATATTCAAGAACCATTTAGTGGTTTATTTACTCAAGGTATGGTCTGTCACGAAACGTATAAAGATGAAAATAATAATTGGGTTAGCCCTGATGAATTAATCACTAAAGAGGGAAAAAAATTTAAAAAAAATAATGGAGTACCTGTAAAAATTGGACCCTCAGAGTCAATGTCAAAATCAAAAAAAAATACTATTGATCCTGAAAAAATTATAAGAGATTATGGAGCAGACTCCGTAAGATTATTTATCTTATCTGACAGTCCGCCAGAAAAAGACGTTCAATGGTCAGACGAGGGTATAAAATCGTCATATAAGTTTATACAAAAATTGTGGGCATTAAATCAAAAAATTATTCAAGAAATAGATGCTGATCATCCACCCAACCAAAATCAAGATATAGAAAAAATAACAAACAAATTTATTAAAGAAATTACAAATAACATTGAGAACTTTTCATATAATAAAATAATTGCTAATTTCTACGAAACTTACTCAACTTTAAACAAAATCATTTTAAATAAAATTGAAAAGCAAAAGCTAGTTGAGAATTATAAAAAAATCTTAGTTGTTATAAGCCCTGTAATTCCTCACTTTTCAAGTGAGTGTATGGAAATGATAAATGCTAAAGAAAATTTACTCTGGCCAGAAGTTGATGAAAAGTTTTTATTGGAAGATAATATTAAATTTATTATTCAGTTTAATGGCAAAACAAGAAAAATTATAACTTCAAAAAAAGATACGACAGAGAGTTTACTATTATCCAAGATAAAAGAGGATAATAAATTAAATAAGTACCTAAATGATAAAAATATTCAAAAAAAGATATTTATTCCTAACAAGCTGATTAATATAATAACAAATTAAAATGAAAAAAAGTATAATTATCTTATCTCTAATATTTTTCCTATCTAACTGTGGCTTTACACCAGTTTATCAAAAAAATACAAAGGTAAATTTTTCAATTGAACAAGTGAGTTATTCAGGAGATAGAGAGCTAAATAATTTTTTAAAAACAAATCTAAGTAAATATAAAAACAAAAATAATAATAAAATTAATATTGAAACTACAAGTGTTTATAAAAAAATAATTCTAAGCAAGAATGCAACTGGTGAAGTAACTAATTACCAATTAGAAGCAGAAGTAAAATTTTTAATCAAACCAAAAAATAAAGTAATTATAATTACCGAAAAATATATTATGAATAGTATGAGTGATAAATTTGAGGAGACTAGATATGAAATAACGATCAAGCAAAACTTTGCTTCTTCTATAACTAACAAACTTTTGTCAGAGTTAATAATTAATTAATGATTTTAAAGTCTTATGAAGTTAATAAAATAAATAAAGATATTAATCGTTTAATACTATTTTACGGAAAAAATGAAGGTTTAAAAAACGAAGCTCTTAATTTTTTAATCAAAGATAAAAGTCATATTTCAAACTATGAAGAAAAAGAAATTTTGGATAATGAAAATAATTTTATTGAAACTATTTCATCTAAATCACTTTTTGACCCACAAAAATTTATTATTATCAAAAGAGCTACAGATAAAATTTTAAAAACAATAGAAATTTTACATTTAAAAAATCTGGAAGACACAACAATTATTTTAAATTCAGATAGTTTAGAAAAAAAATCAAAATTAAGATCTTTATTTGAAAAAGATAAAACATTAGTTTGTGTTCCCTTTTATCCAGATAATGATCAAACTTTATCCAAATTAGCTAATAATTTTTTAAGAGAAAAAAAGGTTTCAATTTCTGCTTCAAACATTAACTTAATAATAAACAAATGTGCAGGCGATAGAGAAAAGTTGTTAAATGAACTTCAAAAAATTCAATATTATGCCAAAAGTGGAAAAAAAATTAATAGTGAAAATATATCAAAACTCATCAATTTAAGCGAAAATCACAGCATTTTAGAACTAGTTGATAACTGTCTTGCCAAAAACAAAAAGAAAATAATAAACATCTTAAATGAAAATAATTTTAGCAATGAAGACTGCATCATAATTACTAGATCTTTTATTTTAAAAGCGAAAAAATTGTTAGACCTATCAAAAACATATGAAATTAATAATAATATAGATTTGACTATTGCGTCTGCTAAACCTCCTATTTTTTGGAAGGAAAAAGAAATAACAAAACAGCAAGTTCAAAAGTGGAGCTCCAAAAATATTAAACAACTAATTTATTCACTAAGTGAAACCGAACTACAGATTAAAAAGAATATAAATAATTCAATTAATTTAATTACAGATTTTATTTTATTTCAGTCTTCTTCAACTACTAATAATTAGATTTAATTATATCAATAATTTTATTTAGCTGATCTAGATCTTTATACTCAAAAGAAATTTTTCCTTTATTTCTTTTATTGTTTTGGATTTCCACATTTAATCCTATTTTATTTGATACCGAAAGTTCAAGAGCTATAATATTAGCATCTTTTGTGATGTTTGATTTTTGTCTTTTCTTTTTAAATATTTGAACAAAATTTTCAGCTTGTCTCACTGAAAGTTTATTATCTACAATTTTATTTGCAACAAAACCTGCATTATCTAGACCTACTAAAATCTTAGCATGTCCTGCCGACAACTTATTTGATTCAATTAATTTTATCACTTCATTTGGTAAAGTAAGTATTCTTAAAGAATTTGTTATATAACTTCTGCTTTTACCAATAAATTTTGAAACCTTTTCTTGATCGTAAGAAAATTCATCTATCAATCTTTTATAACCTTGTGCTTCTTCCAGCGGATTTAAATCATGCCTTTGAACGTTTTCGACTATTGCAAATTCTAAAGATTTTAAATCATCTACATCAGTAATTACCACTGGAACAGTGTGTATCCCTGCTCGTTGTGCAGCCAACCATCTTCTCTCACCAGCAATGATTTCAAATTTTGAATTTTCATTATTTGATTTTCTAACTATAATTGGCTGAATTATTCCTCTTTCTTTTATAGAGTTTGTTAGGTCTTCTAAGTATATCTCGTCGAAATTCTTTCTTGGTTGATATTTATTTGGTATTAGGTCACTTACCTGTAACTGATTTTTTAAAACCTCTACTTTTGTTTCACCAATTAATGATGACAAACCTCTTCCAAGGCCTTTTTTAATTTTATCCATTAAGCGGCACTCCCAATTGTTGTCTCTTGATTTATAAATTCATCAGTAAAATTAAAATAAGATTTGCTGCCAGGACAGGATTTGTCATAAATTAAAACTGGCATTCCATGCGAAGGAGCCTCTGACAATCTCACATTTCTTGGTATTACTGTTGAATAAACTTTTTCATTAAAATAATCTCTAGCCTCTTTTTCGACTTGTGAAGAAAGCCTATTTCTTTTGTCATACATTGTTAAAAGGATTCCTCGAATTTTTAAATCAGGATTTAAACTTACTTTTATCCTCTCAATGGTTTTCATTAATTGAGTTAACCCTTCAAGAGCAAAAAATTCTGTTTGCAAGGGTACCAAAAGTGAGTTGGAACAAACAAGTGCCATCACTGTCAGAAGGCTTAATGAGGGTGGACAATCAATAAGGACATAATCGTAAGATCCTCTAGAATTGTTTAAATAAGCGCTTAATTTAGCCTTCAATATAAAGGCCCTATTATTATCATCAGCTATTTCAACCTCTAACCCTGATAAATCTACATTAGAGGTGATGATATCTAAATTTTCAAACTTTGTCTTCTTGATTATCTCATTGATCTCTCGAGTTCCATTCAGCACACCATAAATTGTGTCACTTGAGTTATCAATATTAGACAATCCTAGACCTGTTGTTGCATTTCCTTGGGGATCTAAATCAATAACTAAAATTTTTTTACTAAGTCTAGTTAATCCAGCTGCTAAATTTATAACTGTTGTTGTTTTTCCTACCCCACCCTTTTGATTTATTACCGAAATAATTTGCATTTAATTTTTCTTATATCTTTTTTTATTTTTCTTACTAATTTTTTTTATGTTTAATAAAAATGAGTCCTCATTAGTTAAACTTTTTTTTTCTACATACTCTAAGTCCCAATCACTTTTAGATTTTTCAAATATTTTTTTTCCACTCTTGCCCATAAAAAAAATTAAATTTTTATATCTTGAAAAATTTTCATAAACTAAATCCAAAACTACTGGCATTGGTTTGAAAGCTCTCGACATAATCGTACCAGTTTCTAAATTTTTTGTTTCAAAAATATTTTTTTGAAAAACTTTTGTATTTAAATTTAATTTTTTTGAAACTTCCTCTAAAAAATGGCTTTTATGGTAGCTTTTTTCGTAAAGGTGTACTTCCATGTTATTTTTCATATTTTTAAGTATAATTGCTACAACAATTCCAGGAAAACCCCCTCCAGAACCTAAATCTAAGGTTGTATTACAATTAAAGTCAACAAAATCAATAATTTGCGCTGAATCAATAATATGACGGTTAACTATGTCTATTTTTGATGATGTATTTTGACTAATTATGTTAATTTTTTTATTTTTTTCAAGAATCATGGATATATAGTTTTCAAAGTCCAAAAATGTTTCACGTGAAACATTTAGGCTAATAAGTTTAGAGTATGAATTTAAAATTTCTTGGTCCATTAAGCTATATGCTTAATAGACTTTCTTTTAACGTGTGACAACAAAATATATACAGCAGCTGGGGTAATTCCATCAATTCTCAGCGCTTGACCCATTGTTTTTGGTTTTATTTCCTTAAATTTAGCTTTTACCTCATTTGACAATCCTGCAAGACTGTCATAATTGATTTTATCTGGTATTATAAGGTTTTCATCTCTTTTAAAGGCTAAAATATCAGCTTTTTGCTTCTTCAAATAACCCCTATAATGAGCATTAATTTCAACCTGCTCATCAATTTCTTTACTAAAAAAAGGTATATCAGTCCATATTTCCCTAATTTTATTCATATCAACCTCTTTTTGAGTTAATATTTCATTAGAAGATCTTAAAACACCGTCTTTTGCTATTTTTATGCCA
>Ga0181597_10004308_pt1 | contig 14218 bp, 17 predicted proteins | sample 041ome_5_FD_148647 | JGI IMG/M metagenome (GOLD analysis project Ga0181597, IMG submission 148647) | Coastal salt marsh microbial communities from the Groves Creek Marsh, Skidaway Island, Georgia - 041403US metaG (spades assembly) | ecosystem: Environmental > Aquatic > Marine > Intertidal zone... | reverse complement strand
ATTTCAGCAACAACAGATTACTCATCAAATATTGTTTGTTCTGTTGAAAAAGAAAATATTTTTGGAACTCAGTTTCATCCTGAAAAGAGTGATAAGTTAGGATTACAAATAATAAAAAATTTTTTAAACTTATGATCAGAGAAATAAGATTAGATGATAAAGAAGAGTGGGAGGCATTATATAGAGGATACGCAGATTTTTATAAAGTTAAAATGAATGATAAAATTCTAAAAACTGTTTGGGAATGGATTCATAATAAAAATCATGATGTTTCTGGTTTAGCTTATGAGCAAGACAATAAGATTATTGGGATAGCCCATTATAGAAAAATGCCAAGTCCATTAAGAGGAAAATACATTGGATTTTTAGATGATCTATACGTTGACCCGAAGCATAGGAGAAATGGGATTGGTGAAAAAATAATCAAAGAATTAAATGTAATATCAAGCCGAAATAATTGGAATTTAGTGAGATGGATTACACGAGATGATAACATTACAGCAAAATCTTTATACGAAAAATTATCAAAAAAAACTAATTGGGAAGTTTACGAATTATCATGAAAATATTTCCAGCTATAGATATTAAAGATAAAAAGTGTGTGAGGTTAGTTAAAGGAGATTTTGATAATAAAACCGAATATAAAATGTCTCCGGTTGAACAAGCTGAAAAATATAAAGATTATGGTTTTAAAAATTTACATATTGTTGACTTAGATGGAGCTTTAACTGGTAAAACTGTAAATCTAAATATTATCCAGGGTATAGTTAGTAAATTTGATCTAAAGATTGAGATAGGTGGTGGTATTAGAAATCTTGATAGTGTTCAAAAATATATCGATGCAAATGTTGAAAAAGTAATTTTAGGAAGTGCTGCTATAAAAAATAAAAATTTTTTAAAAGAAGCTTGTGAAAAATTTCCAAATAAAATTGCTTTAGGACTGGATGCAAAAGATGGATATTTATCGGTATCTGGCTGGAAGGAAAATTCTAATCAATTGACTTTAGATTATTTAAAAGAAGTAAATGATTATGGTGTTAGTAGATTGATTTATACCGATATAAATAAAGATGGTATGAAGCAAAGCCCAAATTTTGAAGAAACATTAAAAGTTGCTGAGATATCAAATTGTCCTGTGATTATTTCTGGCGGAGTTTCATCGATTGATGACATTAAAAAAGCTAAAACTTTAAAAAATATTGAAGGTATAATAGTTGGAAAAGCTATTTATGATGGTGATATTAAACTTGATGAATTAGCAAAAGAACTAAATTGAATTATGGTTGCAAAATTATCTACAATAAAAAGAAAAATTAAAAATGGAGACAAGCTTGGCTTTTCTGAAAGAGCCAGAGCAGTAAATAAAGGTTTATTACCCAGTAAAGCAAAAAAAAGGAAAAATGTTAAAAAATAGAATCATACCTTGTTTGGATGTTAAAAACGGTCGTGTTGTTAAGGGTATAAACTTTGTTGATCTTAAAGATGCGGGTGATCCTGCGGAACAAGCAAAAATTTATAGTGATGGTGGAGCGGATGAAATTTGTTTTTTAGATATTACAGCTTCTAATGAAAATAGAAATATTATTTATAACGTTGTAGAAAAAACCTCAAAAAAGTGCTTTGTTCCTTTGACCGTAGGGGGTGGAGTTAGGAATATAGAAGATATAAATAAATTACTGAATTGCGGTGCTGATAAAGTTTCAATTAATACTGCAGCTGTTGAAAATTCAAAAGTGGTTATTAATAGTTCAAAAAAGTTTGGATCTCAGTGTATTGTAGTTGCAATCGATGCAAAGAAAAATGGGAATAAGTGGGAAGTATTCACTCATGGAGGAAGAAATAACAGTGGTATTGATGCCTTGGAGTATGCAAAACAAATGGAAGAAAATGGTGCCGGTGAACTATTAGTAACTTCAATGGATAGAGATGGCACACAAGTTGGTTATGATATTGATTTAATGTCTAAAATTTCATCTAAAGTTAACATTCCTGTAATTGCATCAGGCGGAGTTGGGAATTTAGATCATTTGGTAGATGGAATTCAATTAGGTAAAGCTAGCGCTGTTCTTGCTGCATCTATATTTCATTACGGAAAACATTCAGTAAAAGAAGCAAAGCAATATTTGGACTCAAAAGGAATACCTGTTAGAATTTAATATGTTAAGCACTCTAGAAAATTTATTCAATCTTGCAAGAGAAAGAAAAAAATCTCCTGTAGACGGGTCCTACACAAATAAATTACTTAGCGATAAGTCTTTAAGTAAAGAAAAAGTACTAGAAGAAGTGAATGAACTTATTGAAGCTGTAGAAAATGATTCTAACAAAATTCATGAAGCTGCTGATGTATTTTACCATTTAATAATGTATTTAGAGGCTAATGATATAAAAATAGAAGATGTTATGAATGAACTAAGCAAAAGAAAAAAATGAGTTACGATGATAATAATATTTTTGCAAAAATTTTGAGAGGTGAAATTCCTTGTAAAAAAATTTATGAGGATGATTTTGTATTATCATTTCATGACATAAATCCTCAAAAAAAAGTGCATGCACTTGTGATACCAAAAGGAAAATATATTGATTTAGATGATTTTAGCTTAAATGCATCACCAGATGAAATGGTAGGTTTATTTAAAGGAATAAATATTGTAGCTAAAAAACTTGGGATTTCAGTTGATACAGGAAAAGGATATAGAGCCTTAGTTAATATCAGTGAACATGGAGGCCAAGAGGTACCTCATTTACATTTTCATTTATTTGGTGGTGAAAAAATTGGGAAGATGGTTGAGTGAATAAAGAGATTGAAAGAAATTATTTAGAAATTTACTCTATAGAAGATTTGAAAGATCCACTCATTTTATCAGATAAATATTCTGTCAAAGTGGTAGAACCATCAGATTTTCAACTTAATAAATTTTTTTATAAAAATATTGGGAAAGATCATCACTGGGTAGATCGTTTAGTCTGGACAGACAAACAATGGATTGATTATGTTTCTGATCAAAAAATTAAAACTTATATTTTACAAAATAAGGATGATTTAGCAGGGTATTTTGAACTAATTTTTCATGGAAGTCTAAATGAAGTTGAAATTGCATATCTTGGATTATTAAAAGAATATCATAATCAAAAGATAGGATCTTTTCTATTATCTTCTGCAATAAAAGAAGCTTTTTCAAAAAAACCAAAAAGAGTTTGGGTACACACTTGTTCGCTTGATCATAAAAATGCATTAAATAATTATTTGTCTAGAGGAATGAAAATATTTAAAAAAGAAAAAGTATTTATTTAGTCTCTTACTGGAAGTGCAAATAGGTTTTCCTTTATTGCTTTATTTTTAATGATTGAGTTAAGATATGTAATACTTAGGTTTTGATAAAGATCAAGAGTTTGCCATCCTATTAAATTATTCGTTTTATAATCAAAAAAAATATTAATTTCTGTTCCATTTGTATCCTCAGTGAAATTAAAATTAATAAATTTGTCATCAATTATTCTTTCTTCTAGAAATTTTATCTTTTTAATCAAATAATCTTTATCTAGTATAAAGTTTAATGGTGTTCTCTCTAATGGATAAATATAAAAACTATTAGTTGTTTTAATTACTAAAGACCTACTGTTTGATACTAGAATTTTTTTATTAATTAAATTATATTTACAAAAAATCTTTTTTGGATATTTAATCGTACAGTTTCCAGTTTCTATTTTACCATTTATATTTTGTTCAAAATTAAAGTTTAAAGTCTGAATATTTCTTAAATTTTTAATAAGCTCATCTTTAATTGATGCAAAGGCTTCAGACGATATTAGTATTAACATTAAAGATAAAAAAAGTTTTTTATTAAAGAACATCACGTTTTCCAACATGATTAGCTTTACTTACTATTCCATCTTCTTCCATCATATCAATTATTCTTGCCGCTCGATTGTATCCAATCTGAAGTTTTCTTTGAAGAAAAGATGTTGAGGCCTTGCCCTCAGACTTAATAATTTCTACAGCTGTGTTATAAAGCTCATCTTTTTCCCCTTGATTTTTTGAACTTTCATTTATTTCTTTTTCATCTGCAAAACTTAAAATTTCATCTACATAATCAGGTTCAGCTTGAGTTCTTAAGAAATTATTAATTTTTTCAATCTCATTATCTGATACAAAAGGAGCATGTATTCTGATAATACGATTTGCTGAAGACATATATAACATATCACCTTTACCCAATAATTGTTCAGCTCCCTGCTCACCAAGGATTGTTCTGCTATCTATTTTTGATGAAACTTGAAAAGAAATTCTAGTTGGAAAATTTGCTTTAATAGTTCCAGTAATAACATCAACACTAGGTCTTTGGGTCGCCATGATAATATGAATTCCAGCAGCTCGTGCCATCTGAGAAAGTTTTTGAATATAGTTTTCTATTTCTTTACCTGCTACTAGCATTAAATCTGACATTTCATCAACAACAACTACTATGTATGGCATAGGTAGTTTATGTTTTGAATTATATCCATCAATATTTCTTACTCCCTCTTTAGTCATTAGCCTGTATCTACTCTCCATTTCTTTAACAACCCACCCTAAAACAGAGGCAGCTTTTTTTGCTTCAGTTATAACTGGACAAAGTAAATGGGGTATACCTTCATAAGTTGAGAGCTCCAACATTTTAGGATCAATTAAAATAAACTTACATCTCTCTGGAGTATGGCGATAAAGAAGAGATAAAATAATAGTGTTGATACAAACTGATTTCCCCGAACCAGTTGTACCGGCAATTAATAAATGTGGCATTGAAGTTAAATCTCCAACAATTGGAATGCCTGATATATTTTTCCCTAACGCTATTGGTAATTTAATATCCTTCTTTTTAAAATCAGCATCTTTTAAAATTTCACTAAGATAAACGTTTTCCCTTGATGAATTTGGTAATTCAATACCCACCATGTTGCTTCCAGGAATAGTTGCAATTCTAGCTGACTCAGAACTTGTATTTCTAGCAATATCGTCAGAAAGATTAACTATTTTAGAAACTTTAATACCAGCAGCAGGTTCAAATTCATTTAAAGTTACAACGGGGCCGTGACTTACTTTTTTAATATTTCCACTCACACCAAAATCTAAAAGAATTTTTTCTAGAAAAGCAGTATCATTATTTTCATTTTTATTCAGATTGTTTCTCTCTTTTTTTGAAGGGGAACTTATTAAATCTAAAGAAGGTAATTTAAACTTTAAATCTTTGAGATTATCATTTTTATCAGTCTTGATAAAAGGTAAATCTTCTTGAATTATATTTTTTATTTCATCTTGTGGAATATATTCATTTATGACTTCGTTTTTATTTGTATAATTTTGATTATCTTTTTTGTTAAATTTTTTTATGAATAAGTAAAAATCTTTTGGATTAAAATTTATACTTATTAAAAATAAAATTGTTATTAAAAAAATCAAAACATAATAAAATATTACTTCATTAATGTTTATGATTTTTAATAAAAATGTTTGACCAAGATAGTATCCAGTAAAACCACCATTTCCATTAATAAATAAAGCAAAATTATCTTGATAAAAATGGTTAAAGAATAAAGATCCAAAAAGACAATATAATATTGTGAAAAAAATATTTTCAATTATTAAAAAAAAATCTTTTCTTTTTAAGATAAAATATCCTGTAAAAATTAGAGTAATAGGTATTAAATATGTTATTACACCAAATGATTGTAAGAAAAGATCAGAAACGTAACTTCCTTGGAAACCTAATAAATTATTAATTTCGGTGTTTTCAGGAAAAATGAAATTCGGATCATTTGGTGAATGAGTTATTAATGCAATAAACAATAAAACTCCCAAAATAGAAACCAGAATTCCAAAAATTTCTATTAATTTTTTTATAATGAAAACTAGTATAGAATTAGTTATTTTTTTAATATCCATTTTAGATGAATCAAATTTAATACTTTGTATCATCTAATTTTTGTTGTTAAAATTAAAAATATTATGAAAGTCTGTGTAATTGGAAGTGGATTGACAAGCTTGACGCTAGCTAAAACTCTAGTTAACCAAGGCATTTATGTTGATGTTTTCTCAAACTTTAAAACAAAAAAACTTGATAAATCAAGAACTCTAAGTATTTCTAAATCAAATATTGATTTTTATAATTCCAACGTTTTGAATATTGAAAGACTATTGTGGAAAATAAATAAAATTGAAATTTATAATAAATTTCATCAAAATGAAAAAATTTTAAACTTTAATGATAAAAATCAACTATTTTCAGTCGTTAAAAATTTTAAACTTTATAATTTAATAATTTCAAATCTTAAAAAAAGTTCTCTTTTCAAAATTAAAAAAATTCAAAATAATGAAAAATTTTTAAAAAAAAATTATAAATTAATTATTAATTGTGATTTTGATAATTACTTTACAAAAAAATATTTTTATAAAAAAATTAACAAAAACTATAAAAGTCAAGCTTACACAACAATTATTAAACATAAAAAATTGATTAACAATGATGTTGCAACACAAATTTTTACCGAAAAAGGACCAATAGCATTTTTACCAATATCAAATAAAGAAACTTCAATAGTTTACTCTGTAAAAGGTAAAGATAATATTGACTTAAAAAAATACATTAAAATATATAATTCTAAATATTCAATTTTAGAAATTGGAAAAATTTCTAAGTTTGGTCTCAAATCTTCTCAACTAAGATCATACTATTATGATAATATTTTAGCCTTTGGTGATCTAATTCATAAAATTCATCCTTTGGCAGGACAAGGATTTAATATGACGTTAAGAGATATTAAATTACTAAGTGATTTAATATTATATAAGATTAATAGTGGATTAGATTTAGACAGTACAATTTGTAAAGATTTTGAAAAAAAAATAAAACATAAAAATTTTATTTTTTCTAATGGGATTGACCTAATTTATGAATTTTTTAATTTAGAAAGTAAATTTAATAATTCTATATTAACTAAATCAGTAAATCTTTTAGGAAAAAATAATAGTATTAATAATTTTTTAACAAGATTGGCGGATAAAGGGATAGTAGTTTAGTATTATTGAATAGTAGTATTATGATACTGATCAAAAGTATAAGTACTTAGTATTTCTGCAATTTTAATTTTTCTAATTTCCAAGTTTTTTGCTTCAAGTAATGCTTGTTTTTCCTCTAGAGTAAAAGGTGACGCCATGGCTAGAGCATTAATGGTTTCATCTAAACTTTGCTTTTCAAGTTCTTTCCAATTAATGATAAAACCTTTTTTTTCAAATAATATTCGTAAATCTTTAAAAATTAACTCTAAATCTGAAAATTTTAAATTTTCTTTTGTTTCAATTAAATCATTTTGATAATTTTTGTATGAAATCTCACATTCACGATATTTTTTTTTTGATTTAAGTTCATTTACTATTTCAAATCTGACGATGCCTTTGAGCTCAATTAAAAATCTTTTATTGTTAGTTTGCTGAAAGTGAGAAATTTTACCTAAGCAACCTACATCATGTAATTCATCTTTGTTTTCAATTTTATTTTTTTTGTTCTTTGGTTGCACCATTCCAATAAATTTATTAGATTTCATACTATCATTAATCATATCAATGTACCTAGGTTCAAAAATATTTAGAGGAACAGTAGTTCTTGGAAAAATTATAAAATTACTTAAAGGAAAAACAGGTATTTTTTTTGGAAGATCGTTCATACTTTCATTATCTTAAAATATGATTTAATTATAACATTAAATGGAAAACACTAAAGATTTAATCTCAAAGGCAAAAGGGTTATATGGAAGCAGAAATTATTTTGAGGCAAAGTCTCAACTTTTTTTAGCTCTTGAGGATCCTGAAATTGACGAAATTACTAAATATAAAATTTATATTTTGATTGCTGATGTATGTTTTAAAATAAATGAGTTTGAAAATACCGAAAAATATCTTTTAAAATATGTTGAGAAATACAATTTAAATTCCGAATTATCAAACTGGCTTGGTAATACTTACCTTAAAAGAAGAGATTATAAAAATTCAGAAAAGTTTTATTTAAAATCAATTAGATTAGACAATAATGAAACAGCTCTAATAAATTTGGCAATTTTATACCATAATTTAGGAAATCAAAAAAAAGCTATTTCTTTATATAATGAAATTTTAAAAAAAAATTCAAAAAATATTGGAGCACTTTATAATTTATCTAATTTAGATAAATCAATTATTAATAAAAAAACTCTCAACTTTTTAGAAGATTTATTAAGAGAGAATGAGCTTAAAAATTTTGACACTGCGTCGTGTTATTTTCTACTAGCAGAAAATGAAAAAAATAAAAAAAATTTTGAAAATGAGATAGAGCTTTTATCTAAGGCAAATAACTATTCTTTTAAGGAAAAAGAAAAGAAAAACAAACAAGCGAATGAATATTGGTTAAATGTTATACCTAAAAAATTTAACAAAATTAGTTATTCCTCAAACGAAAATTTTTTAAATGAAAAAGATAAAATATTTCCAATTTTTATTGTTGGTCTCCCAAGATGTGGTTCAACATTAATTGAGTCAATTATTTCGTCTGGAAAAGATAAAGTAGAGAATTTAGGAGAAACTAATCTTGTAAATTGGGCATTCTTAAATACTAATCGAGATATTTTACACAACTCAATTAAGGAAGAAAAAAAAATATCGATAGACTTTGATAAGACTGCAAATAGATTAAAAAATTCATTCAATAATTTAAATATAAAAAAAAATGATAAAATTTTTTTTTCAGAAAAATCTTTAGAAAATTTTTATTATATTGAATTAATTTTAAATATTTATCCAAATGCTAAGTTTATAAATCCATATCGAAATTTAATTGATAATATATTTGCAATTTATAAGCAATTTTTATCAAATGTTTCATGGTCACATTTTTTAGAAGATATCCTTTTGTATATTGATAATTATTTATCTACGATTAGTTATTTTAAGCAAAAGTACCCTAATAATATTTTTTCAATTTCACTTGAAAACTTTACGAATAATCCAAAAAAATTATCTATGGAGATGTATGAGTTTTGTAATTTAGTGTGGGATGAAAAATGTTTAGAATTTCATAAACGAAAAGATTTATTTATTAATACAGCTAGCAATAATCAAATTCGAAACTCAGTCCAAAAATATGATAATGGTAAATATCAATATTACAAACAAATGCTTGACCCATATTTAAAAAAATATGATTGGATAAATTTTAGTTTGAAAAATTAGTAATTTAACTATTGCTTGCATTTATCAAACCCTATATTTATAATATTTTTTTATAAGCGGGCATAGCTCAGTGGTAGAGCGTCTCGTTGCCAACGAGAAGGTCGAGGGTTCGACCCCCTTTGCCCGCTCCAATTTATGTCTGATTTATTAAAAAAAAAATGTGTTCCTTGTGAAGGTGGTGTCGTACCATTCGATATATCTGAAATTCACAAATATCAAAAAAAAGTTGATGGATGGGATCTTTTAAAAGATAAAAAAAAAATATTTTTTTTAGAAAAAAAATTTACTTTCCAAAATTTTTTAGATAGTCAAAATTTTGTAAATGAGGTTGGTAAAATATCTGAGGATGAAGGTCATCATCCCGATATTGCATTTGGTTGGGGTTATGCAACTATAAGTATAACAACACATGCTATAGAAGGTTTATCTGAGAATGATTTTATCCTAGCGGCAAAAATTGATAAAATAATTAATGCCTAAAATGCCTTGTTTTAGAAAAAACTAAGACCGTGTTTGTTGCGTTAGCAAATTTAATAATTTCTTTATCTCTTATTGACCCTGCAGGTTGGATAACTGCTGAAATTCCAGATTGAACAAGTTTTTCAATCCCATCGACGAATGGGAAAAAAGCGTCAGAGGCTGCAACAATTTCACCTTCAGTATTTTTAAATTTGTTCATCTTGTTTATGGCTATTTGACAACTATCAAGTCTACTTGGCTGTCCAGAACCAATCCCAACAGTTGAATTATTATTTGCAAGTACAATAGCATTTGATTTTACATAACGACATATATTGAAAGCAAAGATTAAATTTTCAAACTGTAACTTGTTAGGTTTTTTCTTTGAAACTATTTTAAAGTCTTTTTTCAAAAATATTTTTTTATCTTCAGATTGTATCAAAATAGAATCATTAATTGAATTATATCTCAAAATTTTACTTAGAGAAAATTTAGATGCATCAATTAATCTTAAATTTTTTTTTAATTTTAATATCTTAAGAGCACCTTTATCAAACCCATTAGCAATAATAACCTCAAGAAAAATTTTATTTAATTCTAATGCTATTTTATGTGTAATTTTAAAATTACATGAAACTATTCCACCAAAAGCACTTATAGGATCACAGGATAAAGCTGCTTTGTAACTATCAATATGATCTTTAATAATTGAAACTCCACATGGATTTGCATGTTTAACAATAACTGTGCCTCTATTTTTTGGTAGTGTTCTTGTTATTGTTAATGCTGAAAATATATCATTATAATTATTGTAGCTGAGCTGCTTTCCATGAATTTTTTTTATACCCAATTCATTATTTTGAGAATAAATACCACTTTCTTGATGTGGATTTTCACCATATCTTAACTTTTCAATTAAATTTCCATAAACTATTTTTTTTTTGGGAAAATGTATCTTGGAGAGTTCGTTAAAATAATTTGCTATTAAGGCATCATAGTAAGCTGTTTCTGTGAATGCTAACCTTGACATTTTTTGTCTAAAATTTAATGAGGTTGCACCCTTATTAATTTTTAATTCATCTAAAAGATCAGAATAATGTTCGCTAGAGGTAATTACAGTTACATCATTATAATTTTTAGCCGCTGCCCTAACCATTGTAGGGCCACCAATATCAATATTTTCAATAATTTTTTTGTTATTTTTGGTTTTAAGTAAAGTCTTTTCAAATGGGTAAAAGTTTACAATGACTAAATCAATATTTTCAAAATTATTTTTTTCTAGATCCCTTAAATGATTTTTATTATTTCTTTTATTAAGTATACCAGCATGAATTTTTGGATGTAGAGTTTTGACTCTACCACCAAGTATTTCATTTGAGTTAGTAAATTGAGAAACTTCTAGACAATCAAATTTAAGATTTTTAATTGTTTTATAAGTCCCACCGGAACTTATTATTTTAATATTATACTTCTTTAATGTTTGTAGAAGAGGTTTAAGGTTTGATTTATTTGATACTGAAATTAAGGCTGTCTTTATTTTTTTCATTATATTTTTTTTATTTCCCATTTAATATTTTCTTCTTGGTTATTAGAAATACCAGAAATAAAAATATTTTGGTTTTCAGTATACGAATTTTTATTACCGAAATATAAACCATTATCAATATTTATATCATAGTTTTCACACGTAAATTTCCAACCTTCATCACTTAATTCTATTAAGATTGTTTTCTTATCTTGTGTTTTCATTAATTTCACGTTTGGCTCAACGTGAAATCGAATATCAAATTTATAATTATAATTATTTTTTTTCTTGATTATTTTATCTACACCAACAAAAGACATTTGATCTAAATTAAACTTTATTTCTCTCTCATGAATTGAATTGTATTTTCTTAAATATCCGTCATGCGAAGCACTTATTTTCCAATAATTTTTCTCAAAAATATAATCTTTTTTTAAAACTTTTAATCCTTTTTTAATTAGCCAATCTTTATTAGTTTTATAAAATTTACAGGATGAATTATCATCAATAATTAAAGTACTTTGTGTAGCTGATGATTTTGAAAGCAAATTAAGCTTTATATTATTCTTATTATGATAACCACAATTACTAATTAATTTTTGACCTTTTGATATAATTTCAAAGGATAGAGCTCCTGATTGATAATCTTTAGAATAGTCAGAGTTAGGGCTAGATCCCACATCCATAGCTAAACAAATTTTTTTATCTTTTAAAATAATATAACCACCATTATCTTGATTTTCATTTTTAAACTTGTAACCTAATCTTTTCAAATAGCTGTCAAACTCTTCATTACTAGAAATATTATTTCCATTAAATAAAAAGTCAGACTTAACTTCCTGCCAAATAAAAGCATAACTTTGTCCTAAATAATAAATTGTTTCATCGATATGTTCTGGTATTTTGACTTGAGATTCTTTAAACCATTCACGAATTAAGATAAAATATTTAAGATAAAAAATTAATTGTTTAATACTTCTAGATTTTGTAAAACCTTGATTATTAATAGCTAATTTTGATATCTTTTTTAAAAGATTTGAGCCAAAAGATAAGTACTTTTTTTCATCCATATAACATAGTCCGACCAAAATAATTGATGCACAACCAATCAATTTATCGTCAACTAACTTGGATCTTTTTACTTCATTAATTAAATGATTAGTTTGTTTAAGTATTAATTTATTAAAAATATTTCTGTAATCTTGGTTGCTTTCTTCATAAGTGAGATTATGACAAGATAACCAAGCAATAATTCTTTTTGCAGTCAAATCGAAATCCCAACTTTTAATATTGTATTTATAGTTATCATCAATCCAATCTGTAATTATTGATTGTGAAATTTGTTTTGATGACTTTAAATCTAAACTAAAAAACCAATTAAAACTATTCAGGTTTTTAAAATCTTTATGATTGAGATCTTTTTTTTTCCAAATTTCATTTAAAGAAAAATCTTCAATTCTAACTTTCTTTTTTTCATACTTAATTAATGACGATAGCAGGTGTGGGCTAGGTTTGTAAAACAGATCTCTATAATTAATTTTTGATATACTTCTTTCATAAAAACTTGATCTAAGGTAAAATTTTCTTAGATGATTAAAAACACTAAAAAAAAACTGATTTATATAAACCATGAGGTTATTTTGATTTTAATAATTCAATATTTTTTTTAATATCTCCATTATTACTTTTAAATATAGTAGTTCCTGATACCAGTATGTTAGCACCGGCTTCTATTGCTTTTTTTGAATTTTCAAAATTTATTCCACCATCAATTTCAATATCAAATTTTAACTCTTTTTCATTCTTAATTTTATTTAAGTTTCTAACTTTATCTAAAACTTCAGGCATAAATTTCTGCCCTCCAAATCCAGGATTTACACTCATAATAAGAACTAAATCAATCTGTTTTAAAAAATTTATAATAGTATCAATTTTAGTTTCTGGATTAAGAGACACACCAACTTTTTTACTTAGTTTTTTAATTTTAGAAATGGATGCTTCAAGATCATCTGTTGCCTCAGGATGAATTGTAATTATGTCGGCTCCAGCATCTGAATATGCTTCAATATATTTATGAACTGGTGAAATCATTAGATGGACATCAAATAAAATTGATGATTTTTTCTTTAAAGCCTTTATTACTGGAGGACCAATAGTTAGGTTTGGAACAAAATGACCGTCCATAACATCTACATGTATCATATCAGCTCCACCCTCCTCCAATCTTCTTATTTCATTTCCTAATTGACTGAAATCAGCAGAAAGTATTGAGGGTGAAATTTGTATTTTTTTCATTGATAACTAAATTACTAGTATCAATTTTTAAAATTTAATTGAATTAAAAAATTGGTAAATTTGTCTCGAAATTTCACTTTCCAGAGGAAAAGATAACATACCCATAACAGAATAACCTAAAACCCATGGCATTAGGTAGAATCTTATCATAAAGAAAAACCAAGCAACATATAAAGGGACTAGAGGTTGGATTATAAATGAAGGGGTTAAAGGCTTAAATATTTTTAAAAGTGGATTAGTAAATTTAACAAATACTTTCATAAAGAAAAATTGAGAGTCTTCTTTTTGGAAAATATTCATCGCTACTCTTCCAATTAAAGTCCACATTATTACTCCAAGTATATAATCAATTATATAAACTAATGGATGAAAATTAGCGGACATTTAAAATTTATATTGGAAAAGTAGAGAAATTAAAAGGGGCGAAATTAATCGCCCCTTATATTAATATTTTTTATTGTTTGCCAAGGATCGTTCTACCAGATGGTACTCGAACCTCATCAACCATTTTTTGCGTAGCAGCGTTTGGCGCTGAAGTAATTAAACTTACAACAACCATAGATACTAAACTAACTGCAGATCCGAAGATACCAAATGTTAACTGAGTAATACCTAAGAATCCACTTCCGCCTGTTCGTACCCAAATTAGATACCAAGCACCAGAAATTAGACCTAAAGCCATACCAGCTATAGCACCTTCTCTG
>Ga0181597_10004307_pt1 | contig 14219 bp, 9 predicted proteins | sample 041ome_5_FD_148647 | JGI IMG/M metagenome (GOLD analysis project Ga0181597, IMG submission 148647) | Coastal salt marsh microbial communities from the Groves Creek Marsh, Skidaway Island, Georgia - 041403US metaG (spades assembly) | ecosystem: Environmental > Aquatic > Marine > Intertidal zone >... | reverse complement strand
CGACGCACAGCGCGCGTAACCAAGCAAAAGCGCGCGCACCGTTCCCCTGGATGTCCACGCGAGGATGCGAGACGACGGCGCGTGCTGCGTCGCGCGGCGGCGACGAGGTCGTGCTCGGCGAACTCTCCGAACGCGTCTCTCGCGTTCGCGATGGTTCCGGCGCGCGAACGTACGGGGTGGTGACGCGAGCGCCGTTGCATGAGGATGTGTTTGATGGGTTGGCGTCGCGCGCGGGACGCGCGCGGGCGTCTCGAGGCGCCAAGCGAGGAAGCACGACGACGACGCGGTTCGCGAGTGAGGACGGTGCGAGCGCGCCTGGGGCTGTGCTTGAGTTGGTCACCGTGCCGCGCACGAGAACGAGGACGATGAGGATGACCAAGGGGAATGTGAAGAGGGAACGCGGCGAGGCGTTGTCGCGGTTGTTTGAACCGCTCTGACGGGACGGCGACGCAAAGGTATTACCGCATACAATATGTACCATCACCGTGACTGATCACTTCCAATACCCGTGATATATATGTATATAGGATTATGATGCGCTCGGGGGGTGATAATACCGCGCGCGCTTTGCATAGCTTATAGAAATTTTGACCTCGAATCGGTAATACTACATACACTCTACGAGTGACTACGAAGACGCAAAGTCTACGGGCGAGACGCGATGCCTAAATACGCCCCGAATGGGTCCACCCCGCGCATGCCGTCGTTGGTACTAGCACTAGAGATGATAAAATCCAATATCCATGCGCGTCGTCGGCGAACAAAGCGGTCTTGGCTGTCGCTGAGCGCGTCTCGAGACGCGTCGAGCGCGGCTCGAGCGACGGCTCGCACGCGCGACGCCGTCGCCGCTCGGAGCACATCAACGACATCCTCACGAATGCGCATGGACGCCGCGAGCTCACGATTCATCACGCGCGCGCGCGCTTGTAATCTATCTACGCTATATAGTCCCGATCGTACGCGCGAATCGGACGCGATCGCGCCGAGCGGTAGCCCGAAGCTCGTCGACGCCGACTTGACCGCCTTTGCGGTTGACGACTTTGGGTGCGCCGTCATCGTACGCGCACGTTTCGCGCGCGGTGCAGTCGGTGCAGACGATACTAAAGGTCCATGTAGTGCTATTTGTGTCACGGTCACGGGCACAGACGCCGCGCTCGTCGATGGCTCGCCACCCGCGCGCGTCGCCGTCGTCGTTTCGGGACTCGGCGCGACAACCCCTGACGCCTCCAGCATCCCCACCCGCTTGCGCGCGTTCACATCCGGCGTTCGCGGTCGCGACGGATCTTTTGCCTTCGCCTTTGCCGCTCGCAGCATGCCGTATAAGTGCTCGATGAACGCCTGATGCGCGCGGAACGCGCCCGGCGCATCCGTCCCAAAAATCTCCAACGCCAGCACATCCAAGCTCACGCGACTCCCGCGCGCGTCGTCGCTCGCCCCGGCGCGCACGGCGGTGAAATGCGCGCGGATGGTTGACCAGTATTCACGCGCGCGCGCGCCCGCGGCGGCATCGAGCGCGTCGCGCGCTGCGGCGAGCGCATCGCGCGACGTCATGTGCCGAGCTTCGCCAGTGGTCAGACGACGACGCTCGCGCGTCTCGAGGCGTCGACGACGACGCTCGCGCGCGTTCGAGCGGCGACAGACGCGCACGCGAACTCGTGAGGGACTCTCGCGCGCGACGGCGACGACGGAGGCACGCGCGCGGCGGCGGGATACGCGGATAAGTGCGTGACGATGACGATGGCTGCGTTGCTCGGCTCGAACGTCGTCGCTGCGCCGCGCGCAACGACGGCGTCGCGCGCTGGGCGACCACGTCATCATCGCATGCGTCGCGTGTGTGCGGCGGCGAACGCGGACGGTGGCGCGAAGACGTCGCGTAAGCCGACAAAGGAGATTCTCGCGGGGCTGTGGCGAGAGGTTAAATACAAGCCGCTTCGCGAGGATGAATCCATCGAAGCCGTGGCGCTGCTGTCGACGCTTGAGCTCGCAAAACGTAAGCCTGGGGATGGTGAGGTGTGGACGCCCGAACGGGAGGAGATGCGCGCTCGCGCGGTGAAGGCGGTGCCGGGGTTGGTTGGGGAGTATTGGAGCGCTCGGTCCAAGGCGTTGGTGGAATCGCAAGCGGTGAGAGATGCCGCGCCGTTGGTGTCGAGCGCGGTGAATGTGGCCATCGCGGGAGTTGTGTTGAGATTGTTTTTACCGCGCGTCGCGGCGTTGCAAGCCGTTGGTGGGTTTGATGAATTGGCGGAGTTTTTTGGGTTGCCGCCGCGCGCCGAGTTGAGTGGGTACTTGGATCAGTTACAAGCTCTTCCCGTGCTCGGTGTGTTTGCTATTTACGTCGGATTGTTCATGGCGGAGAAGCTTACGATGACGGATGAGTTTTTACCGATTGGATTCGTGTTGCCGGTGATTTCTCCTGTGGTGTTTGGAGGCGTATTTGGTGGGACAATGGCGACATCGTTGGCGAGCACGATGGCCGCGAGCGTCAACTTTTTCCTCGCACGATACGTGTTGAAAGACAAAATATTGGATTTCAAGTGGGGTGAGAGCGATCCTGTGAGTGAGCAGAAGTGGTTCAGTGCGTTGAGCCGAAGATTTGACTCGTCACAATTTCCCGACAGTCGCGTCCCTGAAGGCTTTAAATCCGCCCTGTTGCTTCGGTTGTGTCCAATTTTACCCATCCCAATCAGCGGTAATTGGTACGTATGCGGATTGACGCCGTTAAAATTCAAAGAATTTTTCGCCGCGCACTTCATCGGTAGCTCCAAGACTGCGTTTATTGATGCGTACTTGGGATCAATCTTACTCTCCGCCGTGCTCGACGAAGGGTCAATTAAAGACCAAGCGCAAGGCGCGCTCGTGTTTGAAACCGTAGCCATCATGGGGATCTCCATTCTCGTCAGTACGTATGCCACTGAACTGTTCACGCAAGTCCTCGATGAAGAAGGCGTCGATGCGGGACAGCTGATGGGCTTCGGTCAGGATGCGGCGGAGTCGAACGACGACGCCGAGAACGACGTCACGACGGCGGCGACGGAGGAGTTCATCGCCGCGGCGGCTGTGCCCGTGGCGACGAGCACACCGCCGAGTGAGCCTGTCAAGGTGCCGCCCGTGTCTGTTTCACCAGCCAAAGAGAAGCAGAAAGAGTCCAGAAAACCCACCATGCCCGCGGATGAGAAAGCGCTCGTCGAAGCCGGCGAAGCGCTCTGGCAACGTGCGGCAAGAATCGAATCAAACCGTCAACAAATGACGATTGAAGAGATGACTGACCACGAAGCCATGAACATTGACATGTAACTTTAGATTGTGATTATTTCGTCGCGTGTTGGACGTATTTTAATATTATCTGCGAGCTCTGCGAGCACTTTTTAACAACCGAGCGCAAAGCACCCATCCTCACTTTGTGCGGTTCGTGCGCGCAATGTCAACCCCCACAGAGCGCTTGCGAAAACTCGTTGAGAATGGTATCGCAAAGCGTTTCGACTTGACCTCGTGGGCGCGCGATACCGGTTGCGCGCAACCTACGGCGCTCGCGCGGCTGGAAGCCACACTCGAGCAGATTCGCCCAGACGTCGTGAAACTCATCGTCATGGAGTCTCTAGAAGGTACGGGGGACGAAGATTTAGACACCATGGTGTACGGTGAGACCAACGCTCGGGCGTTCTTGGAGTTTGTGAACAAGTATGCGAAAGGAGCGGCGGCGTTGGACGCGAACGCGCCCGGCGTCTTTTACGACTTGGGCAGCGGTGCTGGTAAGTCCGTCGTCACCGCTGCGCTTTCGCCGTACTTTCGCGCGTGCCATGGTATTGAGATTTTACCATGCGCACACGCCATCGCGGAGTGCGTGATTGAAGACTTTTTACGCGACGTGGCTCCGCGGGACGACGGGACGACGCCGGCGGTGAGCGCGCGTCTCGGGGACATCTTCTCCGACACATCATGGACCGAAGCGGACTTTGTGTTTTGCAACTGCGTGACGTGGGATGAATCCACGATTGCTCGATTGACACGAACCGCGAGTTCGATGCGTTCAGGATCGATTTTCGTCACCGTTTTGTGCCCGCTCGCAGAGCCGCACGCGTTCGATTTCATCGCTGAAGAAGAAATAGCCTTCTCCTGGGGTCACGTCGAGGCGCTCGTGTATAAGAAAACATAGCTTCATAGTATTTAGCATCGCACCGTTTCATGGCGGTGCGCGTAGGGCCTATTCTCGGCGATGTAAACGCGTTCATTGCTGCGCGCGCCTCGGCGCGTGGCGAATTCCACCTTTTCAACCGTTACCACGCGAGCTCAAACGCGCCTCGACGTCACATCACGCCACGCGCGCCAGCGATACTTTGCACACGCACGCATTGCGTTGTATTGGAGCACAATACACGCGTGAATCTCTACGCGTCGTCGTTCTCGCCGCTGTACAGCGCCTGCAAAGGTTCAAAAAGCTCAAGCAAACGACTGGAATCATGATGACGCTTAAAACACCCCCGTCTATGCCGACTGCCGCGAAGAGCGCGCACGCGCTTGCGTCTGCGCGCCGACCGCGTGCGTCTACTATCGTTTCGCGCACATGCGCGATGGCTGGAGACGCGGTGACGCCGACGGCTTCGTCTTCGGTGAGGAGGGCTGAGAACGCGCCCGTCGGTCAACTCGCGGCGCGCGACGCTCGAGAACTCGCGCCAGCGAATCGATACACGTCGACGACAGCGATGGTGAGACATGCGTCTACGCCAGATATGGAGTTCATGACGCCATCGTTCGCGTTTTACGCCCTGTGTGGGGTTGGGTGTTTGTTAGGGAGCGCGTTGAGCGCGGTTTTGCTTTCGTTGATACCGACGTTGCAAAGCGTGCGACGAACGATGGATGAGATTGCGTATTTAGCGGCATCGGTGAGAGAAGAAGTGCCTGATACTTTAGCCGCGGTTCGAGTGTCTGGGTTAGAGCTCACGGACTGTATTGAGGAGGTTGGGGAGTTGACGGCAGATTTGGGCGGCGGCGTGCGAAGTGCCACTCGCGGGATAACGGCTTCGGTAAATACGGCGCAGGCGTTGGGAAAGTACGCGGCGAATGTGACGCGCAATGCCATTCCAGAGGTGCAGCGACGCGCAAAGCCGATAATTGGATCCGTTCGTAATGAAACTACGCGTGTGTTGGAGGAACGCGCAAACATGGAGGAATATAGCGGTCCCGTCATCGCAAACGTCGCAAACTCGACAAAAAAGGGTGTTTCAGCCGCGCGCAACGCATTAAAAACGGCGGATGTGGCGAGAAATGTCGGCCGATTGTACAAAACTATTCGTGCACCTCCTGCGAGACCAAAGGATATCAACTAAATTGTAAGACGACGCAAAATAATAATTATTATTTAAGACGATGTGATTAAGTTACAAAATTCAACCTCTGCGATTAGTCGACGGTGTTCGCAATAGGTGGCGAGCCGAGCGCTGGTTTAATTGGCCCGAGCGCAGGCAAGAGTTGCTCAATCGATGGCAATCCAAGACGAGGGTTGCAGTTGGCGCTGCCCAATGGCGAACGCGTCGAAATGCTCGCGGCGCCGGGTAACCCTGCTCGATAACCTGGCATCGACGATGATCGGCTCTTTTCCATCATCTTCTGCCTGTGCATGTCGGCCGTCGCAGACTGCTCTCGTTCGAGTAACATCTTTGTCTCGTCAAGATTGGCGCACACGTTTTGATACTCGGTGTACAACTGGTCCGTTTCTTGCTTTTGACGGCGCAACGTGTCCTTTAACGTACCAATTTTGTTGTGACTGTGAATGTTCGCTTGTTCGAGCGTCTGAACGGTTTTTTGGGCTTCTTCGAGCTTGAGCTGGATAACGTTCACCTTGTTCTGCTCATCACTCACAGCTTTCTCGAGACGAGACACTTCACGGGAGAATTCCTCCGTCTTGGCGCGGAAGTCGGTGGACAACTTCTCGTATGCGACGCGCATCGTCGTCAACTCTTCACGCATGCGAAGTTCGCGCGCTTGAACTTCTTTTGCTGATTCGTTGCTACGCGAGGCGTAGTCGCGAGCGACAGATTCAGCCGCGCGCGCCGATGCCGCTTCGCGTTCAGCTTCAGACATGTTCTTCAGCAGCTCGCTAAACTTTTCGCCGTCAGCCTCAGCCTTAGTACGAGATCGCTCGATTTCAGCCTTGGCGTACGCAACGTCTTGCTTCCACTTTTCTTGTTGCAAAGCGGTCACTTGTAACTCGGCTCGAAGAGCAGCCATTTCTTGCTCAACCTTGACGAGCATTTGAGCCTTTTCTTCGAGCTGCGTTGATCGTGCCTCCAAAGTGCTGTGATCCTTCAACAGCGCCTCGTTCTGGCGACGCAATTCTTGGAGCTCAGTCTTGATGACGTTTTCACGCTTTTCCGCAGACTTTGCACTCGATATGGCTGCTGCAGCCTGGATTTGCGCAGCGCTAACATCGGCTTCGGCTTGAAACAGGGACTTTTCATGCGCGAGCATTTGCGATTTGGCCTTTTCTTCCGACTGCTTGGCAAGGTGCACTTCTTCGAGAGCCTTTTCACGCGCAGAAATGGCGTTGGCGAGTTCAGACTTGGTAGATTCGAGCTGTTTGCCAACGTTTTCATACTTGGCTTTCAACGCAACCATGGAGACGTTTTGTTGCTCCTTGGCAGAGCGCATGGATTCACGCTCATTTTGCACGGCGGCCAATGCGGCGTTGTTACTCTCCTTGGACTCCGTGAGCGCACACTCGAGAACCTTGCGCTCCTGGTCAAACTTGGCCAAATCGGCAGCATGACGCGTCTTCAAGTCTTGCAAGTTGCCAGCGGCTTCTTGATACTTGCTTTCGAGCGTCGCCATGGCGACTCGGCTTTCTTCGCGCTGCAAACGAAGAGCGTCAATTTCGTGCAAGAGCTCATCGCACTTCGCCTTCGCCAAGCCAAGTTCTTCACGTAACTTTCCTTCGCGGTGCTGAAGTTCAGCAGACGACCTCTTGGTCAAATCAGCCTTTTCAGAGTGGAGCGCACAGAGCTGCTTTTGAGCCTCTTCATACTTGGCGGTCAAAGCCGCCAACGCCGCGCTGCTGGATTCACGCGTGTCACGAAGAGCATCGAGTTCAACTTCCATAGCCTTGATTTTCGTGTTTTTCCCCGTGATTTGTTTTCCGGCTTCAGCGTCACGCTTGGCGAGGTCATCGCACTTCTTCATGGCTTGATCCTTCTCATTACGAGCGGCGGTGAGCGCGTTGACGGCGGCTTCATACTTGGATTGCAACGCTTCCAATTCCGATGCTTGAACTGTGCTGACGTGATCACTCTGCGCGCGCAAGTTCGCAATTTCAGCCAAAGCTGCGTTATGCTTGGATTTCATGTCAGCCATCGCGGCGGCAGAAGACTTTTGTTCTGCGCGCGTCGTCTCGAGCGCGGCTTCGAGTTCGGCGACTCGCGCGTCGTCCACCTTCTTCGTGCTCACCACATCAGCGCGTGTTGCGAGTTCAGCGCGCAAGTTTGTAATTTCACTCAAAGCACTGTTATGCTTGGCCGACAGTGACGCCATAGAAGCGGCGTTCTTTTCCTTTTCAGCATTGAACGCCTCGAGCGCGGCTTCGAGTTCGGCGACTCGCGCGTCGTCCACCTTCTTCGTGCTCACCACATCAGCGCGTGTTGCGAGTTCAGCGCGCAAGTTTGTAATTTCACTCAAAGCACTGTTATGCTTGGCCGACAGTGACGCCATAGAAGCGGCGTTCTTTTCCTTTTCAGCATTGAACGCCTCGAGCGCGGCTTCGAGTTCGGCGACTCGCGCGTCGTCCACCTTCTTCGTGCTCACCACATCAGCGCGTGTTGCGAGTTCAGCGCGCAAGTTTGTAATTTCACTCAAAGCACTGTTATGCTTGGCCGACAGCGACGCCATAGAAGCGGCGTTCTTTTCCTTTTCAGCATTGAACGCCTCGAGCGCGGCTTCGAGTTCGGCGATGCGCTCCTCGGCGATTGAGTCATCCACTTCCGGTCGCGAAGCGAGTTCGGTCTCGAGCTGACCCAATTGGATGGTCAACTTGGCTTTTTCAGTCATCAAAGCGTCGCGCTGATCGCGCAAGTCGCTCGCGAGCTTGCGCGCGCGCTCGACATCTGCCTTCATCGTCGCACGCTCGTCGCTCAACATGGATTTGAAATTATTCACCTCTTTGCTCATTTCCTCGATCGTCATGTTCTTCTCTTCCAACAAAGCGTCGATTTTGGCTTCAAATGTGACCTCAATTTCACTCAACTTTTTTTCCGCCGCACGCTGCGCCGTGAGCGCGGCAGTTTGCTTCAAGCGCGCGGCTTCAATGTCCTCCTCCAAATCGCGCGCTTGATTTGCGAGCTTCTTCTTTTGTCGCTCAAGGCGCTCTTCGTTCTCCCGCAAGATTTCAATCTCAAGCACATGTTCACGTTCGCGCGCGTTCGCACGTTCCAGCTTAGTGCGGCTGAGATCCAATTCCTCCTTCAACGCTTCCACGCGCTCGTGTGCCGCCGCGCCAGACGCGCGAGACGTCGACATTAAAATTTGCGTACGCAACGCCTGTGCGTGATTCAACTTCGCCACCGTCTCTCGCGTCCACTCATTTTCAATCAACGCTTTCACAGATGAGGTAAAGTAAAACCCACCAAACCACATCGAGCTCCCATCACGCATCTCCAACACCACGCCCGGTTCGCTCACGTACTCCGCCTTGGTCGTAATCGCCTTGATCTCCTTATACGCAATCTTCAACGAAATCGGCGACGACGTCCCACGCTTCGGCTTGGATGGCGAAAATAATATCCCATCACGCATCTTCGGATCGCTGCTCTCGCAGTAAAAGCACAATCGCTTATCGGTCACGTATAAATCACCCGTCCCGCTCGCCACGGGACCGCCCACGTGCGCGCGATACGTCTCCACCAACGTCTCCGTCGTACTCAACGAAAACTGCGCCCACACCCCGCCCTTCACCGCAGCGTCACGAATGAGATGTTGTCGAGACTTGTGTCGCTGCGCCCAACCGCGCAAGCGCGCTTGCACCTTGATCACGCAGCGCTTTTGTGCATCGCTCAGGGACTCGAATCGGTCCTCGAGCGCCAGCAACTCTTTCGCCGTCGGCATGGCTCGCGAATCGCGCGCGATCGCCTCGCTCGCACCGCGCGAGAGGAGGGAGAGACAATTTCCACGGTCGTGCGTGCGCGCGATGGCGGTGGCGGCGGCGGACGCGGACGCGGAATGGCGTCGGGCGCGACGACGACGTGGGCACACACAAAAAGTCGCTTTGGTTCCCCCGTGGGTGTGTGTACCCAGGTACATACACGGGCTGCGTCCCCCCCCCCTCTTCTTGAGTTCATGATTGGTCGGGGACCAGAACGAATTCGATGTCGCGGCATACGTCGACGCGCGGGCGACGGATATGACGACGCCGCGCGCGTAGTGCATCGAATCGCGTGGCGTTCGCGCGGTTGTCGCATCGCGCGCTCGACGCGGCCGAGTTCGCGGTGACGGGGCGAACGCGTGTGGAGATTGGTTGCGCGCCGCCGCCGGGCGGCCAGTGCGCTCGAGCGAAAGACGGTGCGTGATGGAGGGATTACGCACGTCCGTGCGCGATTTGGAACACGTGAGCGATGGGATTAAGGATGCGCTCGTGGCACACGGCGTGACGCGCGTGACGGTGATGCAGGAGGCGTGCATGGAGGCGGCGATTGGGCGCGGGAAGGATGTGCTCTGCCGGGCGCCGACGGGTAGCGGAAAGACTTTAGCGTACGTTATACCGATTGCGATGGCGATCGAACGCGATGGAGGCGTGCAGGCGATTGTTATGTTACCTACGCGTGAGCTGGCGAGTCAGGTGATGACGCATGCGGAGAGATATTGCGGGTTGAGCTGGACGGGCGCGTGCGCGTTGTGTGTGGGTGGCGCCGCGGGGAAACCGCAAGAAGATGCCATACGCGCGGGTGCGTGCGTGGTCATCGGCACCCCCGGGCGCATTCGAGAATTCATTGAACGTCGGGTGATTTCTTTGCGCGGCGTGAAGATTCAAGTGTTGGATGAAATTGACAGGCTGTTGGACGGCGGGTTTGAGGGCGACGTCGAGGCGGCGATGAAACCGCCCGGGTCGTGTCAGACGCTGTGCTTCTCGGCGACGATTTCTGCGGCGTTGTCGCGGTTTCTAGAGAAAAAGCTCGTGCCAGGGTACGTCGAGGTGCATCACTCCGGTCATGGAGGGTCCAACGTCGGTGGACGTGTGGAACATTTGTCGTACGCCGCCAAGGGTGGGGACGAATCCGTAGGCATCGCGGTATTGGAGGCAATTGATGCCTACGCGAGCGAACGCGTTGACGGACACGTCGGTGGGCAAGCTATCGTATTCACCGAGACGAAATCATCCGCCGAACGCTTGCGGGCGACGCTGACGAATATGTTAACAACGGTACGTATCCACGCCTCGCCTCGCTCATTTGTTTTTTCCCTCGCGTTGTCGATGACGAAGAAAACTTTAAGGGATTTATGAGATCGGAATCCGTTCCATGTTCGTAACCAAAGACTACAATTCTCCGAGACACGGTGTTTTTTTTTGATTTTTTATGATCGCACGCGTTTGGTTCCAGAGGATTGAATCCAAATACTTATCTACATTCCCTGAGACGCGACGATGATTATGACGCTTCGACATTATGGAAATGATGGAACCACTTTTCTTGATTTTTTTCATGCAACACCCGTGACGTTCCGCTCAAAGGTGATGATGATTCACTTTATTTCACATGTTAGACTGTCGAGGTCGAAGGGTGAGGATCCTTCGATCGATGTGCACAACAAAGTTACTGAACCATCGAGCGGGACGTTTGGATGTCGCTAACCGTCGAGCGAACCTGACGAGTGTATCGTTATTTTCTTCACATCGCAGGAATTCAATGCAGGAAAACGCATGCGTACGGTGACATCATTACACGGCGATTTACCACAACCTGCACGCGACGCGACGCTCACGCGCTTGCGCGCGGGCGACGTCGACGTGCTCGTTGCCACGGACGTCGCGTCTCGTGGCTTGGATCTACCAGGCGTCGAACTCGTGGTGCACGCTGACATGCCAAAGTCGGCAGACACGTACTCGCATCGCGCTGGACGCGCAGGGCGTCCTGGGTGCGCCGTGCGCGGCGTGTCGCTGTTGCTCCCGCAACCAGACGCGACGGCAAAAATCACCGAGCTCGAGCGCGAGGCAAAAATTTCCATTCGTCGACTGACAACCATCGGCGAGCGTCAACGCGTCATTGTCACCGGTGACGTCGGCAATACCACTGAACCGCGCGACGACGAGTCTGCGGACACGCGTCGCGATGATTCACTCATCGCTGACCAGTTTGCCATGTTTGCGAGCGACATCGCGAGCATTTCAGGCGCCTCGGCGACGTCCAAATCAAAGTCTAAATCCAAATCATCCAAGCGTCGCTAGCGCATTGACGCGACGTGTACAACACACACACATATATATAGCATCACCACGCGCATTAGGTCGTAGCTCTCGTCACGAGTGGTGTAGTAGTACTTTTACAACGTTGCGAAACGCGATTTCAAACGCGCACCAACAAACAGCTGTCCTCACACCACGCCATGACGACAATAATCCAACGCACCGAACGCTTCGTCCGCACCGCCCTCGCCGACGTCGACGGCTCACACGACTGGTGGCACATTCACCGCGTGCGCCTCACCGCGCGCGCGTTGGCGCGCGAAGAAGGCGCGGATATCGAGCTTGTGGAGCTCGCAGCGCTTTTACACGATGTCGCGGATTGGAAATATTCTGGCGCGCCGGGTGCGGGCGCCGACGCCGCGCGCGCGTTTCTCATCGGTGAACACTACGACGAAGCTAAGATTGAAGCGATTTGCGACATCATCGCCAACATGGGATTCAAAGATTCGCTCAATGCGGATGAAGCGTCGGCGCGGGCGCGGGCGCGCCTGGCGTCCAACGTCGAGTTCCAGTGCGTTCAGGACGCCGATAGATTGGATGCGATCGGTGCGATTGGTATCGGACGAACGTTTTGCTTTGGTGGCGCAAAGAAAAATCCAATGCACGTGCCAGGGGTGGAGCCGTTGGTGGACATGACGATGAAAGAGTATATGGAGAGTCACGGAAACGTCGAGAGGCCAAACACGACGATTAATCACTTTGCGGAAAAGTTGCTCAAGTTGAAGAACCTCATGAATACGGAAAGCGCGAAAAAACGTGCTGAAAAGAGACATGAAACGATGGTGTGGTTCTTAGAACGATTCATGCGCGAGTGGGATGGCGAGGAGTGATTGTTTAAACTAATAGTTACACGAAGGCTAGAGAGTAGCGTCTTGGTCCGTCTTTGTGAACGTATTCCGCGGATAGGCCAAGACTTTTAATGTATAATCAACGTATTTGTTGTGCTTTTCAGAATAGCCAGGGATGTAGAACACGCGCGATAGCATCGGACTCAATCGCGCGTGTATAAACTTTTCGCTTCGCACGTCGATCCACTCCCCGCCCATGGCTTTGGCGCGCGCGTTTCCTCGCTCAAACGCCGCTTCGACGAGGTACACGCACTCCTCTGGATCGACGAAAAAGTTTTCATGCTGTTCGTTGTTATCGTTTAATCCAACCGGTGTGTACGCCGTACCTCCACGCGCGGTGTCAAAATGCAACGGTAAAGGAACCACTTGCTTCGTCTTGAGAAAACGCAAGCGATAGTGCGTCGTTGGGAAATGAAACGAGCTCGGAAATCTGTACCACTCATCGCCGACGCACACATTAATCGTCATATCGTCCCCTTTTTCCATGTACTCGTTCGCGAGATACCACGGCCACGCCACGGTGTCGGGCGTCGCGCTCGGTACGGGTAAAGCGTTGTAGATGGTTGCCGGCGCACTATAGTATTTCAGCGTCGCCGCCGTGCGAGATGCGCTCAACGCAACCATCGCAAATAACCCAAGCACAACGCCGAACACGACGCCGAACGTGGGCAAGCGCGACTTAAACACGTGCCTCGTGATACGGAGCGCGCCTTCGGCGAATGCCGCTGTGGCAATCGCCGCGCTCAAGCACACGAATGGATAAATCATGTACAAGAAGCGCTCCTCCTTGTGCGGAATTGCGGTGAAAAACACGACGACGAGCGGAAACGGCGTGCATACAAAGAGCAGCGTGCGCCATGTGTTACGATACTTCTCTACCACCGTCGTGAGTTTGATATTTTTAGGGGCTTTCCCAGACCGCGCGAGCGAGCGTAAGACGAACGCCTTGGTGGCGACAGCCACGGCTACGGCGAAGGGCGCCGAGCACGCCAACGCGAATGCGAGCTGAAAGTTCAACGCTAAATTCTTCACGTAATACTCCGCACCCTCGACGCCGTACAACTCGCTTTTACCCCCACTGGCGAGGTTATAGCGCACCAAATTCACCACCGAACTCACGATTCGAAAAGATCCAGGCATAGAATACATGTACGAGTCGCACGCCACCGAGACGCTCATGGCGAGCGTCGCGCACGCCGCGACGCACTTCACCGTCGCCACAAACCCTATGCCATAGATCGAATACAGCCCGAACGGCACCATGGCGATGCCACTAAACGGCCATCCAAACACAACCGCGATAACGCACGCCACACACGCCACCCGATGCTTCCCGCGCAACGTCGCCGCGCACGCCTTGGTCGCGCACGCCATCGCAAACGAACTCGGCAACAACGCGCTCGCCGCCATCGCGCTCCCCGACGCGCTCGCAAGCACCACCATCAACACCGCCCCAGTCAATTTATGCGTATCGTACACCGCAACACATAAATCCGCCTCTAAAACCGCGTGCATTGTCGCTAAACTCACCCGCGTCGTCGTAAACGCCACACGTCCAACCGACCACTTCACCCCGAGTCCCCGCGCCAGCGCCCACCCCACGCCCGCGCCCGCGCGCACCAACCCCGCGTGCGGCAACGCGTACGCATACGACCGCAACGCATACGCCGCGCCGTGCTCCCACGTCTGCAATCCCACGCCGCGCCATAGATAGTGCAACGGCTCCCAGTAGTTGTACGCCTCGTCGCAATCGAGCACGACGACGTTATGCACCGCCACGAGCGCGCGCGCGATGACGAGCGCGGCGAGGGCGCGGCGATGGAATGCGGCGTGGTGCTGTCGCCGCATCGCGACGACGACGGCGGCGGCGGCGCTGGGCACTGACGACGACGACGACGACGACGACCGCGCGTCGGGCGCGCGCGCATGAC
>Ga0181597_10004306_pt1 | contig 14220 bp, 12 predicted proteins | sample 041ome_5_FD_148647 | JGI IMG/M metagenome (GOLD analysis project Ga0181597, IMG submission 148647) | Coastal salt marsh microbial communities from the Groves Creek Marsh, Skidaway Island, Georgia - 041403US metaG (spades assembly) | ecosystem: Environmental > Aquatic > Marine > Intertidal zone... | reverse complement strand
ACTGGATTAGTTGGTAATGTTGCTGGAGGTATTACTGGATTAGTTCGTGATGCCGGAAGTGGTGCTGTAAGCATATTAACTCCTCAACAACAAATGCAACAACAACAAATGCAACAACAACAACAACAAAGACAAGGTGGACGTATGGCTTATCAACAAGTTGGAGGAGCTCAAGGACAGTATTACGGAACAAATAATAACTATACAAGATACGGAGCATTACCCGAAAAACAAAGTAACTTCATTCCCAGAACAGCTGATTTCAGTGCGTTTGCTTAATTAGAATAATATTATAATTGTAAAATATTATTCGTATAAAATGAATTATAAAAATGGTTTTATAGTATATTATAATAAATAATACTATAAATGGAACATATCATTAATAATATTGAATTAAATAATATATTTGAAAGAGGACATATATCAACTGAAATAAAATCTATATTGAATGATTTTGATAAAAGGTATAATGAATTAACATACAAAAAAGGAATATATATTTATGGTTCTCCGGGTTCTGGAAAAACAACATTTGTTATGAATTTATTAAAAGAAATGAATTATGATGTCATTAAATATGATGCGGGTGATATACGTAATGCTGGATTAATCAATACGATTACTAGTAATAACATATCAAATAGAAATGTTCTCGATATGATGACAAAAAAAGTGAAGAAAATAGCTATTGTAATGGATGAAATAGATGGAATGAATAATGGCGATAAAGGAGGTATAACAGCATTAATTAAGTTAATACGTCAAAAGAAGACAAAAAAACAAAAGTTAGAACATTCAACAATGAATCCAATTATATGCATAGGTAATTATTGTATAGATAAGAAAATTCGTGAGCTAATGAAAGTGTGTAATACATTTGAAATAAAATTACCTACACAAACCCAAATAAAACAAATACTAACAAATATTATCCCAGATTTGAATAATTCAAATAAAATAAAAAAACTTTTGGATTATATACAATGCGATGTTCGTAAATTGAATTTTATATATGATATTTATAAAAAGAAACCAGAATTATTAGACGACGATTCATTATCCTTAATTTTTCAACAGAAATCAAATAATGAAGATTCTAAACGCATTACACAAACTTTGATAAATAATTATATTCCATTAAATAGCCATAACCGTTTTATGAATGAAACAGAAAGGACTATTGTAGCATTATTATGGCATGAAAATATTGCTGATATGATAGAAAAGTATGATAAGAGTAAATCGGTTCCAATATATGAAAAAATATTGAATAAAATGTGTTATGCTGATTATATTGATAGGATTACTTTTCAGAATCAAATATGGCAATTTAATGAAATGAGTTCTCTAATGAAGACCTTTCATAATAACAAAATATATCACGATAACTTTCCTGAAAATAAAGATAAATTTCAACCAAGTGAAGTTCGTTTTACAAAGGTTTTAACAAAGTATTCAACAGAATACAATAATATGGTCTTTATTTACAATTTATGTCAAGAACTAGACTTGGATAAATATGATTTGATTTCAATGTTTCAAGAAATACGGTTATTACAAAATGACAATAAACTATCATATGCTGAATCTATAAACGAAATTGAAAAAATATTTGAAAATTATAACATTAATAAATTAGATATACAACGCATATATAGATATATAGATAAGAGTGTAAAAAAGGACCAAGTAAATAATGATATTGAAGATGCAGATTAAATTGATGAAATTACAATAATTTCACCAATTAGCAAAAAATATTTATGATTTATTATTTTCAGTTTTTAATTTTTCATTTTCACTCTGACAAAGAGTAAGTTTTTCTTCTAACATTTCATTTCTTAATGTTAGAGCCTTTATTTGTTGTATAAGTGTTTCATTATCAGTAATATTGGGTAAGGGTGGCGGATTTGATTTATTATTTTTATTCAAATCAATTACCTTTTGTTGTAACAATTGTATAAATCGTTGTTGTTCTTCATTTCTTTTGGTGAATTCTTGTATTTGTTTTTTCTGTTGTTCTATAATTTGAACTATTTGTTGGCTATTTAATTGTACTGGTGGACCGCCATTTTGTGACATCATAATAGGTCCATTCATTTTTTGTTGTGCTTCCATTTGTTTTATCATTTCAGCACGTTTTGCTTCAATTTCTTTAATCTGTTTTAAAACATCAGGTTTCATTTCTGGTTTTCCAGGGTCATATTTTTCTAATAAACCATCAATATCCTCCATAAAGAATTTTTTTATATCTTTTTCATTTTCATTTCGAATAAAAGTATCGACAGTTTTGGAAGACTCTTTGAAAAATTGTGGGTCTTGTTTCTGGTCGAACATTTTGCGTTTATCAAATGTATTATGTTCGTGGGAAAATACAAGAATACTCTTCAAAGGGTCTAATTGAACGAACGGAATCGTATATTCTTTTAAAAATGCTTTTTCTTCAGCAAGTGCAGCACCATCTTCATATCTAGTTTGTTCTAATAATTTAGTTCGAAAAGCAAATGTTCCAGCGGTTGCGTGATTTGGACCATATGGTCCACATTGTATCATTTTATCCATTCCTTTAAAATATACGTAAATTTCACTAGAACCAGCACATAACGCATTAGGGTCTGATTGTAAACGTTCTACCGCGTGTGAAACACGATTTGGTGGATAATAATCATCATCATCCATATATACAATTATAGAACCTCTTACGAATTTATGCATATAATTACGCTTTTCACCAAGAAACATTTTTTTTTCAACTTCAAAATACCGGATTTGAGGAATATTAGAATCTACAATTAAATCTTTAATTTTATCCGTTCCATCATCTACGATAATCCATTCTATTCTGTCTTTTGGATAATCTTGATTACGAAAACAAGTAAACATATTTTCAATAAATGGGCGTCGATTGAAAGTAGGCGTGCATATACTCACAAAAGGATACTTTTCAAAATATTCTTTATTATTAGGTTTTTTTTTACCCATTCAATTTATAAATATAATATTATTAACTATTTATATTTATAAATCAAAACTAATATATTTTAATAATCAATAGCGTCCTTTTTTAATAATTCACCACAAATATAATCCAAAGTTTCTTTGTTAAATCTATCAAATGGATGAATACCGAAAGCGGTTAATGGGTGAATATTATAAATATTATGCAAGAAATTAACACAAAATTTTGATGGTTCGTCTTGAATCGTATGTAAAGGGGAAGGGTATCCCAATACATGTAATGCATTTTCAAAAAAGACATCTTCCGGTATAATAAATTCGTTGATAAATAAGTAATTAGGTAAATTATTAGATGCTCTATATTGTATAATATTATCATATGTCACATTATTTATACAGTCAATCATAGCTGATTTTCTTCTATAAGAAAATCCACCACACATCGGGTCATTACCTATTATCGGATTAGCCAAATCAAGTCGTATACCATTATTCTGGAGTCTGTATCGTGCACCTAGGTAAGGGTACTTAGTTGGTATTCTATAATCATTATTTATATTAATCACAAAGGAATCAGTTTGAAAAATCAAAATATGTTCCTCTTTTATGTTATTCCAAAATTGAGAACTTTGAAGTAATAAGCTATATGCTGCAGGAGAAATTAAATCATTAATCTCTATATTTATAAATTTATAATTTCCTTTTATCTTTTCTTTTACAGTTTTTTCATTCATATTACTCCCAAAAATCTGTAAGTTCCATCTATCACCTATTTTACTCATTACTTGTTTTATTATTGGAATAAGGTATTCATGATTTCTTGGTTCTACTATAACTGCAACTTGGTCGTTATTTTCGTTATTATTAATAATAATATCAAGATTTTCATAATATTTCATAAAAGTTTCAAACATAGTAATAATTATATTAATATCAATGTAATCATTTAAATTATTTGAAGAGTTAATTATTTTCCGATTTGTTGTAAATTAGATAATAAATCCACACCCTTTTTTAACCCATCTTGAAGTTTCTTATTATCATCAACATTTAACTTTTCAGATATGTTTTTTACTGTATCTTGTAAATCTTCTGGTTTTAATGTTTCTTTTATAGTGTCCATTGCGTGTAAAGGGTTCGTAGTTGTAGTAGGGGTTTCTTCATTGGTTGTTGGGTTTGAAGTTTCGTTGTTTTTATCACCTTTTATAATGGATATAATTGTATAGGCTGCTACTATCATTATACCAGCTACTGAAGAAACCATAGTCGTTGATTTTAATGTATTGCTTTTTAGATTTATCCCTGAATCAATTAAAGCGTATAACATCACCATAACAAATCCTAATTGAATACAATTATCATACATGTAATTGAAAATCATTACCATGTAATTTATTACTCTCTCGAAAAAGGATAATGGTTGGCAAGGTGTGTCTCTTCGTTCATTCGGTTTGTATTCATCAAAAAATTTATCAATCATTGTTTTTATTTCTAATATGCTATGGTCGCCTTTAAAAATGGGTATAGAAAAGAACGTATAAGATATTATAAATGTAAGACATAAGCAAGTAGCAAGTGGAACACCCAAGAAGAATAAATACAATAAAATAATGATTTTTTCAACCCAGAATATTGGGTTCATAAATTTGGTTAATGATAAAAACCCACCCATTGGTAGTATTGATGCCAATGGATTTGATTCCATAAACGTTAATATGAACATAATCAACGTAACAAAATAAATAATGATTGTAAGTATACCACTAAAATCAAATTTCGCAATATCCACTAATATATTTTTTATCAATTCACCAGAATTATTTGCTAAAAATGTAAATGAAACCAATATAGCCATAAATATCAATATTAACACAATCTTACTCATACCATTTTTATCTATTTTTGAGGTTATAAAATCGGGTAAAATACTTGTGGTAAAAGTTATCAGAAAATCAGGAAAAAATAGAGGTATATTTGTAAATTTATCTATTAACCAAAATAACGGATTAAATGTAGATTGATTGTTAATGTGTTCTCTAGGTGTTTTCCATACATTTACTTTTGAACCATTTTCAAATTGAAAAAATGTAATAAACGCCCAATTATATACAGCTATTGATGCTACAATTATTGATAAAATCCAATTAAAATATTTTTTAACATGTTTTACATCAGATTCATTAAATGTGTCTCCAGAAAAGGTCTTAGTTAAATGATATATAAAATTGTTATATTTCTCTTTTATTTTTCTATATGTATCTTCTATGATTTCAGCATAAGATCTTGTTTTATAATCTTTTTTATTACCTCCTTCATATATATCATCATTACCAGTCCATTCATCATCTTTAAATGATACTATTGGATTTAAATTAAGACCTTCTATTATTGGTTTTTTGTTGTTATTTTCTTCTTCTGGCATTTCATGAATATTAACGAGCGGCTCTATGTTTTTGATATTCATCATTTTTTTCTTTTTCTTCACATTTTTTATTTTATTCTTCATATGTTCCGTTTCAAAATCAAGTATATTCTTTTTCTTATTTACATCACTAAATACTTTATTTCCTTTTACTTGTTCTTTCATTTATATATTATACTATTATTAGTTATAATATACAATTGTATAAAAAATCTATATAATCCGCATTAGAATTATCTAGCATATAACATACCGCAAGAACCATTTATAAATGATAATACATTATAACGTTCTTCATATAAAGTCAAATTATAGTTATAATCATACAATCTCCAATTTTCTTTACGGAAACCTATTGGATTTCCTTCACCATCACATATGACATCAAACCGTGAATTTATTTCATCTATTGGTGGCACGTAAGTAGTTATTTCTAATTCTATATTTTTAAATTTACTCAAATTGATTGCTCCCGAAGGTTGATATTCAAATGGACTTGTGTCTAAACAGAAATTATAACAATAAATACCTTCTTTTGCTGAACCCTTAGTTCGTGTATATTTTTCTATATAATCATAAATACCACGCGTTAGAATATTTTCACGATAAGCGCCGTCTAATTCAATACCCATAGTTTCTAATATATCTTTTCTATTTTCTACTGAAAAATTACCAGTTGTTGATAAACCAGTAACACGTATATCAATTGGGTCTACATTTGGTAATGCACCACGCATATTAGTATTATTATAGGGAACTATGTCATTGGGTAATGTTCTATAAGGCCAGTTTGTATAATTGTTCCACTCGTTACGCATATTTACATCATTTCTCTGTAAATACCACATCCAACTTGAAACCATTCCTGAAGAAGACTGTAGTTTTAATTTACGTGTTCCGGTTATGTTTTCAAATTTATGGGCGAATACATCTTTCACTAAATACACTTGGTCTTTTCTTGCAAATAATTCTGCTTCTTCTTTTGATAAGAAACAATATGTAGAAATCAAATGAACATCAGCATTCCAAGTAGAAATTTTATTAGCATAATTATCTGCTGTCAATTCAATTGAGGGAGGAGTTTGTAAAAATCGATACATTTGAAAACGAGATTCGTTGAAATTAGGTCTTATATAAGGAAAATTATATTGTGAATCAAATACATCTCTTACTTGAAATAAATCTTGTATAGGTCTAAATGTAACATTAACATGGAGCTCATTATATTGAAGTGCTATTAGTGGGAACGCACAAGAACTATTCAAAGTAAACCAAGCATTTATAGGTATGTATAAGTTACGACCACGAATAGATGGTTCAGCACCAGCTGTATGTGGAGTATAAAATGCGGATGGATATGTATTAACACGTCCATTACAATTCGCTGGATCATTTAGTTCTGGTATATTACCAGTCATTTTATTAAATAAATCTTTCTTCTCACTGGTAAAATCACGTTCTACTATCATTGATAAGTATTCTCCTGTGTATTTTTGAAGAGTTAATGAACCACATGTTATTTCTATTTCTTGTATCATTGACGCACCAATATTTTCAATCCATCTAAAATCGTATGGAGCCCAACGACATCCCGTATCACTTCCATTCACTAAATCTGGTATTATATTTTGTCCTTCTTCTCTTATAATTGGTGTTGGTAATGGATGATGTATAGGACTCCATATATCTGGCAAAGTGACAACTATATATGTATCCATCAATAATTCAGCATGTCTTGGTATTTTAAATCGAAATGTAGAAGGTTCTGTTAATCTTAACTCTCTTAAACCATCATAATCAATACGAAATTTTTGAAGACCAAAATTACTATATTTACAATACGTTACTTTAAAAAATGTTTTGCTAGGATTTCCTGTTAAAAATATATTTGCTTGTCCTACAGCGGCTATGTTTAGTAATCCACCTGCCATTATATTATAATTTTATATATAATTACTATTATATTAGTTAGTGGATAATATATTATAATTTATATATATATCAAATATGAATAACATTCAGAGTATTTTATTATTTATTACATTTTGCATTTTAATATATGTTATATATCGTTTTATATGGAAACGTAATATGATTACACGTATTATAAATAAATTACAACGTAAATGTTTACAATCAAATAATCGATGTAAGAATAATGAATGTAAATGTAATACAATAGAAGGATTTGGCAGTGGAACTCCTGAAAGTGAATATGAAAGTTTAACAGAAGGAAATGAACCAACACAAATTGTATCACTACCTCCAGGTCATTTTTTCATATCAGAAAGAGAATATAACAAACACGTTTTAAAGGATTATATAATTAAATCATCATACAATAGTGCTGTTACAGGAAAACACGTAAATATAGATATGGTGAAGCATTTATTAAATCGCGGTGTAAGATTATTAGATTTTGAAGTCATGTTAATTGATAATGCACCTATGATTACTTATACAGACGATAAAAATTTAGAAAGTATTAATACAGATAACACTTTATTATTAGACAACGTATTTAGTATGATTGTAACCAATGCTTTCGTTCAGCCTACACCTAATGTAAAAGACCCTTTATTTATTCATTTAAGAATAAAATCAAAAGATGACGATAAACGATTATATCAATTAATAGCAAAATCTATAGATTCTACATTAAAAGATAAAATATATTCAGGAAAAATTACAAAGGAAACACCCCTTAGTGAAATAATGGGAAAAATTGTTATTATCGTAGACAAGACTATTACACGCAATTATATTAAAATATCGGAATGTGAAGCAGATGAAAAACATTGTTACGATTTAAAGAATTTTGTAAATTTAGAAAGTGGTTCTGATGATTTATTTTTACATAAATATACCGAATTATTGAATTTAAGTTACGACCATATACGTGTCGAAGATAGATGTTCTTTATGTACTAGTACTGAAAATATGAGATTGGTTACACCAGATTCGATTAATATGAATTCAAATAACCCCGATATAGATGATTTTATTTTAAATTATGGTTCTCAGTTTGTATTGTATAAATTCTATTCCAAAGATGAAAATTTGGAAAAATATGAAAAGATGTTTGATGATAACAAAGGTGGTATTATTCCTTTAGCATATACAATCGATTATCTTAAAAAGAATAAAAACACATATCAGTAAAGTATTATGGTAAATAATTATATGTTATATTGTATATACTAATGAGTAAATACAATAAAAGAAATAAAACCGTTAAGAAAAAATTTAATAATAGCATTTGTGATGATAAAATGACATTTAATGATTGTGAAATGGCTATATTACGTCAAGCTATCAAAGACAATGAAAAAATAAAGGGCAGAAAAGTGGTTGGTAATGAAGAAGTTCAGAAAATTATAAAGATAGTTGAAGATTTTATTATTAAGAAGAAATTGGTATGCTATGGTGGAACTGCTATTAATAATATATTACCCGAAGAAGCCCAGTTTTACGATAAAGAAGCTGAAATCCCTGATTATGACTTTTTTTCATCTACCGCGTTTGATGATGCCAAAGAATTGGCAGATATTTACTATAAAGAAGGATATAATGATGTAGAAGCTAAAGCTGGAATGCACTATGGAACGTATAAAGTATTTGTTAATTTTATACCTATTGCTGATATTACACAATTAGTAAAACCTTTATTTGATTCTATTAAAAAGGAAGCTATTAAAAAATCGGGTATTCTCTATACACCTCCCAATTATCTTAGAATGTCTATGTATCTTGAATTATCTAGACCTGATGGAGATATTTCACGTTGGGAAAAAGTATTAAAACGTTTGAATTTATTAAACAAATATTATCCATTAACCACGAATAACTGTGATATGATTGATTTTCAAAGAAAAATGGATAATAAAATGGAGGATAATGAAAAAATATATTTCATGACACGTGATTTGTTTATCGATGAAGGACTTGTATTTTTCGGAGGATATGCTTCCTCACTATATTCAAAATATATAGATGATAGTTTTAAAAGTAAATCTCATAAGATACCTGATTTTGACGTTCTTTCTGAAGACCCTGAAAAAATAGCCTTATTGTTAAAAGAAAAATTAGAAAGCAACGGAATAAAAAACATTAAAATTAAAAATAACGATGCGGTTGGAGAAGTTGTGCCAGAAAATATTGAGATTATTGTTGGTAAGGATGATACGATTGCTATGATACATAAACCAATTGCATGTCATAGTTATAATGAAATTACTATTGATAATAGAAAAATTAAAGTAGCAACAATTGATACCATAATGAGTTTATATTTATGTTTTATTTATCTAGACAAAGATTTACATTGTATTCGATTATTATGTATGGCTATGTATTTGTTCTCAATTCAAGAGAAAAATAAACTAAATCAAAGAGGTCTTTTAAAAAGATTTACAAATAAATGTTATGGAAAACAAGAAACATTAGAAGATATTCGTTCTGAAAAAACAAATAAATTCAAGGAATTAAAATCAAAACCAAATTCCAGAGAATATCAAGAGTGGTTTTTAAAATATGCTCCTGGTGAGAAAAAACCTGTCAAAAAACAAACCAAAAAGAATAAAGAAAGCACAAAATCAAAAGGCATTTTTAAAATGTTTGGATTTTAAGCCATACAGCAAAAAAGAGCAGGGATTTTATTTTATTTTAATGCGTCAATTCATATGCTATATCCGTTATCAGAAACATTAGCAAAATCGATATCATAAATGATACCATCAAAATGAAAATATCACGAGAAGGTAACAATATCAACGCAAATAAGAAGAGTAATGGAATCATAATAAATGGTTTATTGGGTTCTTTAATAATTGCTATCTGCGATATTCATAAAAAGTTTTCAATTTTATGAATATGTAAGTGGATACAAATTTATAGACTAATCAAAAAGTTTGTAACTTTGGTAACAAAATAATATATGCTACCAAAAATCCAACTTTTAAAAACCAAACCATAAAAATTAAAATTACCATCATCATTATAAATGGATAAAAACGAAAAACGTTTGAATATATATGCGTTTATAATAGGAAGTTGAAACATAAAATACAATATACTTACGAATATAGGAACCTGTAAATCTGTCAAAATATCATCTATTTTCTGATTCCTGTCAAGTTCTCGTTCATGTTGTTGAATGTTTTTATCAGTAAACTCTTCATATTCACGGACATAATCTCGTTTAATAGGTTCTTTTGGTATATAATTCGGCTGAACTTGTTCGTCTTGTGCGTATTGTGTTGTATCGTGTTGTATATGACGTGATGGAAGTCGTTGTTGTTCTCGAGGCATAATCATTTCACGCTGTTCTTCACTTAAATACTGTGGAACTTGTTGAGTAGATGTATTATTCATCATTTCTTGTTGGGGACTATTTATTTGCTCTGGTGGAGACATTATAGGGTTTTGGTCGGATACCCCATATGGATTAGGATGAACGTTTATAGGAACATAATTTGTAGGCATTTCAGACGGTTTTGACTGATGGGTAGGTTGTATTTGAATATTTGGCTGTTGTTGTTGCGAATTATTCATTGAATTAGGTAAATCCGCTATCCGTGTTATTGTATTTTCCATTACTATACAATATTATATAACTAAGATTGTATAGTTTTACGAATGATACTAAATATATTTATTGTTCTGTATTGGATGACATATTTACTATTTTTTTGGTATTGTCACATTTACTACTAGATGATGTATATTTATAGCATTTGTCATCGTGTTTAAATATTTTTCCTTCTATTTCGCTTATTACCGGACCATTAAAATTTAAACAATTTCTCTCAGTACAAGCTCTTCTAAATAATGTTGCTAATCCTAAACCTAATAATATTGATATAAGTGTTTTCCCAGTTTCTGTATGTAATAAACGTTGTAAATTCATAATATACAATATAACAATAAAAATAAATGTTACATAATTTAGACTTGTTCTTCGTCATCATCTATATTTAATGATAAATCAGCATCTGTAATTTGTATATATTGTTCTTCATTGTTATCATCGTCGTCCTCGCTGTAATCATTTTCATTTTCAGTAAAGAATTTGGTAACCCGTTTAAAAAAACCACGAGATGAACGCTCCTTTTCGTATAAATAATCGTCATTATCATTATCTTCATTATTATCTGATTTTAGATTTTTATTATAATTTTCACTCTTTGGTGGTGCTGATTTCGGTCTTAACTTTATGTTATTAGTATTTGTTGATTTAAATACTGTTCTATTGTCATCATTATTTCTATTTTCTGTATTGCTAACTTCTTCAGTATCATTATCATAATGTTCTATAATTTTATTAACGTGTTCTTTATTATCCTTACGTTCTCTATCTTTTTTTGATTTCCATCTATCATCAATATATTTTTGCGTTATTCTTACTTTATTTTCTATTTTTCTACTTTGTTCTCTTAATGCATATTTTTCAGGGTTTCTAAACCTATCATAAGATACTCCCAATGACGAAACTTCTTTACTATATAATGGTGGTGCTAGTTCTATTTTATTTACCCACCCTTTACCATGGTCCATTCCACTACGTCGTTTATATAAATATAAATCTTCCATATCTGCTAATACATCATACATTAAATCGGTTGGTTCCTCTGGTCTACTTCTGCTCTTTATTTTTTCATATTCACTAAATTTCTCTTCTAAAAAATCCTTACCGGTTACCTTACGATGCTGTCTATCAATAGAAATCATTTTAAAAATATCGACACTGATGCGGTAATATTCTTTATGGGTTGCTAATTCTGATTCCATTTTATCTTGATACTTCATAAACATTTCTATACCAGTTATTATTCCTATTATTAATGACAATACACTCGTTATTATTGAAATAGTTTCTTGTTGTAAATGTTCTTGTAAACCAACTGACGCAAATGTATTAATAGATGTGATAGTTATTATCGGTAGTCTGAACCATTTTATTTGTCCTTTACAATATTTATATTTGTATTTATGAAAATTACTCAATTGACAACAATTTATCCTTAATTTATCCAAAATACGTTCTATGTTTGTCGTCCATGTATTTTCAATTGGAATATTTATAAGTTCAGTTGTATGTTTTAATATATTTTCTTCTTGTTCTTTACTTGATACTGACATATTACAATAATAATATATTTTTTGTATATTTTACATACGAATTATGTATGCAAAATATGCTATGATTGCACTGGTATTTTTGCGATTTCACTTTCATTTGTAGGACATACTACTTCTTCTTGTTTAAACTGAAAACAGTTATCCGCTTTATCTTTATATTGCAATACACCTATATTCTCCGGTGTAGGATATACGTAGATTTTACGTGTATCAGGCATTGTTATATAAACAGCAAATAGTCCTAATGCTAAACTTATCAAAAAGATATTTAATTTAATATAGTTAAATAATCCCATTAAATTAAAATATAGACAGATAAAAATTTTATACTACTTTTTATTTCTTGGTTTTCTTCTTTTTCTTTTTTGGTTTTGTGGCTTTTGTTTCTGGTTCTTCATCTTCTATTCCTAATTCTTTTAATATAGCAGGATGTATATATGATCTTTCTTGTGGCGTTTCTCCATCAAACTTAAATACCATATTGTTACCTTCTTTTTGTTCCAATGAATATTTTGCTATCAACTTCTCCTGCTCTTCTGCTCTTTTACGCTGATCTTCAGCCATTAATTTCATTTTCTCCAGTTCTTTTTCTTTCTTATTTTCTTGATTCTTAGTTATATTTTCTTTCACTTGACTCGATTTTACCATACGGTCGATTGCGTTTTTATCTATCTTCATATTTTTACCCAAACCACCCATACTCTTAGCCATCTTTGTAAACATCTCTGTCATATCTGCACCACCAGCAGATTGTTTCATTTTTCCAAGAAGATCTCCTGCTTCTTTCATAATTTCATCACGAGAAATTTCACCACTTTTCATTTTTGCGTCCAATTTGCTTGTTACCTTTTTCATCAATCCCATTATTTTTGTTGGATTCTTCATTAACTTTTTCATAACATCTTGTGGATTAGCATCATCTGGATTATCTCCTAATATATCTGTAAAATCTCCAGATATTTCTTCAGCCATTTCCTTCGCAAGCGAACCAATTTTACCATTAAACAATCCGTGTAAATGTTCTTGCATATTTTCCAAATTAGGCATTCCCTCCATATTAAATCCACTTGGTCGCGAAGAACCTTCAGTTTCTGATTGTTCTCCTTCACTTTTCTCGGTTGATTCCATATTTTTGAAAAAATCTGTCAGTCCCGACATTGTTTCTGTTAGTTTTTCTTGTAGTTCATTTTCATCAATTCCTTGAAACATATCCATAGATTCGCCGAACGTTGTCTTATCCTTTACACTTCCTACTACTGTAAAAAGAATCAACTGCAAATATTTCCAAATCGTTTTACGAATATTTTCTGTTACACCTTCGGAATTATATAATACCTTAAAATCTACATTTGGTAAGAAATATACATTGGCATCACTCTCTTGTGAAAAAATACTATCACTTTGATATAAAATATCAAAAAAACGCTCAGGATATACTTTCATACAATGCTTATACAAGTCCATTGTTGTTTGTTCGTTCATTGAAATAGAAAAATGTTTCCAATTATCACTATATTCAGGAAATGTTGTAGTCAAATCATTTGTAAAATCACTTATAACTGTAATGAAATTTGTTGGTATTTCTATAGAATTATCCATATCTATTATTAAATATGCTTATATATTGTTTAACTTCTTTTTTGTATAAATTATTTTTTCTCACTTTCAGATAATATTTCAGAATAATCAAAAGACAA
>Ga0181597_10004303_pt1 | contig 14228 bp, 8 predicted proteins | sample 041ome_5_FD_148647 | JGI IMG/M metagenome (GOLD analysis project Ga0181597, IMG submission 148647) | Coastal salt marsh microbial communities from the Groves Creek Marsh, Skidaway Island, Georgia - 041403US metaG (spades assembly) | ecosystem: Environmental > Aquatic > Marine > Intertidal zone >... | reverse complement strand
GCGAAACCGAAACCGAAACCGAAAGCGAAAGCGAACGCGAAACCGAACGCGAACGCGAAACCGAAAGCGAACGCGAAACCGAAACCGAACGCGAAACCGAAACCGAAACCGAAACCGAAACCGAACGCGAACGCGAACGCGAACGCGATCGACGTATGGGGTGGGTATATGCGAAGGGCGATCGCGAACGCGCGATCGATATGCCATCGATGGCGTCCATCGATCGATGGCGTCCATCGATCGATGGCGTCCATCGATCGCGACGAGGGTCGATCGATCGCGGCGTCGCGCGCGGGCGGCACGCCACTCGCGGGTGCGTGCGTGCTTTACGCGTCGTGGCTACCATGGCGTCGCGAATCTTGGCGAATTTACTCGTCGCGGGTGGGTCCGCGCTCGTGCGCGCGGCGTCGCAGGCGTATAGGCAAGCGATTGTGAACGCGCAACGCACGGGGGTGGCGCAAGAGGCGGCGCAAGGGGCGGCGCAAGGGGGTGGCGGCGCCGCTGGGGGGATGTTTGGGAAGAAGGTCATGACGTCGGAGGAGGCGCGCGCGGTGCTCGGGGTGGATGCGAGCGCGACGTACGCCGAGGTGTACGCGAGGTATGAGAAGTTGTTCGAGTCGAATGCGAAGCAGGGGACGTTTTATTTACAGAGCAAGGTGTTTCGGGCAAAGGAGAGTTTGGACGCGGAGTACGGGGTGGAGACGACGGAGGCGCACGCCAAGGCGGAGGCGGAACGCGCGGCTGGGACGCAGAAGAGCGTGGGCGATGGCGATGCGAAGGATGATTCGTCGTCGGCAAAGTGATGTTCTAGTGTATCGTTAGTGGTTTTAGCAAATTATAGCTAGTTCTCTCGTCGTCGTCGTGTGTCGACGGGGTGTAATACAGAAGAAGAAACGAAGACGCGTCGGGTCGCGTTTTTAAAGGCGCGCAGACGACTAGGCGTCGCTCGCGATCGGCGCTAAACGATCGTGAATACGCGAGAGCGTGCTGATGAGTGATTTATACGTCTCGCGCATGACGTCTCCTATCGCCTCGCGCGCGTCGTCATCGATGGGTGCGCCGTTCGCGGCGTACCACGACGCGACCGCGTCGCTCGACTCGCGCGGCGCGCGGAGCCATTTCTCGCACGCTTTTTGGCTCGCCTTGGCGGCGACTGCGAGTTCGCCGGCCGCGGTCGTCACCTTGGCGTCGAGGCGTGAAGATGCATTTTTCATGTGCCGCGCCATACGTATGTACTGGGCATAAGAGCTCGCGTGGAACGCCGCTGAGACGACGCCTTGAGCCAGGACGCCGAGCGGCGTCGGTTCGCCGAGCGCGGCGATGGGCGCTCTGCACGTCTGCTCAAACGCATCCTCGACGCTTAACGTCGTCGATGTCGTCGTCGACGACGACGTTACATCGTCAATCAATGCAAAGTCTAACGCCCGCGCATGGCGCGATTGCTCACTGCGTTCATCGTGCGTGGAGTGTGCGGCTAAAAGTTTCTCGCGCGCGTCCCGAGCGGCGTCGAGCTCGGCGCTCGAATCGTCGTTTCGCGCCTTCATCGAGCGCGCGAGCAACACCCGTCGACGCAGCGTATCACGCGCGCCGGCATAAAACCATTCATATGTTGGGTCGACCACGTCGCGTTCGATCGGAGACGCCCACCAATCGCACGCCGCGAGCGCCGGGTCGCCGACGAAGGGCGACAACCAGCTCGGGTTTGTCTTCAAATCGTCCACGTACGTCCACCCGTCGTCATCGCGCGCCCTGCCGTGACGAAAATTACGTTGGGATAGATCGAGCGAATGCAGACACCCCATCAATACCGTTTTTGACATTGTTGACGTCTCTGGGCTGAGTGGATGCCCGCGCGTGGTATTCGGGTCTCGCGCCAAGAGATTGGCGAACGCCGCCCACGCGTTCTGCGTCGAGGCGCTCGCGAGCGAGTGCGCCGAGCTGAGCGTGCGGCGAAACTTTGTAAACTCCAGACACTTGGTGTACTTGCCATTGATGAATGCGGCAACGATACTCTTATCGATGTCGTTCTCGATTTCACGTTCGAGGTATTCGAGTCGCGTGTGTACATTGTTCACTTCAGCTTCGGAGGCGCCGCCGACCCACGCCGGAAGAAAGTGCTGCATCAACGTCGACATTTGAATGTGCTTGACGTCGAGCTTGCGCAAGATGAGCAAGGTTTTATTCGACGCCCCGAGAAGCATGTACAACGCGGCTAGATCGAACAACATCGATGCGTTGTGTGGGCTGTGTTTCAAACCAATCTCGAGCAAAGCCGCGGCGGAGACGAGCGCTTCGACGCACGCCTCGTCGTCGCCCGCGGCTTTGCTCGCCGCGCCTTCGGCAACTAACGCCCGAGACGCCAAGTAGGGGAAGATATCAATCGGTAAATATTCCCGAGGATCTGTGCGCGTGAGCTGAGGTCTGTATGTGTGATACGAAGCCATCATTGAGCGCGCGACGTCGCGGCCGCGGCCGACGGGAACGTCCCGGCGTGCATTCGTGTTGCTCCACGACGCGCCGTACTCGTTCGCGTCGGCACAAATTATAAGCGCCGATGTTTCGCAGCGTAACAGTTTGAGCTTTTCCGATTCGTCGTCTGCGGTTCGCACGGCGTCTGCGCACGCCCCGGCGCGAGCGTGGAGCTCGTCGACGAGCCAGGATCGAGCGCGTTCGAGCGTTCCGCCGCCGAGCGCCGAAGCGTAGCGACGTAAATCTTGCGCGCAGCTATTCCACGATCCGAATCGTTCATGGTACGCCGCGATAGATTCCGCGAATGCCATGGCGCTAACCTCGTCGGCGTCGTCTAAAAGTCTATATTTTAGCTCGACTCGGAGGAGATACGCGCCGCGACCGACGACACGTTCGCCGCCGCCTTCTTCGACTTTGGCGACGAGCGATTCCACGAACCCCGTCGCTTTCGCCGCATTCATCGTCTTTTGTGGCACGCGTACCACAGGTACGCGCGACAATGTCTCCATGCTATCAATATCCGTGCCATCCGTCGCTCCTAAACCTAAAACTTGCATATCCTTGCACAATTTCGCCAGCGCTCCGGCGTCTTCGTCTTCGGCGAGTAAATCCAACGCAGCGTTCATAGAATCCCAATCATCTGGCGCCATCTCCAACACCTTTTCATGGTGCGCGCGCGCCTCAGCGCGTTTCCCACACGCCAGAGCATATTGTGCTCGCATGCGCTCGCGCTCAATCGGCATCGAAATGCACGTATCGCCCAACGTGGACGCCACGACGTCGTACGCTTTGTCCCGCTCGCCCGACGTCGCCAACGTCCGAGCGTACAATGCCAGCGCATCATACTCCTTAATCTCCCCTTTCTCGCACAATTTTCCGAGCATACCTTTAGCGAGTGCCAATAATGACTCCGACGACATCTTTGGTGCCTTTTGTAAGCGATCGGCGAACACATCTTCGTCGATATCCGCGCCTTCGTCTTCGCCTTGCGACAGCATGCACGTCGTCGCCCAAAGCACATGTCTCGCATCCTGCGTCGTCTTATACATCTTCATCGCGCACACCTGTGCGTCCCGAAACATACGTTCTCGCACGTACTCCATGAATAGGCTCTGTAACCCGTCTATATTCGTCGGATTGGACGTCGTCACGAGCTCGAGCGTCTCGCGCGCCTCCTCGGGCGCGTCCACTTCCCTGAAAAACATCAACACCGCGCGCAAGACGCTTCCATCCACCACGCCCTCATCGCGAACGGCGCACACCTCATCAAAGGCTTCGTCGTAGTCGTCAACGCCCATGCGCACGCGCGCGAGGGCGCGGAGCACGCGCGCGATTTGTAACCGAGGGTACTTTTTCAGCGCCGTCGTTGCGATGCGCGCGCACGTCTGCGGATCGTCCCCATCGATCGCGTCGTACGCGCCGCGGAGCACGCGCGAGAGCTCGGAAGGCGGCAGCGTCTTGGCGTGCTTAGCGGCGAGTTTGGCGCTCATCGACGACATGACTGAGACGAATGATGAGCCGCACACTGACACCAAGGTAGCTGACGCGCACACAACGACGCCATTCGTCGGCGATCAACGCGCGCAATCGATCGTCGCGCGGCATGGCGTCGGCGAATGACACGCGAGAGACCGATGCGGACTGGGCGCGCATTCACGGCGTGGACCAGCGCGCGGCGGTGGTGACGTTTACCCATCGCGCGCTCGAAGTGGTGCGGCGCCAGCGCGGGGATGATGAAGCGCAAGTGAGCGATTGCGTGACGATCGCCCAGCGCGGGTCGCAAAGCGATAAGTTTTGTGGAGATACGTCGAGCGTGATTTGGCCCATGGCGTACGTCACGGCGAGGTACGTGTGCGCGAAGACGTTGGAGCGCGTGGAGGCGGAGCACGCGACGGCTGCGTCGGCGAGCGAGAGGACGACGACGTTGTCGAGGGCGGAGATTTGCGATCTAGCCCGACGCGGCGTGGTCACCGAGCACACGAGCGTGTTGGAGATTGGTGCTGGGGCGGGGTTGTTTGGCATCGTCGTCGCTGCGCTGGGGGCGAAAAAGGTGACGCTGACGGATGAAACCATGGAGTTGTTGGCGGCAAACGTCGAGGCGAGCGGAATGACGAATGCCGAGGCGAGAAGGCTTGGATGGGCGATTAAACCAGGCATTGAACGCGTTGCGGATAGCGATGATAGCGATGATGACGTGAACGCGCCGTTTGGGGATTGGAATGAGGTTGTAGCGTTCGTGGAATCGCTCGCGGAGAAGCCGCACATGATCATCGGTAGCGATATCATGTATTCACAGAACAAGACGACGATGCGCGCGCTCGGGGATACCATGGCGGCGCTCGCGGACGAGAACACCGCGATTGTGATTGGATTTGAGGATCGCGGGGACTGGGGGCAACTCGCGACGTTTTATGAATGTTGTGAGGAGTCTGGGTTGTTTGGCGACGGTCAGCCGTTCGATAACGACGACGACGACCGCTTGTTCATCACACTTCAAAAGAAGACGCCGATGTAAAATAAAACGTATTTTCAATAAGTGTTTGTCAATAAAAATAGATATAATGTTGTGTCGTGCTTACTCGTCATCCGAGTTCAACACGCTAGAGAACTTGTCCGCTAAATCTCCAAAGTTGAAGCCGCCTGTTTTTTTCTGTTTTGTACCCTTGCGGTCAATTGTACGCTCAACCTTGTCCACGCCATAGCTTGCCAAAGTTTCCGTGGCGACCATGCCGAGATACTTTCGGCCATCGCCTTCTTCTTTAATATCACCCTCTTCCTCAAACTCGCGAAGCTGCGCCTCGGTGAAACCGCCCTCTTTTCGCGTGCCGCTTCGAGCAACGCGGAAGAGTAACCATTTACCAAACCCATCATTCTCGCCTTGCTCGCCTTCTTCAGGAAGGGGGAACAACTTCTCGGCAACATCCAAGAAGCCGCTTCTGCCTTGCACGAATCGCGAGCCGCGAGCGCCGAGTGCGCCAGGCCGCGCGCTCCCTTGCGTCGCCATGAGCTGCTTAACCAAGCGCCAACCCGCACGGTCGTCCAAATCGAGAACGGCAAATCCATCGGCAAATTTTGCCGCTTGACGCGGTGGAAGGCTATTTCTCCAAGCCGTCAAGTCGTTATCGTTTTCTTCGAGCGCACGGCGAAACTTGATCAATTCATTGTCGCCACGAAGCCCTGGGATGCACATTTGGAGCAACATCACCCCCGTGCTATACATGTCAAACCGATCGGGGAGGTTAAGCTGCCACAGAACGGGCGACAGCGCGAGTGCTACGGGAAGCACGGGCGCCTCCGGGGTCTGTCTACTCATGATGTACTCTTCAGGCGCCTTGAAGCGCGGGTCAAAAATGAAATCTTTGGGCGAATAATTCTCGCCATATCTCAAATCTGCCGCCGCCCCGAGGTCGATTAAGCGGAACTTCCCCGAACTTTCATCAAACAAAATGTTCTCTGGCTTGACGTCGCGATGGACGATACCAGTGTTATGAATACGCGCCAACGAGTCAAGAATTTGATCCAAAACTTTCCCGATAATCATCGCCGTACGGCGCGTCCCCGGTGGCAAGTCTCCCGGAACTTCACCCCCTGGAAACAGATACGGCTCCACATTGTATGGAAAACTCTTGTCCTTCATCAACTCAAACAATGTCGATGACCCTTCATACTTCCACACCAGCCAAAGTGAGTCGTCCTCACCTCTTTTCACCGGCGGTCCGGCGAACGACGTGACAAAATCTGCGCACGCCCCCGCGCACGCGATTTGCACTCGTTCATTCATCCACATCTCCGCCTCACCATAATCACTGCATCGCTTCAGCACGTAAGATTTGCCATCATTCACGCCCTCGGCGTAGTACACCACCCCAAATCCACCCTCACCGAGTTTCTTCCCCAGCACAAAGTCATCCAACGAATACGACTTGCGAAGCGTCCCCGAAAGCGGACGAATGACAAAATAATCTAAAAATCCCGGCACCACGCCCGGCGTGATCAACCCATACGTCGCCAACGCCGCTAAAATCGCCCCTCCAGCCGGCGTCAGAAGCGGTGTAATTTCCCGTCGCAATTCCGCATCGAGCGTCGAGCGATAGATTGCGTCCCCGCAGTTTTGCACCGTGCACGGCAGCCCTACGCCCACGGCCAAGTCCCCGAGCACGCGCGACGCCTCGTGGAACTCCATCGCGCGCGCACACACACGAGTTCGAGCGTTCACATCGTCGCCGCCCGCCATCGGCGCCACCGTCGCCGCCTTTACCGCCGGAGCTCGCGCGAACGATGATGTATATCCACTTCCGCTTTCACGCCTCGCGCGTGGCGCCGTCGTCGCCGTCGCCATCGTCGCCATCGTCGTCATCGCCGCGCGCGCCATGGACGATGCGCGCGTGCTCGCACTCGTCGACCGCGAAAAGGCTCGTGGGCTCGTGGCGCGCGAGCGTCGTACAGTGGCGAGCGATCGCCGCCCGGTCTGGGGTTGTTGTCCACGTCACGCGTTCGAGCTACGCGGCATTTCGCGACGACGCGCGAGGGCGAGCGGCGGACGCGCGCGCGAAGGCATCGTCGTGCACGAGGGCGATGGTTTGGCGACGGGCGTTCGGCGATGTGCGCCGACACGCGGCGGAGGTGCGTCGATGAGGCGTTCTCATGCGCGACAGCGACAGCGCGAGTGTGTGTTCGCGCGGACGACTGACTGGTGTACGAATGAATGCGCGCGTGCGCAGATGGCGCGAGTGGTGATTTGGATGACGGCGATTAAGACGCACGTCGTGGACTTGACTCTGTGCGTTGGTCCGAGCATGATGCCGACGTTTAATCCGAGCGGCGACGTCGTGCTCGTGGAGCGGTTGAGCGCGGTGAAGGGTCGAACGCCGCGCAGAGGTGACGTCGTGCTCGCGACCTCGCCGACGAACCCGACGCAGTTGGTGTTTAAGCGCGCGGTAGGTTTAGGCGGGGACGTCATCGACGTGCCGTACTCATATGGGAGAAACTTTAAGTTGAGAACGCGTCGGGTGTCGGTGCCGCCGGGAAGCGTGTGGCTCCAAGGCGATAACCCATTAAACAGCACCGATAGCCGCGACTACGGGCCCGTGCCAGAGGATATGATTTTAGGTCGCGCATGGGTGCGCGTCTGGCCGCCGCGAGCGTTCGGAACGGTAGAGAATTCCATGGGCGTCGTCGAGCTCGTGCGCGCCGGAGCGTAACCACCTCAGCCTAGCGTCGAAGAATGAACAAAGCCGCGCTCCGGAGCGCCGTGACGCGTGGAACTCGCGCCTCGTCTCGAATTTCCGGTTATTAGAATGTCTTTAGCACAGTGTACCATAAAAAATCTAGTTGCACGCACGCCACTTCCTGGAGAAAACCGCGCGGTCAGGCGGAAATTTAAACATTTTCAAATTTTGGCGCCAACCGCTCGCCCAGGCACCACGCGCCACACAGCGGCGCATGGAGCGCCCGACGCTTGGCGCGCGAGGTGGCGTCGACAATATCGCGTCGACGAATTCGAATTCGCCTACGCGTGCACCCACGCCCGCGAGTTTCTTCGCCCCGTTCGTCGCGCACGGTTGGCGCTTTATAAGCACAGACGATGCGCATCGCGGCGCGTCTGCGCATCGTTTCGCGACGACGACGATCGTGCCGCCCGGATACGAGCACATCGTCGCCGGGACGAATGCAAAATTCATGATCCCCGATCGGTCGTGGTTCGATTTGAGCTCGCCGGGCGTTGTGCGCGCGATGAAGGCGTGTGGATTGATGATTTCAAAGCGCGAGACGGCCAAGGATGTGCTCGAGCGCGAAAAGCGTGAACGAATGAACGGCGGACGACGCGTACACGCGCGATTGAATCTACGAGATCATGTGGCGATACATTTGAATGCCATGGTGAGCGCGCTGGTTGCGCTACGAGTGAGTGCGACGGTGTATAGACATCAACGTTGGGCGTTTGAGTGCTTTCGAGAGGTGTACCGAAAGACAAAGGAGTTGAAGTTTCGGTTGCGGAATTCGAAAGTCAGCGCTTTGGGAAAGGATTCGTACGCGTCGTTGAGGGAGTTGATTAAGGCGTTTGATGGTATGATGCATGTAATGTGTGATTTTGAGGGCGATATTCGACGGGAGTTTTACGACGGCGCCGCGACGTGTCCGTGGGACGTCGACTATGAGTGGCAGCGAAATCCACATTTTAGCGACGAGTTGTTTGATGTGCCGTATGCGAAGGCTGATCATCAAGATATGACCATGTCGAAGGTGTGTGGTGATACGATGAGAGGATCATTGAATAATGCGAGTGATAACGTGCGAGAAACGGCGTCTTCGCAAGGATCGCAAGTGTCAGAGCAAACAAATGACGCGGGCGCGGCGGCAAAACGTCAGCGACGAGAGTCAGTGGACTCTGCGGCTCAACAATGCCGCGTGAAGCCGCTCTTAGAGCAAATTCCAGCCGCCACCGCCCTTGCCATGGGTGCAGAAGTGGACATCGTCGCTGGAGCTGTAGCACACTTTTTCGAGACGTGCGATTTGTGCGTTCAAGGTCCAACGTTCCAAGAGTACCTCACCGTCGTGACTTCGGCGTACGACTTTACGTTTGCCAACGAGATGGTCACCGCGATTGAGAATTACGTCATGCCTTACATGGAAGGGCACGCACTACCGGATGAAATTGCGTTCTACTATCAGCGTCTGTTGGAGCAATATCGCGGGTCGTTAGATATTCGAGAGCGCGCGCGGCTCGTTTCCGAAGATCCAAACCCGTTGTTACACGTGACGTTGATGCAAACGATTGAGGGCGTGCTGATCATGGCGAAAGATGGACCCGAACACGCCATAACGCCGCGATACGATGCGTTGATGCGCCAATACGCAGACGCAATCGCGGTGGCGCATCACAAGCGCACTGAATTTAGTCACGCGGCGTCGCGCGAAGGATGTGTACCAGAGGCGCTGCCGCCCGCGCCGTGCCCAGCGTCCATAGGAAGATGGCGCACGGGATGCCGACAATGGACCACACAGATCTACGCCCCTGCGGTGCCAAGCTTTGAAGCTATACTGGCGTTGAAAGATGCCGCACCGAGCGAAGGATGGCGAGAAGCGGGCGCGCGAAGGGCGCCGTATTGGACCGACGTGTTGCGTCGATGCGGCGTCAGAGTCTTCGATGAGTCGAACGTGACGCCGGATTGCAATGAACCAGAAAACACTATCGACGACGATGCTGTTGTGAATGTGAGTGGAATGCTCTTTTGCTGCGAACCACGCGATGGTGATGTGGCGATTGAGCATCTGCGTGATTCCAAAGTTGACTCCATCGCCGTCGTGGGCGAATGGCAAGGAAGCACCGCCGGCTCGCGGTTTTTACGTCGACTGTCGAAACGTTTCAATCTCGTAAAGACAATCACACTGCCTAATTGGAGCGATTCTACGCACGAATTAAGCATTTGGAAGCGTCGCAAACACCGGCTGAGCAAGAGTAAACGCGCCAAGCACGAGTTGATGAAGACGGACGTGTTCCCGTGCGTGCAGAGGTGTCGCGTCTCGGGATGCGAGGCGTGGTCGTCGTCCACCACCATGTTTTGTTGCCGCTTGTGTCGATCTGCGTTTGTATGCGAGCATCATCTCGCGGCGCTCCATGACGACTGGGATACGGCGCATTCTGTCGAGCACGCAATTCGTCTGTTGCCCAAGGTGAGCCATTTGAGCCGATACGACGTCAAGCTAACGAGGACGACGGATGGCACCGACATCTTTCGCAGCGAATCCATCATGGCGTTCAACCCGTTTAGGCACGAGGCTGAGTTCTGGAACGTAGATTACGCGAAGCCATCGCACGAGGGATACACCGACGTGCGACTTAGCATGCCTCGCGTCGAGGTTGTGGAGAATTGGAAGTAAATGAGACGAAATGTACAAAATGAAGCACGCCAGCGAGATGTAATAAATCAAAAGAATGAATATAAAATACAAACGGTCGCAAGCCTGTGCGCTAGTTCAGACCCATTATGACGAACATAAATCAACTAAGAATCGATGCATGAATACTCTTCGCTCTATATAGGGGGACGGTGACAACGTTGCGTTACGCCTTCTTTTTACGCGCCGCGATTTCATCTTCGCTAAACAACAAGCTCAATAAGATTTCATAGCTCACAAAACGAATGCTGTTCTGCGGCACAACTTTCAGCGTATTTGCGGTCCAACCGCGAAAGAATCCTTGAAAGCCTTCCGTTTGCGAAATCGTACGCACGGCGTCCCACATGCTCGAGTACGTCTTGCCCTTCATTTGCATGCGGCGGCGAATGGTGTCCAGAGGATAGCACAACGTCGCGCTAAAAGTCCCAGACACGCCACCTACGAATAGGTTCGATACAGCGGTGTTATCCTTTCCAGTAATATCCTTGTACGTGCGCTTGGCGAGATCATACGTGGCGAAATTCGTCGCCGCGTATGGCGCGATGCCCGCGAGCGTCGGAATCAACCCTTTATACAACGCGCCCACGCCCTCCGTACGAAGCACCGTCGCAAAGCAATGCGTCATGCCCTTATATCCATGATTTGGTAGCGCCAATCGCAACCTAACGGTATCAAGCGGATGCGTAATCGCAGTTCCAGTCATCCCTGCGCACGCGCCAGCAATCAACCGCTGCGCCACCGTCAATTTCCCGTGCTCATCCGCGAGCAAGCTCTTGTAATAATCATTCGACGACAACTGCGCCGCCGCATACGGCGCTACTCGAATCACATTCACCCCGTTGCCTTTCCAAAAGCTCAAGAACCCTTCCTCGGCATAAATCTTCCGAAACGCCTGACCGACGCCTGTATACGCCGTCGCCGAAGTCCCGCTCGACGCCATCGCTTGCACTTGAAACAATAGCTTGATGCGATCCAACGGCGCGCTCGCCGTACGCGCGATGATACCCGCGCCGCCACCCGCGGCAGCCGCGCGCGAACTCTCAACAAGCGCTCTCGCGTGCTCGAACACCGACGACGCGGCGAACGGCGCGGGCGCGAGCGCCGGCGACGCCGACGAGGGCGGAACTCTGGCGGCGGATCGCGGCGCATCGCGCGACGCATCTGCGGCGTCGTGCGTCATCTCGCGCGACATCGCCATGACGAGGGTAGAACACGCGTGTGCGTACGTGCGTGCGTGCGCGCGCGCGGACGAATCGTCGGGTGCCGTCGTCGGGCGGTCGCGTCAGCGAGTGAGGGTCGCGCGCACTTTATCCACTTTTTTTGACTCGTCGTCACAACACGCCGCCGTCGTCGTCGTCGTCGTCGTCGTCGTCGTCGCGACTGGTTCATGGCGCCGCGCGCACGCGACGGCTCGCCGTCATCGTCGTCGCATCACTATCGCCGCGGATCCGCGCTCGGCGCCGCGCTCGGGTGGTTGCTCGCGTGCGCGCTCGGCGCTCGAGAGGCGTGGAGCGGCGCGGGCTCAAATGCGCGCTCGGGCGCGTCACCGCGCGTGAGGAACGGCGCGGGCGCGTTCGTGCTGCGCGTGGATTTGACGTTCGTGGATGCCGCGGACGCGCGCGCGTTGGTTCGCGCGTGGGGCGAGGCGGCGGATTGGTGTCGCGCGAGAGAGCCATTCTTGTTGCACTATGAAATCGCGCAGAGCGACGCCGAGCCGTTAAAGTATTCGATTTACGAGCGGTATCGAACCAAGGAGGATTATCTCGGTCCGCATAAGTCGAGCGAGGCGTTTCGGAAATTTAGGCCGCAGATGCGGGCGCTGCAAGACGCGGGGAAACTCGTGGTGAGCGGGGAGTCGTTCGTGGAGCTCGGCGTCGGTTTCGTGAGTTGACGCGCCGGGACGCGAACGCGGTGGTGTAGTATTCGTGCATTCGTGCTATTGGCTTGTGTAATTTTACATACAATTAGATTGCTTCGCAGAACGGCAAACGCGCGTTGGCGCTGCGACGCACGATGGCGCCGGGATTTGGGTAGACGTCGCACGCCGCGCCCGGAGCGACGTCAAAGGTCACCGCGAAGACTGAATGCTCTCCGTCGAGGAAAGGTGATGTTTTCCACACTTCCTGCCAGTTAATCGCGCTCTGGTCGGTGCCAAGTGATGCGGGGATGGCGTACACGCGATGCTGACGATTCATCTTGGAGATGAGCGATGAGTCGTCCGCGCCCAAGCGCTCAAACGTGATGAAGTCGCCCGGGTACAACGAGTGCGCACCCTTGACGGTGACGGCGACGTGGTTTGAATTTTCACCAAAACACTGCACGCTCACCACGTTATATCGTTGATTGCACTCTTGTACGACTTCGTCCTTCTGTCCACGACGAAGTGGAAACCCGTTGCGCGATTTACTCTGCCGACGACGTCGATTATTCGCCGACGCCGCGCGCCAATAGCCGCCGACGCGAACGACGCGCGAATCACCCGTATCTAGCGACGGTGGCGTCACGGAAACGCGTTGCTGCAAGTGTGCCGGTAAGCTATTCCACCCGAGCCACATCGCGGAGTTGATATCAATCATTCCTAAGAGCGAGCGTCGTCGCTCGCGCGGCAACGTGGTCACCTCTGGCGTTGGCTTTGGCTCTGGCTTTGGCGCCGGTTCCGGCTCTGGCTCAACCACCGCGGGACGCGGCGGCTCTTCGTCTATGTTAACCCCTAATTCCAACAATAATTTCTTCCGAGCCTCAATCGCAGCCTCGTCTTCGCTATCATCCTCCTCTTCGCGGTACTCCACCGCGAGCAGCTCGCTCGAGACGTCGTCGACATCCGCCGCGCCCGACGCCTCCGCCTCCGCCTCCCGCTCGCTCACCAGCGTTTTTGCGACCGATGACGACGACGACGCCGGTGGCGGGAGATACATTTCTTCTTCCTCCTCTTCCTCATCCTCGTCGTCATCGTCATCATCCGCATCGAAATCAATCCCAAACTTACTCGCCGCCTCGTCGAACAACGCGCGCGCCTCCGCCCCCCCGAGCTCGACCAAGCTCGCCAACACCGCCGCCGTCTCCGCATCCGCGCCCGCATCCTCCTCCGTCTCACCGACGCGCATCGAGACAGCGTCATCATCATCATCATCATCCCTCGCACGCGCCGCGCCCGTCGCCAACGACGTCGCGCGAGGAGGAGGCGGAGGCGTCCTCGTGGCATCCGCCGTTTCAACGGCCCGCGCCCCATCGTCCTCGTCCTCGTCCTCCTCCTCCTCCGCGAACGCATCGGCGAATAACGCCGCGTCAAACAACGCACCGTCATCGTCGTCATCGTCATCGTCATCGTACGCGCGCGCCACGCGCGCACCGCCGCTCGGTGCCCACGACGCCCACGTCGTCGTCGTCGTCGTACCCCGCGCCCCATCGTCGACGCACGACGCCCACGACGACGACGACGCCACCGCCACCGCGCGCGACGCCGGCACCGACGCCGCCGGCGCGAGCGCGACGCACGCGCACGCGCACGCGCACGCCACCACCGCGCGACGACCGCCGCCGCGACGACGTCCCATCGTCGTCGTCACGCAATGCCGCGCGCGCATCGATGGCTGCCACCATCGTGCGCGCGATCGTGATGTCCATCGATTCGATCGATGCGCGATGTCGATCGATCGCGAAAACGATCGATGCGCGAAATCGATCGATCGCGCGAAAACGATCGATCGAAGACACGCGCGCCACACGCGTCGGTCGGCGCACGACCGGACCGCCGCATCGGTGTGCGTCCTCGTCGCGATCGATGCGCGATGTCGATCGATCGTTCGCGCGATCGATGCGCGAGATCGATCGATGTCGATGTCGATGTCGATCGACGCGGC
>Ga0181597_10004300_pt1 | contig 14235 bp, 26 predicted proteins | sample 041ome_5_FD_148647 | JGI IMG/M metagenome (GOLD analysis project Ga0181597, IMG submission 148647) | Coastal salt marsh microbial communities from the Groves Creek Marsh, Skidaway Island, Georgia - 041403US metaG (spades assembly) | ecosystem: Environmental > Aquatic > Marine > Intertidal zone... | reverse complement strand
CTTTAGCTTCCTCAAGTTCCTTGATTCGCTTATCGAGTTTTGTCAAGATATCATTCATTTGTTCAATGACTTCTTGGAACTCTTTTTTAGTTACTACCATTACTTCCTCTCATTTGCATTTCAACAATGTCTTCTTTCGTTTCAATCTCACGTTGCTTAAGTGCTAGCTCTGCAATCTTAGCACGCCTCGTAAACTCTGCTTCTGTTGGGTCTTGCCCCATACCTTTCAATGTAGCCGCCAAACGATCTGTCTGAGCTTCTACAGGTAACAATTGGGTCTCAACCTTATTCTGTTCAATACGAGACATAACTTCTGCAGTTTGTGCTTGAGTGTACTGGAGGATGGCCTGCTCTTTAGCAAGTTGTAACTCCTGTACTTGCTGTTGCAATTGTTGTTGTCCCGGCTGAGGTTGATTGACTTTACGCAAGCCTTCAATGATCTGTTCACGGTTACTTAAGTTCATATTGTCTACAATTGACTCAATCAACATTGGGTACATTGGAGACTCAGGACTCATTGTCTGCAAGAGTTGTACAAGCTGTGTTACCTCGTATTCACGAGCAATGATACCTAGTGAGCTACTAGCAACAAACTTATAATCACTGACAGGGTATAATTCAGGATTAAACTGCATGTAACGATGAGCCGCTTTGGTTACAAACGGTAACAAGAACGAATCTTGGAAGTTAATCAGTGTGCGCTTGTGACGCTTAATGATAGCTCCAAGTGACATCGAGATGCCTGCCGCTGTAGCATCACCATTGACAGAGCCGGGGATACCTGCGGCATCAATAGCACCTGTAGCCATCTGAACCATTTGCTGTAGTGTCTGTGCTTGGTTAAATGTTGTTGGATCTAACTTGCCAAAATTGAAGGGCTGTAGAATCTCTGCGGGATTGCCATTCGTAAGGATGGCCTTGCCGGGTCGTACTTCCAACTTGCTTCCCCTAGGAAGGCGTGAAGCATCAACAGCAAGCATAGGGTGTACAGTAAGCGCAAGTGCGTCAATTCTAGCTCGTAACTCCGTATCTAATGCCTTTTGAGCATTGTAGCCTTTTTCACAAATACCACGACCCCAGAAACGTCCCGGTACAACATCCCAAGGGAATGCAACAACAGGACGATCTTGCATCATGTATGGGTTTGGTTCAGCCTTTAATAAAACACCACCGTTAGCAATAACAATAATTGCTTCAGTGTACTCTGCCTCATCCTCTTGCTCTTCTGCTGTTTCGTCTTCTTCACCCTCTTCGTTAATAGAGTTGAGAAGATACGTTGGTACAAGGCCATAGTACTTCGTCAGGCGGACTTTATCATCCATGTAGATGGTAAGGTCTTGGTCAGGCTCAATGTCCGTGTCAGGAGCCGCTACAGCAACGTCAACGTCAAAGTAAATCCCTGATTCCTGAGCTTGTGTGACTTGGTGCAGTGGGACGAACTCGTCAATCGCAACACCTAAGGCTTCTTCAATAGATGTCGCTACAGGGTCGATCAAGAAGTTCTGAGGCATCACAGGACGCATCTTAACTAATGTTCGGGTGCTTTCCATAACACCAACAGCAGTCATCTCACCTTCCATGATGGGCTGAGTAGCAGGCTTTAGCTCCGTCACTTGGTCAAGAATGATCTCACCGACACCAGTCCCAAAGACTGCAGAGTTAATCAAGCACTCTGCAATTGACTTACGAGCCTTAGCATACTTCATGTCTTCGTCAAGCTGTGTACGGAGAATCTGAATGTCGCCCTTCTGCTGATCTTGGTAGTCATCAGCAATGTCAAACCACTTCCCTCTTCCAAAGGTTGCTTCTTCGACCTCTGCGACTGCAGATTCTACGGCTTGCTGAAGGGCAGGGGAGATAATGCGAGAGCGTTCTGAAGCTCGCATAGAGTCTTCTTCAGCCCAGATACCTCGCCATAGACGATAGTACTCATCAAACTTTTCTTGGTAATTAGATTCAAAGTGGTCACGCCATTGGTTACACTTATGAATTACCCATCCTTCTAATGAGCCTGTGTCTTCTTGGTTGTGATCATAGTCCATGTTAATATCCTGCTACTGGATCAAGTATTTCAAAGTCGTCTTCTTCGTAATCGTAGTAGTACGACACCTTTGCTAATTGGTCAATGTAGGCTAAAGAGTCCACAAGGTCATCATGGACAAGATGGTTTGGAAACTGGAATAGCTCGTCCATAAACTCTGCATTCCAATCTCCTTTGTTTAATGTAATCTGTCCATGCTCAAAGCGTCCTTGAAGAGCCCATACTACACGATCAGTTTTCTTCTTGTTCCCGTGGGTCAACTCTTCCACCCTGAAGAACCGTTGCTTTGACTTCATTAAGTCGGTAAGGTAAGGAAGTACCGCATTCTTTAGTGCTCCTTTTTCTATACCAACTGCGACTGGTTGATAGGCATGAACAGCGTCGAATATTTTCTTTGCGGTTTTCTTGATATCCCATCTTCCATGTACAATGTCGGCTACCCACCATCCGTTTTCGTTCGCTTTGACGATTGAGATGGCTGTTTGGTCGAGCTTGGTGTTCTTGGACTTAGTTGCAGATTCAACATTAGCAAAACCCGCAAGGTCAACTGAAATATAATAATCACCAAACTCAGGCTCTTCATCATCAAACTTAATCCAATCCTCTTTGAAGATTTCAGAACCGCTTGCTTCAAACGATGCCATAAACTCCTGTCGGAATGCGTAAGACGACATGGACTTTTTAGCTGTATCAATTTCGTCTGGGTCGAGAAGTGGATTGTCGTAAGACGTAAAATGCCAAGCCTTATAGCTATCGTCATCTGACAAAGTAGCGTAGTTATATAGTTCATAAAAGTGGTTACGGCCCATTGGTGTCCCAATGAACATCGCATCTCCCTTTTGATCGGCAAGAGCAGGTCTTAGGATTTGTTCCCAGACACTAGGCTTCATATCCGCATATTCGTCCATAACAAGGAACTTAAGGGATACACCACGCATGGTCTCCGGTCTGTCAGCACCCTTGAGGGAGATAGTACAGCCGTTGATCAAGGTAATCTGTAGATTGTTAATGTGTGAACTTTTGATCACTGGGTGGGCTAACTCAAGCAGAGTAGACCACATAATGTCCCTAGCCTGTCCTTGAGTAGGGGCAACATAGAATACTTGTCCACGCTCAGTCTGTAAAGCGTTAATGATTAGTAACCAAGCCGCTAGGCGGGACTTCCCAGTACGACGACCTGCGGCAACAATCTTGAACCGTGTTGGATCACTAAAGACATCCTGTTGCCACGGGAGGAGTTCGACATTGAGTTCTGTCGACATTAAGCCTTAGCATCCTTCATAATGTCGACAAGCTCTTTACTACGACGACCGACTTGACGATACCACTTAGAATCAATCATCTCATTAGCGGCCATTAGGTAGTTACCTTCGTTGACGTAACGTAGCATATTCTTGAACTGTGCTAGACGATTTCTGCCAAGGTTGAACGCCATGTTCACAAGAACCCTTTGGGCATCTGGAGCTTGCCCTGCAAAGTTTAAGACAAGAGTGCAGGCATCAGTGTAAGCAACATCACAATCCTTACGGAAGACATCAAGGATTCTTTCGTCAGTCACTGGTGTGCCGACAGGCCAAGTGTGCTCCATGTCTTCTTCGGTAACCATGTGTCCAATACCAAACGTAGGGTATCCTTCAGAACATAAGTAGATCTCAGTCACATAGCCTTCATGACGGACTAAATCTTCTTTGACAATCTCTATGAGCTCATCCTTCGTCATCGACATCAATCACCTCTGCATCAATAATATCGTTTTCAGTCACTTTGGCATCACCAATGCCGCTAATGGTAATCGACACTGCAGGACGACCACCCTGTGCACTATCTTTCTCAAAGTAACTCACAGGCAACATACGATCCATTAAGAGTTTCCAAGCCGCCGCTTGGTTTTTATGGTCATCGTTTAGTGCCGCATCAAGAATACTGTCGAGTACCTTTTTTGACTTAGGTGAAGCCAACATTCTTGCTTTGTATTCATTGATGATTGAAGCGTCACCCGCAGGGCGACCAACCTTACCTCTTTTGGTTGGTTTTTTTGATTCGACATCTTGTTTTCTAGGTCGACCAATCTTTTTAGGTTGTTCAATCATAAGTATTCTCCCTAAGGTACTTACTTAAGTATCATGATAAGAAACCAAAATGACTAACACTTAACGATCACTCATTTGTTCTTAAGTATAGTTATATTATAGCATAGAAATTACTAAATGTCAAGAGGTATCTAAGGAAATACTTAAGATACCGCACTTTAGAACACTTGTCAACCCTTTTGCATCACTTTTTTATCATTTATTTATCATAATTTCCCTTAGGAATATCATATATTTGCTTTAGTTTACTTTTGTCCACCTTTTGTCCACTTTTTTATAGTTTTTGTTGTACTTTTGTTTGCTTTTGTGGTTCTTGAGGGTTTTTAAAGTTTACCTTTTTTGTATCTGAGCGGGTACCGTTATATTTCTGCACACACCTAGGGCTCCCCCGGGGGTTATCCACAGGTTACACACAGGTAATTCACAAGTTATCCACAGGAAACACACAGCTTGTTAGAGTTATCCACAGGATATCCACATGTTTCACGTGAAACACTTAAGTTATCCACAGGTTGAGCCAAAGGGTGTGCATAAGTTATCCACAGGGTACATTGGTGTTTCACGGAGTGTTTCACAGGGAGTTCAAAAGTGTACATGTGTGTGCTTAAGTAGTACCCTCTAGACACACTCAAGAAACACTATCGACAACCCAAGATCAATAGAAAAATACAATTAGGTCATGGTTGACGATATACATATAATGACCACACACACAGGAGAACTACTATGATTAACTTCAAGACTAAACAAGAGTACACCAATACTAACGCAGAGATCCTCGCTGACTCTGGCTATGGTTCGCCCTACTGGTTGACCTTCAAGCAGGCTCTAGAGCTAGGCATGGTCGTCAAGAAGGGCGAGTCAGGAACAGAGCTCAAGCGTGTCGTGATCAAGAAGGTCAAGAACAAAGAGACCGGAAAGATCGAGGAAAAGAAACTACTCAAGCGTTTCTATGTGTTCAACCTAGAACAAATCAAGAAGCGTCAGACAACAGGAGAGGAGGCGTAAGCCTCCCAAGGAGAAACACCATGAAAAAATACGTAGTCAAGCAATCCATTGATACACTGGACACGAAACCGAAGGTCAGCGAACCAATGGAACACTGGGAAGCTGAGGAGCTCGCTAGTCAATGGATTGAGGAGGCGATTGATTGGACAGTACAACACTGGTCATACTGTCTGTCTGAAGAGGAGCTAGACGAAATCAGAGAGAATGAAACAGCACTAGTCAAGATCGAGGAGGTCTGAGATGGATTTAGCTATCAACTATCTAATCACGAAAGAAGCTGACGGTTTCTATCATCTACATGAAAAAGCTGTCAGGAAGGATAATTATCTTTGGATTGGTAGATACTCAGGATCAGAGGAACCAATCAAAAAGGCTGAGGAGTATATTGAAAGACATGGAGGAACGATCACAATAGATCTCAGAGGATCTAGAGCCCACTGATGATGACTAGGTTGCACTAGTCGAAACGATCGGTATATACTGGTCGTCTGGGTAGCAACAGGAACAGGAGAACTACCGTGAAAACTGAATATATTGTTTACGGATTAGCGAAAAATGAAACCAGAGACTATATGGAGACAATCCTATTAACTACAACAGAGCAAAAACACATTGAGAAAGTTAAAGAGCTTGCCAGTGTCGACGGTTGGCATAGTTTTAGAGTGGCGACATTCAACGGTGAAGCACCAAATTTCGCTAATACACTGAATATTTAAGGAGAATTATCATGAGAAAAATTGAGAAAGACATGAACTACGCAATAGCTCAAGGTCGCAATTGGTCATCAGCTAACACAATGGTCAGAGTCGAGCCAGAGACGAGACTACGCAAGGTCTACCTGCACGGCCATCACATCGCTGACGTTGACGTATACAGTAGTGGTTGGGGTTGGTCTGGACACGTCAAGCCAAACCTTGAGACGCTAGCAGACTGGCCGACGAATACGACGAAATCTAGACTGAGAGCTCTTGGGGTTGACGTATACACACGCAACCACACCACATATGTAGACGGAGTGCCAGTATTATGAATGGCCTAGAGCAATTGGTCTTGATCGTCTGGACTCTAACGATCATTGGTTGGGGTATCGGTAAATTTTGGGAGCTCTACTGATTGGGGTTGACAGTCTGATGGAGTGCTCTATACTGGGCACTCTTTCAACAGGAGAAAACATATGAAAGCATATATTGAACTGATCAATGAAGCACTCAACCTAGGATTCTCAATTAGTGTGATATCAGAGGAGGAGCTAGAGATTGACGGATCAACCGATAAGGATGAGATCGTTGATATGGTCGAGAATCTAGATATGTCATGGTTAGAGTTCTACGATAGCGACCGATGCTATCGAGGATCAGCAACAATCAACCTGTGCGTTGATGATGACGAGACAGTATCAGACCATTCGATCAACCACACCAAAGACACTTGCGCTTCTCAGAACTGCGACAAATGGATTGAGGAGTGGTTTAACAGAGTCGTAATGGCTTGACCGATACGAGAGTGGTCTGTACTATGCAGACCACATCTCAACACAGGAGAGACACTATGGAAATTTTAGGTGCGATACTAGGTTGGTTGTTTAATTGGTCGCATGACCCTAATGATCCATCAGAGCACGGAAACGATGATGCATACCCATTCAGAGACTTGAGAGAGGATAACGACGATGACAGACCATGAGCAACAATACGACCCACAATTGCAATGGGTCATCGATGAAGTGATATTCGCTATCACCCAACAGAAACAAACCGATGCTGTCTGGTTTGACGTCTACGAGACGATCACAGGATCGACAGCCGATGATGGTTGGGATGAGTACCAATTGCAACAGCGATTGGAGGCTGAGGGCGAAGCACGATACGAACAGGAGCAAGACCGATGAACTTTGTGATAGGTGATAGAGTACGGGCTAAGCACGGCTCAATGGTAAGTAATCAACGCCACTATGAGAACATACATGGTATAATTCTCAAAGATTACGGTGACGGTGAGTTTAAAGTGAATTTTGGTGGTTACGATGATTTCTGTATTAGTGGTGAATATTTGACCAAGGAGCCAAACGATGAACAAAGTTCCACCAGTAGAGCGTGACCTACTCACAGGAGGTCTCACGATGTCCTGTGCGGGTCTCTGGTGTCAATTTCTCGCTGAGGAGTTCGATTGGCAGGGTAATAGGTCACTATCAGAATATTATAAACGTCGAGCACAGGAGCTCTCTGTGGCTCCTAGGGGCTCTTTACATGACAATCAACTGGAGAAGGCAATTAAACAATGGAAACGATAACATTTGAGGACTTTGTGTTGCTCTGGGTTGGAGCGATAGCGATAGCCATGATATCAGGAGGGCTCCTGTCGTGGGCTCTGGCTCATTGGTGGGACGACGAATGATAACGTGGTTAGTAATTGCGTTAATAGTGGTCGTAATGATACGATCTGTGGATGATTTGTGAGGATATAGAGATGCGTTGTAGAGCATGTAATGACGAACTGACAGACTTTGAGTCGACCAAAAAAGATAACAATGGTGAGTTTTATGACCTATGTGGTAACTGTTTTGGTGAGATTAGGACAGCCATTTGGGATCAAGACCTGACTATTGGTGATATTGTTGATCAGATAGTAGTTGAACCAGAAGAAAATTAATGGTATACTCTTAAGTATACTAAGGAGTACTTATGAAGTTCTTTAGCAAGCCTAGGAAGAATCTTAGATCTAACATTAAGAAAACCAATATGAAGAAACTTAAGATTACTAAGGTAGAGCTCAACGAATTTAAACAGGAGTGTCGTTATCATGTTGCATAATGTGTCGACTGCGATTATACTATTAGAATTACGGAACAGGGTTTTTGACCAGATTGAAGATCCTGAGCCGCAATACGATGTCTGTCTGTCTAAACTGTCAGGCAGGCGTCTACTAGAGCTTGGGGCTGTCTTACAGGATACCCCTATCACAACACCAGAACCTGAGGAGGTCTGATAATGTCTGTAGTAACTGGAACTGTTGCTTTCGCTAACCTAGCAGAGCATGAGGTCTATAACGGCCAATCAACTGGCAAGTATTCTCTTGTCTTATCCCTTGACGATGCTGATGCTGAGAAGCTGAAGGCAGAAGGTGTCAAGGTTCGTGAGTATAAGAACATCCCACAGCGGAAGTTCGCTACTAAGTTCGACGAGTTCCCTGTCATCGACAATGATGGCGAGCCCGTCAGCAAGTCATCTGTACGCTATGGTGACAAGGTGCGTATTAAGTACAACCTTGGCAATCCTCACCCTGTTCATGGTGTCTCACCATACTTGCAGGCTATCCGTGTGGTCGAGAAGGGGGAGATGACTCTTGAGGACGATGGAGAGTTCTGAGTTCCTAGGCCATCAAGGGTGTGACAAGTGCGGGAGCTCTGATGCTCTCGCTACTTACTCAGATGGTCATGGGTATTGTTTTAACTGCCTAACTCATTTCAAGGAGGTCGACGGAGTGGAAGCTGTAGAAAGCAACATCGTCAACTACAATAAGCCTGTCGAAATGTACGGTACACCAATGGCAATTGTAGATCGTCGGATATCTCTCGACACTGTGAAACGCTACGGTGTAACGTCAGACGATACAAAGCAGTATTACCCGTACTACGATAAGGATGGTAAGCTGATCGGCTCCAAGGTTCGCACAGTGGCAACCAAGGATTTCAGCACTCGTGGCGACATGCGTCACAATGTTCTGTTCGGTCAGCAATTGTTCAAGTCAGGTGGTCGGTACGTGACTGTCGTCGAGGGTGAACTAGATGCACTGGCCGCTTATGAGATGCTAGGGTCACGCTATTCTGTGGTCTCAGTATCCAAGGGTGCAGGCGGTGCAGTCAAAGACTTCAAGCAGAACCTAGAGTGGCTTGAGGGCTTTGAGAATGTCGTAATCTGTTTCGATAATGATCCTGCCGGTCGTGAGGCCGCAGAGAAGTGTGCTCAGGTACTCAGCCCTAACAAGGCTAAGATCGTCACACTAGGAGCGTTTAAGGATGCCTCAGACTACCTTAAGCATAACAAGGTCAGGCAGTTTACTGCTGAGTGGTGGGAAGCGAAAGCCTACCGTATGACCGGGGTGATTACCCTAGAGGATGCTTGGGGTGACTTCATCAAGCGTGGCACAGAGGAGGTCATTCCGTTCCCTGAATCGTTTGGTATGTTGAACTCTATGTTGAACGGAGGTGTTGCCGCAGGAGAGATTACTGTTGTCGGTGCACTCACGTCTGTTGGTAAGACCACTATGGTCAACGAGATCGCCTATCACTTCTGGAAGAATACCAGTAAGACGATTGGCTGTGCGTTCCTTGAGGCATCCAATGGTGAAGCTGTCGAGAGTCTCTTGACTGTTCACACCGGACACAATCTGTCCCTTGAGGATCGTAAGAACATTGACTACGATCAACTACGGTCAGACATCATCACTGACGGTCGGATCTTGCTGTTAGATCATAACGGTGCTGTCGATACCGATGAGTTGTTCTTGAAGCTCCGTGCGATGGTCAAAGGCAATGGTTGTGACGTGTTGATTATCGACCCGTTACAGGCGGCAGTCACTAGCAACAGCAATGAGACCATTGACGAGTTCATGGATCGGTTGCTTAAGCTAGCCAAGGAGACCGATGTGTCCATCATTGTGGTCAGCCATATGCGTAAGCCTAGTCTGACGAATCCACACAATGTCAACGAGTACGATCTGAAGGGCTCAGGCTCGATCAATCAGATTGCATTTAATACGATTCTGTTGAGTCGTGACAAGATGGCAGAGGATGAGTATGCACGGAACAGCACACAAGTGCAGGTCGTCAAGTGTCGTCGCACAGGCATCACAGGATCAGCAGGTTGGTTGTACTACAATGCATTAACTGGTAGACTAGAAAGAGGTGAGAAGCCAGAAGTTCATGAAGCAAACAACATTGAGGAGTTTTAATGCAGTGCGTGTGGGATATTGAGACAAACGGACTCAAGCCAACTAAGATATGGTGTCTGTGTGCTATCAAGGGTGACAATATGTACACGCTTGAGAACCCGACGAAAGAGATGGTTGAAGAATTATTCTCTGACGTTACGGTGCACATTGGTCACAACTTGATTGGTTACGATATCCCTGCGGTTGAGCGACTCTTGAACGTGTCGATAAAAGGTGAAATCATCGACACATTGGTGATGTCACGTTTATACAATCCACAATTAGAGGGAGGACATTCACTTGCCGCATGGGGTGAGCGTCTAAACTTTCCAAAAGGAGACTATCATGATTGGTCTGCGCTTACGCCAGAGATGGTGGAGTATTGCAAGCAAGACGTTAGCGTTACTCAACGACTATACGAGAAACTCAGTGGGCTTCTTAGTGAGTTTGGAGATAACAGCATTGCTCTTGAGCACTCAGTACAACGTGCAATTACAACTCAAATCCAAAACGGTTGGCTCTTAGATGAGCGTAAGGCTACTGACCTAGTAGCAGAACTAAAGGAGAAACAATATGATCTTGAAGAAGCCGTACATGAAAAATTTCGTCCGTTACCTACGTTCATTAAAGAGATCGTACCTAAGTACAAGAAAGATGGTTCGCTTTCTTCAGTGGGACTCAAATTCTTGGGCGACAACTGGACGCAAGTAGGCGGCCCCTTCTCTCGCATTGACTGGCCTGAGTTCAACCTAGGATCTCGACAGCAGATCGGGAGGTATCTTAGGCTCTTTGGTTGGAAACCAGAGAAGTTTACGGAGACTGGTCAGGCTATTGTCGACGAAAAGACACTGGAAGCTGTTACTGATATACCTGAGGCTCAGCTTATTGCGGAGTATCTCATGGTTGGTAAGAGGATCGCACAAGTCCAATCATGGCTTGACGCAGTCGAGGATGACGGTCGAGTCCATGGACAGGTCAACGCAATCGGAGCAGTCACAGGACGTATGACACACAGCAGTCCTAACATGGCTCAAGTTCCTGCCGTAGGAGCACCCTATGGCTACGAATGTCGTGCCTGTTGGATTGTACCAGAAGGTCACAAGCTCGTCGGTGTGGACGCTTCAGGGCTAGAACTTAGGATGCTTGCATCATTCATGAACGACAAGGAGTATACTAATGAAATCCTTAACGGAGACATTCATACAACAAATCAGCGAAATGCAGGATTGTCTACACGATCTCAGGCAAAAACATTTATATACGCCTTCTTATACGGAGCAGGAGACGCTAAAATCGGCTCTATTGTGGATGGCAGTCAGAGGACTGGAGCGAGACTTAGACAGCGCTTTCTCGACAATACTCCCGCACTTGCAGAGCTTAGAGAAAAAGTCTCCCTCGCCTCTCAACGGGGCTACCTCAGAGGACTGGATGGACGACGCCTTTACATCAGAAGTGAACATTCTGCCCTGAATACACTCCTTCAGTCTGCCGGGGCAGTCGTCATGAAGAAAGCTCTAGCAATCTTCACAGAGTATGCTCCTAAGTGGAATCTGACGTACAAGCTCTTGGGGTCAATCCATGATGAATACCAGTTAGAGGCTCCTGAGTCTCAGGCTGACAAGGTTGGTTGGCTGATGGTTGAGTCCATCAAGGCCGCAGGTGTACAGCTTGACCTCAAGTGTCCTCTGGATGGTGAGTATAAAGTGGGCAACAACTGGGCAGAGACGCATTGATGCCTAAGCATTTTTGTGATATAATAGTGGTTTACATTGGAGATTAAGATGAGTAAAACGATATCTACAGTAGAAGACTTTGAGGAGCGTTTGTCAGAGCTAACGATAGGAACTGATAACGTACAACAACTGATGGACTTTGTGCGCTTACTTGAAAAACGCTACGTATGGCAATCTCAGCGTTGCAACGTAGCGGCTAATCTTCTAGGTCATAATGTAATCAACGAATGCATGATGGAAGAAGATGATGAATAAATCAATTTACACACTGGTAGACGACATCTACGCACTCATGGAGAACCGTAATACTCCTAAGGACGTAGACGTTGATGCGGAGATTGAACGCTTTGGTGAGGCCATGAAAGACCTCATGAAGAAAGAGTTCAAGCCACAAGGTATGCGTGATGGGCGTAAGCTCAGACTGTCTGCCATTGGTAAGGATGATCGTCAGCTTTGGTATTCTGCTAACAAGTACACTCAGGAGAAACTCAAGCCGCATACTTACATCAAGTTCATGTACGGGCATATGACAGAGGAGCTTATTCTGTTCTTGACTCGTATGGCAGGGCACACCGTGGAAGACCAACAGAAAGCCTGTGAGGTCGAGGGTGTCCGTGGCTCTATGGACGCTCGTGTTGATGGTCGGTTGATTGACGTTAAGTCAACCTCAAGCTATGGCTTCAAGAAGTTCAAGGACGCTACGCTTGCGTATGACGACCCCTTTGGCTACGTTGCTCAGTTAAAAGCATATGCCCACTCTGAGGGCGACACCAAGTATGGTTGGATTGCGATTGACAAGCAGAATGGTCACTTGTGCTATCTTGAGTATGACGAGACAGACACAAAGGCACCTGTGTACTCAGCGATTAACTACGATATTGCTGAGCGAGTACGTCACGTAAAAAAGGTGGTGGAGCTTCCAGAACCTCCGTCCTTCTGTCACGAGCCCGTGGACGATGGGAAATCTGGAAACAAAAAGCTCGCTACGGGTTGCTCGTACTGCGGTTACAAGCTCCATTGTTACCCATCCTTAAGAGGCTTTGTGTACTCTACTGGGGTAAGATTTTTAACAGAGGTAGCCAACGAGCCTAAGGTTCCTGAGCTACAGTTAAAACCGCTATGACAGGTGACCTATTCCCTGATTTGGAAATGCCAGAAGTCGGTGAAGGGATTGTATGTATTGACTGCAATACCCTTCAGCCTACTGATCAATTTCAGCATATGCCATCAGGGGAAATTAAACGGAAATGTAGAACGTGTGCAAGAAATCAATCGGCTTTGGTTAAACAGCTAAAAGCTCAACATCCATATCCAGATAAAGACTACACTTGCCCAATATGTTCTCGCCACTTAGACGAGGTCAGTAAGCACGGACAGCAGAAGTTACAGAGTTGGGTCTTAGACCACTGCCACGATACGGAGACATTTCGTGGTTGGCTCTGCTTTAACTGCAACAGCGGCTTAGGCCAATTTAAAGACAACCTACAGCGGCTCCAACGAGCCGTACAATATTTGGAGAACCATAGTGGCCAAGAAGAAAGGTAAGCCGCCTAAGGGCTACGATAGTTGGTTTGAATATGAGTTACACACAGGTGCACTTAAGAAGTGTGAATACCACACAGGTCTGGTTCATTACACACAGGAGAAAATATACGAGCCTGACTTTGCAATAGGAGACTTCCTGATAGAGGCCAAGGGTCGCTTCAGGGACTCTGAAGAAGCACGAAAGTATGTAGACATACGAAAGAGTTTAATATTTGAAGAATTGGTGTTTGTGTTTTATCACCCAGACACCCCAATGCCAAGAGCACGGAGACGAAATGATGGGACTAAGTTCACAATGGCTGAATGGGCTAACAAAAATGGTTTTCGGTACTACACTGTCGAGACCGTTACTGAACTTCTTAAGGAAGCGAAAGTATGCTAACATTTACCGACGTGTGTGACCGCTTGAAACAACAAGACGAGATCAGTGTCCTTGAGGTGCTTGAGATCACCTCAGATGAACTGGTCGACCGTTTTAACGATAAAGTAGAAGCTAAACTAGATTATTTTTTGGAGGACTTAGAAGATGAGTCGTAGATTTGATAGTGTCTTTGAAGATGAAGACGGCAAAGCGTATCTGACGTTTGAATATCGTAACTGTGGTAAGACTGTCACATTGGATAACAAGTATGATTATGAAGTTACTTGGAATGAAATCCTAGAAGATGTCGTACAGTGTCTTGAGGGTCACTATGGGTATTCGTTTGATTTAGATGAGTTCAGTATTTACACAGGAAAGAAGAATGAGCGATCTGAGTGAAATGGCTCGTGAGTATCAGCTTGGTGGTGATCATTACACTGCCAAGAAGATACAGCCTTGGGACGCAATGGAATGTTGGATGTCTGAGGAGCAGTTTAAAGGATTTATTTTAGGTAATGTTATCAAGTA
>Ga0181597_10004296_pt1 | contig 14243 bp, 10 predicted proteins | sample 041ome_5_FD_148647 | JGI IMG/M metagenome (GOLD analysis project Ga0181597, IMG submission 148647) | Coastal salt marsh microbial communities from the Groves Creek Marsh, Skidaway Island, Georgia - 041403US metaG (spades assembly) | ecosystem: Environmental > Aquatic > Marine > Intertidal zone... | reverse complement strand
GAGCCTTGAAGAACCAGGCGCTGGGACTGTGTATTCGGGTGTTGGCAACCTGCGTGGCTGGTCTGTGGCGACAGTTGGGGTTGATAAGATCGAAATCTGGATCGATGGCGTCTATGCTTTTGATGCGCCCTACGGAGGACTGCGTCAGGATGTGGGTGGCATTTTCCCTGACGTCGACAATTCATCTAGCTCGGGTTTCTCCTTGGCTTGGAACTACAATGATATGGAGCCCGGTGAACATACCATCACCGCAAGAGCCTATAACCAGAACGGGCTTTTCGAGGACAGCACGGCAACTTTTACGGTGACGCGTTTCCACAAGTCGTTCCTGAGCCAGGGTGATCAGGTCGATCTCAATACGGCGCAGTGTTCGGTCGCTGACGGCCAAATCACGTTGTCTGACGCGATTATGGACGGCAAGGTTTATGACATCTTGCTCGACTGGCGCACGGCAGCGCAGGATTTCCAGATTGTTGAGATACGCTAGGTTTTCGCTCTGACACAGGTGCGCGTGGTGATGGGACGAAGCTTTACAGCGTTCCGCTTGCTCCCAACCCCATGAGCGCACGCTTTAACTCGCCGAGCGCGAGGCGCTGGGAGCGGTGGCTCTGTGGCGATCACACAAAGCGGTTTGGACTGCCGTAATCAAAGGCAACCACCTGTCGTTGACCTGCGCCAGAGTAAGACCGTGTGCCATGCCAGAAGTAGCTGGGGAACAACACTAGTTTACCCGCCTCTGGTTTGATCCGCCTCAGCGCGGGCAAGGCGTCTTTCACTTTAAAGGGGGGTTCGCCCAGCACCAGGTAGCCCGCATCGTTCTCGCTTGTCACGGCGTCGGGAACTTCCACATAGCATGTCCCGCTATACCAGCCTTTGGCATGCACATGGGATCGATGATAAGTGCCGGCTGTGCCGCGGATCGCCCAGCTTGCGTGCATCATGGGTTTCTTGGGCCGATACAGCCGTAGCGGGTGGGGTTCGGGCAACGCCTCGAGGACGCTGCTGCTAAAAAAGGCGTGTGCTGCGCGCTCGATCTGATGTCGCAGCCTGATCAGGCAGGGGTCGTGCGACTGGACCAGCAGATTACCGGGCGTCTGCACGCCACCTCGCACTGACTGGGTGGGTGGTGCCGCCTTCATCTTGTGCTGGACCTCCAGCGCCGCAGCGGTGGCTGACCAGTCAATGGCATCAGCCGGCGCAGCACTGTCTATCTCGTCAAGCGAGGTTGCCGTCAGCAATGTGTCGGTGTCTGCCAGCGTCGCTTGACGTGGGTCGTCAAGGCATCGGAGTGCCGTGACCAGTAGCGCAATGAAATATTGATCGCCCGGTGCCGAGCGACACAAACGCTGTGCCGTCTCCAAGGCCTCGCCGTATCGTCCGAGAGCAAAGAACGCCTGACAAATGGTTTCCAACGCCCCGTCCGGCCCCTCGATCTGTTGCGCAACGACCTCGTCGTAAGCGTCATTGGCGCAGAGCCAGCGAAGATGTGCCCATCGCCAGTGGTTGTCGCGGCCAGAGCGTGAAGCATGCGCCTCGATCAGTTGCTTTGCCCCGTCGTTTTCGCCGCTCTCTAGTAGGCGACTGATCAGATCACGGAACAGCTCGGGCTCGGGCGCGCGATGCCAGTGATCGGTCATCATGCTCAGCGGGGCTGGCTCATCGAGTTCGGAGAGCAGGTCAGTGGCATGGCGCAGCAATGGCAAATCCATGTCGCCCAGCTCCATGTCTTTAATCCACTTCAGTGCGACATCAGTTTGGCCGCTGTGAATCAACGACTGGAGCAGTGCCTCGCCACATCCTCGTGGCGGGGCCGGCTCTGAGAGCAGTGTGCGAAGCGCACTCTCGGCCTGTTCGAATTGCCCAGCATGTAGTGCTAACCGCGCGCGTCGATAGCGGGACGCCTTGGCGAGTGGGGCCGGTTCGTGAATGGATTCAAAGATCTCCTCGGCAGCATCATGATCGCCCGATGCCGCGAGGCACCGGCCTTTCAATAATGTCGCCTGACTGAACCGCTGATCTGTGGTGTCGCGACATAGTCGTTCTGTTAGACCCAGTGCGGCGTCAATGTCGCCACACTGAAAAAACCCCATGGCGGTCGCGTAGCGCATGCCGGGCTCTTCGACTTCTGCCAGTGCGCGATACAGGGGTAGCGCATGATGATGGCGCCCCAGCTGACAAAAGATATCGGCGCGGAGCAGCAGTGCAGGCGGATTCGTCTGACCGCGATCCTCAAGCGTCTTGAGCGTGCCTAAGGCATCGTTCAGCCGGTTGTTTCGGTGGAAGCACAAGGCTGCCTGTAGGATGCCGTTGGGGTCTGTTTCCTGTGCCAGTGATTGCTCAAATAGGGAGCAGGCTGACTCCAAATCACCTTGTTTGAAAGCGGCCAGCGCTCTCTGAGTGGTTGGCAACATGGCGGTGGGGGCTCATCCGAGGTTGGCGGTGGCCAAGTCTGACAGAGCCATGCCAGCGTGTCCTCCCGGAACATCCCTCAGTGCCCGGAGAGACGCTTTCCGGCGCCGGCCATTTCCGAGATCAAATGGGAGGCGGATCTGCCGCAGGCGGCTGAATTTCTGGCCATGTTTGGCTACTTTGTACTAAGAATTGGTACAGATCTATACCAAACTCGTCGTGAATACGCGTTTTTGGGGGTTATTTTTACAGAGACTTTGGTAATCTTTGTCCGGACATAACATAAGAACTAAGCGTGCCGCGGGATTCTGCTCCCGCAGCAGGTCATCGGAAATTTACAAATACCACTACCCATAATTTATAAACAATGAGGGAACCCATGAGTACGATTCGTAATGTCTCAATACTCGCTGTCGCGGTATCCATGGCCATTTCCGGCCAGGTCAACGCTCAGCGATCAACGACCACGGAAATTGAAGAAGTGGTGGTCACCGCCCAGAAGCGCGAAGAGAATATGCAAGACGTGGCGATCTCCATGTCAGCTATGGACGCGAATACCATCCAAAAGACGTTCTCGCGAACGATCGATGAGATCACCGGAATGTCGCCTAATCTGGTGATAAACCCGATTCTGGGCAACGGCACGGTGGGTGTCTCTATCCGCGGTATGCAGCATGCTGAAGTCGAGAAGAGCTTTGACCCGGCAGTAGCGATCTATCAAGACGGCGTTTATCTCGCGACTACAACTGGCGCATTGCTGAACGTGTGGGATGCAGAGCGCGTCGAGGTGCTTCGCGGGCCACAGGGCACGCTGTTCGGTCGTAACACAATCGGCGGCCTAGTCCACGTTATCCGCTCAAAGCCTACCGGCGAGTGGGGCGGTAAGTTGATTGGAACCTTTGCGCAGGACAACCAGACAGATCTGAAGGGTCTCATTAACCTGCCTGAAATGGGCGGCTTGTCGGTCAAGCTTTCAGCTTCCAGCATTCAGGGTGGTGAGTACATCAACAACCCGACTCGCGGCACGACTGACGGCGAGAACGACCTGACAATGATGTCGGTGGATGCTTTGTTTGCGCCGACCGATAATTTCGATTTCCGGATCATATATGATCGTATCGATGACAAAACGCCTACTAGACCCGTCGTTTCATTAACCACGGCAGGAGAGGCGTTCGGTGGATTCGGTTTGGGTGCTGTTGGTAAAACGTCGGACGAGTTGTACACGACCTACACCTCGCAAGAGCAGTATGCTGCACTGCGTACTGATGCGGTGACGATTCACGCTAACTGGCAGTTCTCTGATAACCACAAGCTGGCGCTGGTGTTCGGCGATCGCCAGACTGATGAATTGGCTCGACAGGAGTTCGACGGCGTTGCGGCTGACCTCTTCTGGACAGATCGACCGACCGAAGAAAATCAAACCAGCTATGAGTTGCGCCTAGAATCCGACTGGAGTGACAGCGTCCGCTCCACAGTGGGTGTTTTTTACTGGGACGGCGACTATACGCTCCAGCAAAATACCGCGCTGTTCAACGTCGTTAACCCGCTAATGGGCGGTGCCGGTAAAGACTCGGGCAACATCTCTATCGCAGACCGATACGCCGTTAACTACACGGCATCTCCGCTCTACAGCCAACAGGTTGAGACTAGTGCGGTGTTTGGCCAGGTCGACTGGGATGTGACCGAGCGACTCATGTTGAGTGTCGGCGGTCGATGGCTCGATGAGGAAAAGGAGGCTTGCATGACGGTCTCCGGATATCCTGTGAACCCACTGCAGACGCTTCTGGGATTGCCTGCGGGTTCTGTTGCCAATACTGACGTAGCTGGTTACGACAAGACGTTGGACCCTTACCCGTTTTTGACGGGCGGTGAACTCGCCGCTGGTTCATGGGGCGAGAATTGTCCTGATTGGGCGTCTTCTGTTTACGACCCCTCATTTGACGGCAGTGCCTCTTTTGATGACTTCACGCCCAGAGTCAGTGCGCAGTATGGCTTTAACAATGGCATGGCGTATCTCACTTACTCAGAAGGGTTCCGCTCAGGTGGATTTAACGGCCGCGCGTCGGCACCTGACAACACTGGCCCTTACGACCCTGAGTCAGTGAAGAGCTGGGAAGCAGGAGCCAAGTTCACCATGTTCGACAATAGGTTCCAGTTGAATCTGGCGGCGTTCACGGTGAAGTACGATGACAAGCAGGAAGACATCGTGAAGCCTGGTGAGGATGGGCAAGCCACGCTAACGGTAGTCCAAAATGCTTCTAGTGCGACCATGGAAGGACTCGAAATGGACTTCACTTGGGTGATCACCGAGGGTCTTTCACTTCGCGGCAATGTCGGTCTTCTGGACGCATCTTATGACGATTTCCTCGCCTCGAGCGCAACCGGTATGGTCGATCTGAGTGGCGTCTCTTTGCGCCGCGCTCCAGATATGACCGCAGGCTTGGGAATGGTCTTTGAGCGCCAGATGGCGGAGGGCCATTGGTTCGTTGCTACCGTGAATTACACTTGGAAGGACGATTACTTCATCTCTGCCAGTGCTGATGGTGGCGATAAGACGATTCCCGCCGCCTTGGGCGGTGCGGGATACGTCGACAATCCGTCTCTAGTGGATTCGTTTGGCTTGTTGGACGCCTCTATTAACTGGGAGACTGAAAATTTCACGATCTCCTTGTTTGGCAAAAACCTCACCGACGAAACTTACCTGATGTCGTTCTTGGATGTGGGAGGCAACAATGTGGCGACCTCTGCCACTAATACGACGCCTGTTTATGCTCCAGGTAGCTGGTCGTTCGGTACACCCAACCGTCCTCGCTATTTCGGCGCGGAGATTCAGCTGAAGTTCTGATTCGTATTAAGTCAAAAAAGGGCGCCTGTTGGCGCCCTTTTTTGTGAGCTCTAGTACTAGTGGGTCGCGGCAGTGAGGGGCTGCATGGACCGCCAGCTCATAGCGCGATTGGCGCGACCTAAGTGCACTCTCGATGCACTTGCCGGCCCGATGCCAGTTGTCCAGTTTATTGTTCGCCGCTCCTCCTTGAGAATGCTCTAGGACAGCAAAGTTGGCTCTGCCACCTTGACCATTCTCACGCCGACGTTGTTGCCAAGATACAAGTCTGCCAATGCGTCGGGCATCGTCTCGATGCCGTGAGAAATATGCTCAACCGGGTTGAGTACGCCTTGTCGAACCCAATCAGCCAGTGTGTCGATGCAGTCGGGGTAAGTATCCTCGTAATCAAAAACGAAGAAGCCCTCCATTTTCGCGTCCTGACGGCCCAGATTCTGCAGGTTGGCGAACCGGTGTTTGGCTTCCTTCTCGACTAGATACTCGGAAATGGAGCCACAAATCACAATGCGTGCACGGCGGCGCAGGCGTCCCAGCACATTGTCTAATAGCGGTCCGCCAACGTTGTCAAAGTACAGGTCGATCCCGTCGGGAAACGCCACGTCGAGCCGCGAGTTCACATCTTCGTTTTTGTAATCGATGACCTCGTCATAGTTCATCTCTGTTTTCAGCCGGCTGCACTTCTCAGGGCCGCCGGCAATACCCACGACGGATTGTGCCCCGAGCGCTTTTGCGATCTCCGCAACATGGCTACCGACCCCGCCTGCGGCACCCGAGACAAGCATGCGATCTGTGTCTTTGATCAGTCCGATGTCCCGCACGCCAACAAGCGCCGTGATACCAGAGAGCGACACTGCGCCAATTCCGTGCGAGAGGGGTAAGTCCGTGGGCAGTAAAAAGGGAGCAGGCCGGTCAGAGCTATCGATCAATGCATACTCTTGCCAACCGAGGCGTGCTTGCACAATAGCGCCCATGGGCAGGCTACTACAGTCGCTTTCGATCACTTGCGCCACACCTCTGCCTGCCATCACGGAACCCAGCGCCAACGGAGATTCGAAGTCGGTTTCGTTTCGCATGTAGCGCAGCATCACCGGCGCCACGCCGAGATACAGCGTTTTGACGATCGCTTTTCCCGGCTCAAGCTGCGGGAGGGGAACCTCTACCAAGTCGAAATGGGAGGCGTCGGGTAGGCTGTCTGGGCGCGCGGCCAGCCGCCACTGCTTTTGCATCAGCAGCGCCTGCGGCGGTGTGGTGCCAGCCGTACCTGGTGACAGGCGGCGCGGCTTGGGACGTCAAAGGCAGTCAATTCAAACCCGACGGAGCGGGCCAGGTGACATCCGGCGTAGCCTGATCGATATCTGCGGCGATCTTCCACTGGCCGTCCTGTTTTTTATAGACCAACAGCGATCGCCCGGCATCTTTGTAGACCTCCCCGGTCTCTTTATCGGTCGCCTTCAACCAATATTTGCTAATGATGTACGCGATCTCGCCGTGGGTTTCTCTAAGTTCGTAGTCGAGTTCAAAAACCGACTCCGCCTTGCCAATGCGAGTGGAGAAGTAATTTTTGATGGCATCGATGCCGAAGAGCGCCGGCTGACCGTGCAGGGCGACAATGGCGTCATCAACATAGAGCGTCATCAGACCTTCAAGGTCCTCCTGCTCGTAATAATTGGCCCACTTCCCTCCTTCGGCTGCGATTTCTGTCTCGAAATCGGCCCATGCGCCGGGCGTCAGTAGAGCGCTAAACAGTGCAAAAAAGAGCCAGATAACACCGCTGTTTGTTTGCCTGGGCCCGCGGCAAGAAGTCATTTAAATACCCCCAGCGCGGCCGCAATCAGTGCGAACGCATAAATGGCCAGCACGGCGATATAGACAGGCGACAGTGCACGCGAATACGCGGCGTTCAGCTCGGGGTCGTCAGGCGTGGTGGCCAGCGCCATAAACAAATCGATTGCCGGCTTGAACAACAGATCCAGCAGCACGCCCGCACAAAAAATCGCGCCGACTGCCAGCACCTTTAGCGCCAGCCAGTCGGGAATGTCGCCGTTCATCAGCAGATACATGCCCGCCCCACTGACCACTAATGCGAGCACCAAATTGAGCACCCAGTTGATCTTTGCAGATTGCTCCTGAGCCTTGGGATCGGCCGACAAAAACCCCCGCCAGAGAATCCCGAGCCACACAGCAGCGAATAACCACATCCCTAAAAGGTAGTGCGAGGGCAACGTTAGCCAGCCACTCGCCACTGCCAACTGGCATCCCGAGGGAATGATTAAGGTGAGTGCAGAGCGCGGCAGCCGATCGAGCACCATACCCAGCTGTAAGACGGTTTGTCGGGTTTCGATGCTGAACGTCGCACGCTCAGACCACTTTGCGGCAATGAATACGCCGATATCGGTGCCGACCCAGAAAACCAGCAGCAAGATATGCAGATATAGCCAGAAAGCATCCATGGTCCGTCCTCTTTTTTATTGTTTTGTAATGTTTGCCCCAGATTCCAAGACGTCTTTAATCAGCTGAAACCGGTCCTGTCCCCACTCGGCATCTTGAGCTTCACTGGGCTCAAAATTATCGAGCGCGTCCCGGGTAAGCGTCCCCGATTCAATCAACAGGGCTTCCAGCGTTTTGACGCGTTCATTCAATACCGAATGTTCGGTCATGAGGCGCACGATGATGGCCAATAAGCGGTCAATCTCCGGGTCGGAGAAGAAGGCCGGCCGCCCCGCCTTGACTGATTTTTTGTCACTCATCGGCTGGCGCCGCCCTTTTGCGCGCCGAAGGCATACCAAGTGATGGTGTCGGAGAGGCGGCCCGTGTCGGCATCAAATGTGGCGTCAGCACCAGAAGCCTGAGCGAACTCTGCTTCGCTGACATAGGTAAATCGCGGCATGGTCGCTTGAAAAAAGTCCTGCTCTGCGAATCCTGCATCAGAGCACAGACCTGAGTAGCTGAGGTCACGGAAATCTTTGTAAAACGGCTCGTTGTTGTAAAAGCAGTCCCAATCCAGATAGAACGCGGCGTAGGCACCCAAGGCGTCATTGGGAGGCAGTTCCATATTGATGAGTACGCCTCCCGGCTTCAGGACGCGGTGGGCCTCGTTAAAGAACGCTTTGATAAACGGTGTCGGCAACTCGTGCAGAAACATGGACGAAAACACCACGTCCACGCTGCTGTCACTGTAGGGCAGTGCGTCACAGAGCGCCTGCTTAAAAGCGATGGGGACACCCATTGCTTCTGCTCGGGCGTGGCCATATTTCAGGCAGGGCGATGCGGCATCCAGACCATGCACCTCAGCCTCCGGGAAAGTCTGCTTCCAGGGCACCGTGTTGTGTCCGATGGTGCAGCCCACATCGACAATCAGCTTGGGATTCAGCTCGGGCCATTTCAAGCGAGTAAAGTTGGCCATCGAGTGGCCAATGTCATCGAGATTTTCCCCCATGACGCCAAATGAAAAAACGTCCAGTCCATTGTCATAGACAACACCAGCTTCAGCGCCGTCACTGTGGCCACCCTGATAGTTGCCCGGCATCAAATGCACATCCATTGTGTCGATGTAGTCCGGCAGGGCGATGGTGTCGTCAAGTGCCAGAGATCCGCCATGCTCAGGAGGAGCTGCGGTGCCGATTTTTTCGACGGAATCAGGGTCGGATTCAATTGCCCGCAAAACAGATTGCCAGACCAGTTCTTGAGTGGCGCAGCGGAGGCTGGAGTACCACTTAAATAAACCCCGGTTCTTGAGGAATTGATGAACTGCCTCGCCGGAGCAATGGCTCTCCCCTGCGTCGGTGCTGGCCTGTTCGTAGTCCGCCTGCATTTGTCCAGCGAGATCGGTGAGTACCCAGGCCCGCATGGAGGAGGTAAAGCGCTCACGCGCGCGCTGATCAAGATTTTTGTTCAAAGTCAGGGAATGTTGCAGTCCCGGCATGATGTAGCCTCCCTATCCGCGTCGACTCGACCTGTGGCCCTATGTGCCGACCCGGTAAAGCGTGATCTTGATTGACGATTAGTGATAATGATATACGGATATGACAATATCGTCGTGTGCACTTCAAGCGCGATCACAACAAGCACCCAGGGGAGTCATTTCATGAAAAATCATTTTCACCGGTCGGGTCTGCCGATGCTCGTGTCAGCGGCGATTGCAACGGTCTTACCCAACGTGGCATCTGCTCAGCTTGAAGAGGTTCTGGTCACTGCCGAGCGCCGGGAGGCGTCCGTTCAGGATGTCCCGATTGCCGTCAGCGCCTACAACGAAGAAATGATAGAGCGGCTACAGATCGACGACACACTGGATCTCATTAATGTGGTGCCCAACCTGTTTGGTGGTAACAACACTGGTCTGGGAACCGCCAACATGTACTACCTGCGCGCGCAGGGAAACGACGAATCGATTTCCACATTTGACCCACCAGTCGGCACCTACGTTGACGACGTGTACATTACCCGACAGAACGTCAACAACGTTGCTTTGTTTGACGTAGAGCGGATTGAGGTGCTGCGCGGACCTCAGGGCACGCTTTACGGGCGCAATACCACAGGCGGTGCGATCAGCGTGGTCATGAAAAAGCCGTCTGACACCATGCAGGGCTATGTCGAAGCGGGTGCGGGTAATTGGGGCAAGACGATGCTGCGCGGCAGTATTGATTTACCGCTGAGTGAAAACGTCTTGACCAAATTCTCGGCCTACTACGTGGATACCGACGGTTACCTTGAGAACCGCACCGATGGCAAAGACTACAACGAGGCCGATCTCACAGGTATTCGTGCAGCATTGCGGTGGCTGATCTCGGATTCGATGACCTGGGATATTGCAGTCGATGGAGGCAAGTCAGAGGTAGCCAATATCCACGGTTTTCTCGATGGAGACGACCGCTACTCGCTGTCCGTTCTGGGTAGCGGGTTACCAATGGGCGGTGGCATGTCTGACTATGGCAACGAGGTCGATACGCTGAACATCACCTCCAACCTCGCTTGGGATGCCATGGGTGGCACGGCCAACCTGATTTTGGGGTCGCGCTCGATCGAACAAGACTTTTTGCTGAACTTCCCGTTCTCACTGGATTTCTTCCCGGACTTTTTCATCATCGATAATCAGGGCGAGCACGACATGTACTCGGCTGAATTGAAATGGTCTGGCGATATCATGGACGGGCGGGCGTTCTTACAGACGGGCGTCTATTACATGGACGAGGACAACACGGTCGACTTTGTTGATTACCTCGACCTTGCAGCCGTTGGTGTCCCGGCACCGCCTTCGACTGCGTTCACAACGCTGGCAGATCGCGTGCTGAGCAATACCACAGAGAGCTTCGCCGTGTATGCGCAGGCTGACATCAAGATCGGTAATAACGGCACTCTGACCTTGGGTGCGCGGTATACCGATGAAGAGAAGACGGTCGATTTTCAAGGAACGGTGAACTCGGCTGGGATGGTGGCCGCGGGTATTCCGCTGTCTCAAAGTGAGCAGGAGATTACCCCGCGGATAGCCTACGCGCACAAGTTCACTGATAACTTCATGATGTATGCCTCGGCCACCAATGGTTTCAAGTCCGGCGGCTGGAACGCCCGTGGATCCAGCTCTAGTGCGCTACAGGCATTTGCCCCCGAGACAATCTGGTCCTACGAGTTGGGGATGCGCGGTGACTGGATGGACGGTCGGTTGCGCACCAATATCACGATGTTTTATTCCGACCTTGAAGATCTGCAGACAACCTCTGCCACGCCAGACGGCCAGTTCCTGACTACCAATGCAGGCGGTTTGGAAGTGCCCGGGATTGAGGCTGAGATTACAGCCCTGCCAACCGATAATTGGCAGATTTTTGCCGCGCTGGGTTGGCAAAACGCAGAGTACAAAGACTTGCCCGGCGGCTGCGTGACGCCTAACGCCAACCTCGCTGCATACGACGAAAACTGCAACATCGCAGAGCCTAAGCGTAGCCCGCACCAGACCTATACCCTTGGCACATCGGTCGATTTCTCCTTGGGGGGCGTGACCGTGACGCCCAATATCATGCTGAGATATTTGGGGTCGCAATATCCGGGCACGAGAAACCTGGGTTATAACGAGTCGGTCACCTTGCTTAACGCGGGCGTCAAACTCTCAATGGCTGATTCGCGCTGGGAGTTGAATCTTGAGTGCAAAAACTGTGGTGATAAGACCTATACACAGTCGTTCCTGTTCACGCGCTACTACAATTTGCCGGTAACTTACTTGGCGACATTAAAGTACCGATTTGGCGGCTAACATCATCTTATTGACGCCCTTTATGGGTCGCAGGGTCGGCAATCGCCCCGCCGAGTCAGTCTCGAGCGGGGTTATTAATTTCTAGATATTTCTAGCCCAGACTGTTGAGCCGACTTTTATTAACTTAATGGCGCCTGCTTACAGTTCGGCAACAGTGCACCAGTGTCAGTGCATTTCTTCTCCGCCACTCACGTTGATCGCCTCTCCCGTTATAAAGCTGGCATCGTCGGATGCGAGAAAGGCGCACATTGCGGCGGTATCGGCGGCTTGTCCAATACGCTGTAGCGGGATGCGCGCGGCCATCTCCTCGAGATAGGCGGCTTCCGTCAGGCCCTTGAAGGCAGAAAAGTAGGCGTTTTGAGCACTACCAAGGCCCGTAGTGACGTGGTTTGGGCATACCGCGTTGACGGTGATGCCCGCCGCACCGTAGTCGATGGCGGCTGTGCGCGTCAGGCCAATCACGCCATGCTTGGCAGCGCAGTAAGGAGCCATATGCGGGAATCCGGACTTCGCTGCCTGACTGGCAATATTAATAATCCGTCCTCCGGAGCCCGCGGCCTCCATATGTGCCGCGGCCGCCTGAGTGCAGTGGAAGACGCCACTCAGGGTGACATCGATCACCAGATTCCATTCATCTGGTGAGACTTCTCGCGTGTCCTTCATGACAAAGCCGATACCGGCGTTGTTGATCAACACATCCACTCTGCCAAAGTGCTCCATCACTGCACTGAAAAGTTGTTTGACCGACTCGGCCGAGCGGACATCGCAGGGATGACTGAGGACGTCGGCGCCCTGGGAGCGCAAGCTTTCGGCGACGGATGCCATTTCGTCGAGCTGCGCGAGGTGGTCGGTCCCCGAGCCATCCACATCGGTGACGACGAGACGGTAACCCTCCTCACCGAAACGACGGAGAATGGCTTCTCCTAAACCGCCGGGTCGCCCGGACCCTGTGCATACAGCGACCTTTTTTTCTGTCATCAGATTTTCTCCTTCGTGTAACCCATCCAGCTCGGCAACGCAGAGAAGGGATATCTATGTTGCTGCATCGATGCGGCCGAATACGGCGCTGCAGTTAGCCCTCACGATGTGCCAACCACCAGCAGAGCACAAAACCGATGCCTGCTCCACCAAAACACACCATGATCAGCGCGGGCTCGGATTCATAGAGTGTTGCGCCCAGCCACGAGAACAAGCCCGCCATGGTCATGCCAACGGAGCTGGAGAGTCCCGCCGCACTGCCGCTCCAGCGAGGCACAGCATTGACCGCGCCATACATGGTAGTGGGCGTGAGGATTCCTGACAGCAGCATGGAACTGAATAGGGGTAGTACAACAGCGACTAGGGTCAGTCCCTGCCAAGCGATCAGCCCGGGCGCGCTGAGAGACACCAATAACATGCCAAGCACGGCGCGATGCTGCCATTGAGGTGTGCCCAGTGACGACAGATGACTGAGCAGGAAGGAGCCGAAAACGTACACCATCGCAGAACTGCCCCAAACCAGGCTGAAGCCCTGCATCGACAGTCCGAACTGCTCCTGAAACAGCACGCTGCCCGTGGCCAGCAAGGTGAAGACCATGCCCTGTAAAAACCCAAAGGCGCCAGCGTGACCCCAGAACCGCGTAGAGCGAAGTAATGACAGGTAGCCCTTAAGCGACGCCGTCTGGCCCTCACCTCGGTCGACAGGCCCGTCATGGGGAATGGATTTGACACACAGGAGCAGAAGGCCCGCCCCCAGTAAAGCCAACACGACGAACACGGATGCCATGCCCAGTAGCGACGCCAGATAGCCCCCCACAACAGGGGCGATCACGGGCGTGAACCCCATTGCAGCCGTCAACAATGCGAAGGCTTTCAGTGCCTCGTCAGGGGGTAGGTGGTCGCGGATGAGGCCCCGCGCAACGACCGTGCCGACGCCGACGCCGACGGCCTGCATAAAGCGGAGGAAGATCATCGCCCCCAGCGTGTCGACAAAAATCAGCAGGATGCTCGCGCCCACGAAGACGGCAAATCCGCCCAGCAGCACGAGTCGCCGGCCGATGCGGTCGGTGACCAATCCAAACAGTGGTTGGCTCACGGCGAGGCCAATCACGTAAATCGAGAACAGATACTGCAGGTCGCTGACGCTGCGATCGAGAGAAATGCTCAGCATGGGCACCAGGGGCACCATGATGGATATGCCAAAGGGCGAGAGGCTGCTGATGGCGGCCAGCAGCCAGCGCGACACGCTCAAAGGTGATTGATTCAAGTGGTTGTCAGTCAGAAGCTAACAACATGAAGCCCGAGCGCGGCGTTCACGAACAATCCGATCCAGATCACCCAGACATAGCGCCGCACTACACCCATATGGGTGATCATGGCGGTATTGCCGGCATCACTGGGCCCCTCGCTCACCATGCTCGCATAGGCGATAGCAAAAGGCTTGAGCGCAAAGCGGACGGCGATACCGCAGGCCACCAGTACGGCGAACACGGCGATCTTCAGCGCAATCCACCCGGGCAAACCGAGACTCAATCCGTAGGCACTGCCTCCCAACAGACCGAGAACCACGGCAAATCTCAGTCGCAGGTCCCATTGTGCAAGAGAGGGCAGCCGGTGACCCACCGGGCTGTGAATGGCGGCGACCAGCCCCACCCAAATCGCTACCAGCAGCCACCCTCCGAGCGCGACGTCGCCTGGCAGCAAGGTCGGCCAGCGTAACGCTGCAAGATGACATCCTGACCCGAGAATAATCGGCATCGCGAGGCGCGG
>Ga0181597_10004293_pt1 | contig 14246 bp, 11 predicted proteins | sample 041ome_5_FD_148647 | JGI IMG/M metagenome (GOLD analysis project Ga0181597, IMG submission 148647) | Coastal salt marsh microbial communities from the Groves Creek Marsh, Skidaway Island, Georgia - 041403US metaG (spades assembly) | ecosystem: Environmental > Aquatic > Marine > Intertidal zone... | reverse complement strand
GTCGGCGCGAACTATTCCAAACTACAATGTTATGGGAATTGCAAAAGCTGCCTTAGAGGCCAGTGTTAGGTATTTGGCGACAGACCTTGGAGGACGCGGAATTAGAGTTAATGCGCTCTCGCCGGGGCCAATGCGAACTCTTGCAGGATCAGCTATCGCTGATGCGAGATATGTGTATAGGTACTCGGAACAGACCTCACCCTTAGCACGCAATGTTCAGCCCGAGGAGGTCGGGGCTGCTGGACTATTTCTTGCTAGCAATCTGTCTAGCGGTGTAACAGGAGAAATTCACTATGTTGATGGGGGAATGCGTGCAATTGGAATACCCTCACCGAGAGATAAAAGCGGTGGATAAGTAAGTTTGCTGTCGGGATCATATTTTATAATTTTTCAATGAGTTTAACGATCTCAGGTCGTCGGTAATAATCGAATGAACACCCAATCGTAATAAATTTTTGGCTATAGAGATCTGATTGACGGTGAAAGGGATTATTCGTAACCCACTAGCTAGAATCGATTTGACATTTTGAATACTAGCCAAACATTCGTAGCTTGGGTTTAACGCATAACATCCAAGTGCTTTAGTATTAGTTAACCAATCGTTGTCCAGATCATTAACTAATAATGCTCTGGGCCACTCCGGGGATAAATTAATTAGCTCTTTAAGACAAAGCAAATTGAAACTAGAAAATAAAACATTGCCCCGTAGTTGTTCCTGAAATGGATTTATAGTTGCCAATATTGCTGTCACCGTCTCGGCAGCTTGTCCAAAATTTGGTTTTATTTCAATGTTTAAGCCTAAGTTTAACTCAATACAAAGTGTTATAGCTTGCAACAGTGATGGTACTTTTTCGCAAGAAAAGTCAGTATGATAATGGCTTCCAGCATCTAGTTCTTGCAATGACTCAAGAGTGAAAGTATCTACTGGCCCTTGACCATTAGTGGTTCTATCAACTTCATTGTCGTGAAATACTACAGGAATTTTGTCAGAAGATAATCGAACGTCAATTTCAATCCATTTGGCGCCTAATTGTGCAGCTTTTCGAAAGGAAATTAAAGTATTTTCGGGAGCCGAATTGTAGGCGCCCCGGTGTCCTATAATACTTGGAAGCTTGGGGTAAAAAAATGACGCCAGAGCATTATTCACAACATGGCGCCATTTTATAGAGCAATTTAACGTATAATTCAGGAATCTTCTTGGCCTTGTTCCTCTAAATCTTCCCCGGTTTCCTGATCAACAAGTCTCATGCTTAACTTAACTTTTCCTCTATCATCGAAGCCAATGACTTTTACTTTTACGTCATCGTCAACTTTTACTACGTCAGTTGTTTTGTTGACGCGACCTGGCAATAATTCACTAATGTGCACAAGACCATCCCGAGGACCTAAAAAGTTTACAAAAGCACCAAAGTCGACTGTTTTAACGACTTTTCCGTTATAGATGACGCCTAATTCGGGTTCTGCCACAATTGATCTAATCCATTCAATTGCAGCTTGTCCCGCCTCGTTATCTACGGCAGCCACCTTAACTACGCCCTCGTCGTCAATGTCGATTTTGGCTCCCGTTGATTCACATATTTCCCTTATGACCTTACCCCCTGGTCCAATGATATCCCTGATTTTATCTTTATTAATAGTCAGAGTTGTTACGCGTGGGGCGTGGTCAGATACCCCTTCCCTACCTTGATTGATTGCCTTTTCCATTTCACTGAGGATATGAAGTCTTCCATCCTTCGCCTGTTGAAGAGCAACTTGCATTATTTCTTCAGTTATGGATGTAATTTTAATATCCATCTGTAGCGATGTAATTCCCTGCTCAGTGCCCGCTACTTTAAAGTCCATATCCCCTAGATGATCTTCGTCACCAAGAATATCCGATAATACGGCAAAACGATCACCCTCTTTAATCAAGCCCATAGCAATACCTGCACATGCCTGACTGAGTGGAACTCCTGCATCCATTAAAGACATAGATGTTCCACAAACCGTTGCCATTGATGAGGAGCCGTTCGACTCTGTTACTTCTGAGACGACCCGCAGTGTATAGGGAAAATCCTCCTTTTTAGGTAATAGCGGTCGTATTGCTCTCCACGCTAGCTTCCCATGGCCAATTTCACGTCTCCCGGCACCGCCCAGTCTACCAGCTTCTCCAACAGAGTATGGTGGAAAGTTGTAATGCAGCATGAAATTTTCTCTGTATTCTCCCTCAAGCGCATCTATTATCTGTTCATCCTGTCCAGTACCCAACGTCGTCACTACCAAAGCTTGAGTTTCTCCTCTTGTAAAGAGCGCAGATCCGTGCGCTCTAGGTAGAATACCGACTTCTGAGACGATTGGCCGCACTGTTTTGGTATCTCTTCCATCTATTCGAACACCTGTATCTAAAATTGATCCTCGAACAATGTCAGCTTCAAGGGATTTTAGTGCGCCCTTTGCAGCATTGCCCTCTTCTTCAGTCTCGAACAGTTGCATTCCTTTTTCTTTTGCAACCGCTATCAGCTCCTGACGTTTTACTTTATCAGCAACCTTGTACGCTTTTTGCAAATCTTTGGTAATTGATTTTTTAAGTTTAGCGGTTACTTTTTCGACTTCCGGTGGCTCCGGTGGTATGTCTCTTGGCTCCTTAGCGCATGCCTCTGCGAGCTCTATTATGAGATCTATAACTTCCTGGCAAGCTTTGTGACCAAACATGACTGCCCCAAGCATTATCTCTTCCGATAGGGCAGTAGCTTCAGATTCTACCATTAAAACACCATCTCGCGTGCCGGCCATCACTAAATCTAAATCTGAACCTGCAACTTCGTGTTGAAGCGGATTCAAAACGTATTCACCATCCTTGTAACCAACTCTACATCCGCCGATTGGACCAAGAAAGGGGAGGCCCGAAATTGTTAAAGCAGCCGAAGCTCCTATCATTGCAACTATATCTGGATCATTCTCTAGATCGTGAGAAAGAACAGTGCAAATAACCTGTGTCTCGTTTCGAAATCCTTTGGCAAATAGAGGTCGAATTGGTCGATCAATGAGACGTGATACTAAAGTCTCCTTTTCGGTAGGTCTTCCTTCTCGTTTAAAAAAACCGCCAGGGATCTTGCCTGCGGCAAAAGTTTTTTCTTGATAGTTAACTGTTAATGGAAAAAAGTCCAATCCAGGTTTTGGGCTTCTTGCTCCGACAACAGTGCATAGAACTGTCGTATCTCCCAAACTTGCCATTACAGCACCATCAGCCTGCCGTGCTATTTTTCCAGTTTCAAAAACGAGCTTTTTACCGCCCCAATTTAATTCTTTTTTATATATATCAAACATACTACTTAATTCCTTAAATGATCGCCCTCAACCTAAACTAGATAATCAAAATATAGCGCCTGAACTTGCTAACAAAAATTTATCTCAAGAATTACTTCAGAGGAATTGTTAGATTATTTGTTATGAAGGCTTTAGCTTTTGATTCGTTCAATTCAATTAATGGGCCCTACGTTTCTATCTCTATTACTATTCACTGAATGCCATGTATTGAACAAAGGGTCAAATTAGATTTTTGATCAACGACATATATTGACCCGTCAAAAAATAATTATCGCCGCGGGTTTTCTAACGGCGAAGGCCAAGGCGGCTAATTAAATCTAAGTACCTAGCTTCGCTCCTAGATTGCAGATAGTCGAGTAGACGACGGCGTTGGCCAACCATAATCAAAAGACCTCTACGAGAATGGAAGTCCTTCTTATGAGTTTTCAGATGCTCAGTAAGATTAAGTATCCGTGTCGTTAGAATTGCTACTTGTACCTCCGGGGAACCAGTATCGCCCTCTTTCTGCCCATATTCCTTAATTATTTCAGCTTTTTTTTCATTGGTAATCGACATCATTCGCTCCATTGCATTAGAAGTTAAGGACGCGAATAGGACAAATAAAACCTTGTTGTAATCTGGCAATTGCCACTAGTGATCCCGAAGATGTAGTATATATGATACCACCTTCTTCGAGAGCAAGTGAGCAACTCCAGTCAGCGTCCTTTTCTAGAGGGACACCTTGGCCATTTCTCATCCTATCCGCTTGTTCACCTGATAAAGGCATTGCCGGGATGCCGTCTAGCGCCGCCTCAACAGGTAATAGTTTATTAAAATTGGCGGGACTATGCGCTAATGCTGCAAGATAATCCAGAGAAATCGCGTCGTTTTCGGAAAAAGAACCAACTTTTAACCTTCGGAGTGAGGAAATATGTCCGCAGGTGCCGAGCTTAGCAGCTAAATCGCGCGCTAAAGCCCTAATATAAGTTCCTTTTCCACTAGTAACCATAAATGTTGCAGAGTCCTCGTCTTTTTTATTTATCAATGAGAACGATTCTACGAAAACTTTACGCGACTCTAGTTTAAAGTTTTCTTGGTTCCTCGCTAAATCATAAGAACGGCGACCATTAACCTTGATAGCAGAAAAAATTGGAGGTATCTGATCAATATAACCCAAAAATGAGGGTAAAGCGGTGATGATCTGTTCCTCGGTTGGGCGTAGATTACTTTCCGCTACTATTCGACCCTCGCTATCTAGGGTGTCGCGTTCCTCGCCCCAACTAATATCAAACTGATAATTTTTTAGGGAATCCATTGCAAAGGATATTGTTTTAGTTGCTTCTCCCAAGGCTATTGGGAGGACCCCTGACGCTAATGGATCTAAGGTCCCAGCGTGACCCGCTTTTTGGGCGTTTAATGCACGTCGAACATTATTGACCACTTGAGCCGAGGTTTTCCCAATTGGTTTATCTATGATGACCCACCCGCTTACAGGATTCCCTTTTTTCCTACGAGGCATTATCGGGGCCTATAATCCCATCATGCTCATTTAAAGATATATCTGCCATTTTGAGAACTTTGTTGAGATTGCTTGAGTTATCGAAAGCGGTATCAATTTTAAATTCTAAGCGCGGGATTGAGCGTAACTCGATTATCCCCGCTATTTTACTGCGTAAAAACGAGGAGGCTCTTCTCAATCCTGATATTACACTATCTTGTTGTTTTCCTCCTAAAGGCATTACGTAAACAGTTGCAGCCTTTAAGTCAGGGCTAACAGAGACTTCTGATATGGTAATCGATACATTTATAAGGTCGGGATCTCTTACTTCAACTTTTTCTAAAACCTCAACTAGAGTTTTCCTTATCAATTCGCCTACTCGGTATTGCCGCTGAGATCTATCGATGCCTTCGCCACTGCTTTTTTTAAATCGAGAACGCGGCATTTTTGGTTCCAACAATCACTAATTTATGACTTTTTAACATCGGACTGCACGGATTCAAGAGTTCTGGCTATTTCTTTAATTTCAAAACACTCTATCAGATCTCCAATTTGTAAGTCGTTGTAATTTTCAAAAGCAGCTCCACATTCCGACCCTTCTTTGATTTCATTGACTTCATCTTTGAATCGTTTCAACGTTTTTAACGAGCCTTCATGTATTACGACATTATCACGTAACAAACGAACATTAGCTCCACGCTTGATGTTTCCTTCTGTAACCATACAACCCGCTATTTTGCCAACTTTACTTATATTAAAGACCTCTTTGACTTCTGCGTTACCGAGGAATTCCTCTTTCAGGTCTGGTGATAAGAGTCCCGTAAGGGCTGACTTAATATCATCGATGACATTGTAAATAATTGAGTAATATCGAACGTCAATTCCACTTTTTTGAGCTAACTGCCTTGCTTGAGGGTTCGCACGAACGTTAAATCCTATTACGATCGCATTGGATGCAGCAGCTAAAGTTATGTCAGATTCGCTTATTCCGCCAACTGCGCCGAGTAAAATACGAACTGTAACGGTTGGATTAGAGATACGTTCAAGACTTGTTCTGATTGCCTCTAGTGAGCCATGCACGTCTGTTTTAATTAGCACAGGTAGTTCTTCAGCTTGGCCTGCTGCTATTGCTGATAACATTTGTTCCACTGTACCTCTTGCGCCGGCGGTTGCTTGTTTTCGTCGGATTTCTCGCTGTCTGTACTCAACAATTTCCCTCGCCCTAGCCTCATGCTCAACCACAACAAAATCATCCCCGGCAACTGGAGAACCATTTAGCCCCAGTACTTCTGCGGGAAAACTGGGGCCACATTCTGTAATTCGACTTCCGCGATCGTCAAGTAAGGCTCGTACCCGCCCCCATTCTGCCCCCGCTACAAAAATATCCCCAATTTTGAGCGTTCCATGTTGAACCAAGACAGTTGCTACACTACCTTTGCCGCGTTCCACTTTTGACTCCACAATTGTGCCAGCTGCTGTCCTATTCGGGTTCGATTTTAGTTCTAGTATCTCCGACTGTAGTAAAATTGCTTCTTGTAATTTTTCTAATCCCTCTCCCGTTTTAGCAGATACGTGAACTTGCATGACTTCTCCTCCAAGTTCTTCTACTATCACCTCATGCTGTAAAAGTTCTGTTTGTACTTTACCAGGATCTGCATCCGGAAGATCTATCTTATTGACGGCTACGATCATTGGGCTCTGAGCTGCTTTAGCATGTTGAATAGCTTCGACTGTTTGTTGTTTTATTCCATCGTCAGCCGAAACTACCAGAATTATCAGGTCAGTGACTGTCGCCCCTCTAGCACGCATCTCAGTGAAAGCTTCATGGCCCGGGGTATCCAAGAATGTTATTTTTTCACCCGATTGTGAGTTAATTTGATATGCTCCTATGTGTTGAGTAATGCCACCAGCCTCACCCGTGACGATGTCAGTCTTTCTAAGCGCATCCAGTAGTGATGTTTTCCCGTGGTCTACGTGCCCCATTATGGTAACCACTGGAGCTCTTGGCTCCGTGTTTTCTTCAAGTTCTTGTTCTACTTGAAGCCCTGTTTCAACATCCGACTCGGACACACGCCTAACGTTATGACCAAACTCCGCTGTCACGAGCTCTGCTGTATCAGCATCTATAACTTGATTAATCGTTGCCATCACACCCATTGACATCAACTTCTTTATAACCTCTCCCGCTCTTTCAGCCATGCGGTTTGCCAACTCCTGAACTGTTATGGCATCAGGTATCGTAACATCTCTTATACGCTTGGAAGACTCGCCACTTTCTTCCCGAGCCCTATTCCTTTCCTTTTCTCTGGCTCTTTTAACAGAGGCTAATGACCGTACTCTTTCAAGTTCCGTATCGTCTAACGCTTGAGATATGGTTAATTTCCCCGAATGGCGTCTTCGTGGTTCACCTCTTCGACTTACAGATGGTGTAACTTTTTTATTGGACTCGTTTCGTTTCTTTCCTGCCTTAGTTTCGGTCGAGCTATCATCTATTTCGATTTCTGCGTCTTCTTCTGCGGTTCTATCATTAGATCTATTTGCCTGTCGTGGTGAAGCTCCTTTTGCTAATCTAGCTTCCTCCTCCTCAGCTAATCGCGCCGCCTCTATTATTTTAATTTGTTTCTCTTCTTCTTCTATTCTTTGGGCTTCTAAAAGCTCTAATTTTCTCCTGTCGACCTCTTCCTCTTCGCTTTTAGTTTCCGTTGTTTTGGTCGCTAAAGCGGACGGTGTCTTCTCTTGCTCATCAGATAGGTCATGATTGAGTTTGACTTCCGTTTCTTCTTCGGACACTGGACTCACTTGCGAAGTGCCAGAAGTTTCTAAAGTATCACCCTTTTGTTGCAATCCTTCTTTTAAGGCGCGATTCCGAGCCGCCCGTTCTTCAGATGTCAGACCCTTAAGTGAGATTTCTTCCGCGTTATCTGAAGCTTTGTTTTCATTATTTACGATCGGAAGGCGTTTTCTCCGGCGCTCAACCTGAACTGTTTTAGAACGACCATGCGAGAAACTTTGTTTAACTTGACTTGTTTCAACGGTTTTTCCAAGCGAAAGCGTCCCACCACGTGAGAGGCTTAACTTTTTTCGATCTTTATCTTCAGTCGTCATTCGATTAACACGTGTCCCTAACCAAAAAATCTAAATGATAGTCTCAATACACTGGTAAGTCGAATTTTCCAACTTAACATTTTTGTTACTTTTTCTAAACTGCTCCAAACGACCAAAATCTTTTTTAAATTTAGCCATTAGTCCATCATTACCCTTTTTATTATCCACGGCAATGGCAAGATGGATTGCATCACGCTTTTCAAAAGCTCTTGCTAGTTCTTTCCCATAGACGCAATCTAAAATAGGGATATTAGGGTCAAGTCGAGTTAATTTAGTCCTACCACCTTCGGCACCATCTTTGGCTTCTATTCTCAACAAGACTTTGCGTTCCCGAAGTGCGCGATCTATCTTGGCATGACCAGCTAAGACGCGTCCGGCTCGTCTAGCGAGTCCGACTGCGGATACTGCTCGATCAACTAATTTTCGTTCTATATTTTCAAGAAAACCATCAGAAATTAAAACCTTTTGGTGAGCGGACCTCTCAAATGATCTTTTTTCTACCGTTTTAGATATTGTCTCATAACATGAAGTAACCCACATCCCTTTTCCAGGTAGTTTTTCTTCTATATCCGGGACCACTTCGCCAAAAGGACCCAGCACAAATCGTATCATTTTTACTGGCTCTCGAGACTGCCCAGTTACAATACATTTACGGAGGGTAATCCTACTTTTGTGGTGTTGATGTAGCTGGTATATTTCTTTTGTTTGTGTCAAGCCTCATTCCTCGTTAATGCTACTTCTTTCGGGAGAAGGGTCTGTGCTCTGTGGCTCTTCAAACCAATGTGCGCGAGCAGCCATAATAATGCTGTTTGCATCCTCAATAGATAAACCAGCCTCCGGAACCATTTCCATCAACTCGTCACTTGCTAAGTCGCCTAGGTCATCAACTGTTTTAATTTGGTTTTCTCCCAAAACGACGAGCATATTAGGTGTCACTCCATCCATTTCAGCTAGCTCGTCGGTCACACCTAATTCAACACGCCTTTTAAGAAAACTCTCTTGCTCTGCTTGACTAAAAGCAGATGCTCGGCTTTGCAGTTCTTCTCCAATGGCCTCATCAAAACCCTCGATTTGAGCTAAATCAGAAAGAGAGGAATGCGCGATTTCTTGAACTGAAGCAAATCCTTCAGCGACTAATAAATGTGCTATTACATCGTCTATATCTAAAGCTTCCATAAAAGCGGTTGACCTAGTTTTAAATTCTTCTTGTCTTCTTTCTGACTCTTCGGCTTCGGTTAGGATATCTATATCCCATCCACTTAAGATTGACGCCAACCTCACGTTCTGTCCGCGGCGACCTATCGCTAGGCTAAGCTGCTCATCGGGAACCACCACCTCTATTCGTTTTTGATCCTCGTCCAGTACGACTTTACTAACTTCAGCAGGGGCGAGAGCGTTAACTACAAATGTCGCAGGGTCGTCTGACCAAGGAATAATATCTATTTTTTCACCTTGTAATTCACCAACTACAGCCTGTACTCGACTACCGCGCATTCCTACGCACGCTCCCACGGGATCGATACTTCCATCATAAGACAAGACTCCTATTTTGGCTCGGCTCCCGGGGTCTCTAGCCACCGCTTTGATCTCTATTATACCATCATAAATTTCAGGTACTTCCTGTTTGAACATCCCTTTCATAAATTCTGGATGGGTTCGTGATACAAAAATTTGCGGTCCTCTAGATTCTTCCCTCACATCATATATGTATGCCCTTACCCGATCCCCATTTCTGAATGATTCTCTGGGCAAGAGCTCATCCCTCCTCAAGATTGCTTCAGCTCTTCCAAGATCCAAAGTGACATTGCCAAATTCAACACGTTTTACAATACCATTTATTATTTCCCCAACACGGTCTTTGAATTCATCGTACTGTCGTGATCTTTCCGCTTCTCGGACCTTTTGAACTATAACTTGCTTAGCTGTTTGTGCCGCTATTCTACCAAAATCTATTGGTGGGAGTGGGTCTATTATGTAATCGCCAAGTGTTAATGAGTCGTCTTTTTTATGTGCCTGTTCCAGAGTGATTTGCGTCACTTCGTCCTCGATTTCATCAACAATTTGGGTGCGCCTGACCAGTCTTATCTCTCCAGATGTTCTATCGATACTCGCTTGAATATCGTGTTCGTTTCCATATTTTGATCGACCCGCTTTTTGGATGGCTTGTTCCATTGCTTCTATTACTTCTTCGCGTTCAATACCTTTTTCTCTGGCTACAACGTCAGCCACCTGTATTAATTCTAATTTTGGAAAAGATGCTATTTCAATGGACACGTTCTTGCTCGCCTCAGTAGTTTAAATTTGATTGTTTTGACTTGCATTAATTAATTTGTCTGTGAGTATCAGTTTCGCTCTTCTAATATTCGAAAAATCAACAATTACTTCTTCGTTTTTAGGTTCACCGTTCTCTATCACTCTAAGCTTGATGGCTTCATTGCCACTTACGCCGCCTAATTTGCATTTAATTTTTGTCCGCCCACCTACAGGGCTTCTTAACTCAATATTTGCATCAAAACCCTCGTAATGCATGAAATGACTAAATTTATTTAGTTTTCTATCTATACCCGGAGATGTTACTTCTAAGTTGTAAGCATGTTTTATAATGTCTTCAATGTCGAGCCTCACCGCCGCTAACTTGGTTATTTGTACACAATCATCAATTGTGATACTCTTTGTATCTAATCGCTCAGCAACTAACTGCACAATTCCATTTCCCATCTGCGATAGATTAATTTCAACTAACTCGTAACCCTCCGCGCCCAAGGTTGGATTTAATATTTCTGCTATTTGTTCACTCAATACGCTATTCATTATAGGAAGCCTAAAACCTCACGCTGACAACAAAAAATGGGCCTCCGGCCCATCACACAATTCAGTTCTATACTCTACTCATACACTGTTTGAAGTACCCATTACAAGATAATTCGACTCAAAGCAATAATATACCGAACTCAATAAATTATATCTTTTGGTATCGCAAAAAAATTGGCGTACGTCCCTCTGTAAGCGCTTTTTTTTCATATCGGGTTTGCGGCCAATCAGCTGGCCGTAATCGCCAATCGTTAGGTCGCCGTGCTAGCCACTCAAAGCCAGGATGATCTTTTAAATGCAAAAGGATCCATCTTAAATATACAGGGTCATCGGTAGCCACACGAAATTCCCCGCCAATTTTTAATAACTTATAAAACTGGTCCAAAATGTTTTTTTGAATAATTCGCCTATTTTCATGCCTTTTTTTCCTCCAGGGATCTGGAAATAAAATAAATAAACGGTCGATGCTGTTATCCGGGAGTCGTGCCAACAAAGGTCGTGCATCGTCGGCTAATATTCTAATATTGGCGAGTTGCTTATTTTGGACATCGCGAAGCAGGCTGGCTATTCCATTTAGAAAAGGCTCACATCCTATAAAACCCACTGTCGGATTATTTTCTGCTTGCCAAGATATATGCTCACCACCTCCAAAACCAATTTCCATCCAGATAGATGCTGTCGTTTTTGGAAATAGATCAAACGGATTTTTGATATATGTTTTATCGGATGAGTCAATTTTTAAGTCTAGTAAGTCGTTCTCAAGTAGACTGGCCATACTAGGGCGCAGTTTTCTGCCACGTCGGCGTCCTCTGAAAATGATAGGGTATTTTTCTAAAGACAATTCTTCAAGCCATATTTTATTCAATTAATTAATATTTATGTTTGAAATTTTCTAACTCAGCAACCAAATCTAGTTTCTCCCAGGAAAATCCACCATCGGGTTCGGGTTGCCTGCCAAAATGGCCATAGGCCGAGGTTCGTGCATATATTGGTCGACTTAGCCCTAATCGTTCTCTTATGCCTCTTGGTGATAAATCAACTATATCGTGTAAATATTCACCTAGTTTTTCTTCCGAAACCTTCCCTGTTCCATAAGTATTTACGTAAATGGAGAGTGGCTTAGCTACGCCGATAGCATATGAGAGTTGTATGGTGCACCTGTCAGCTAGGTTTGCCGCAACTACATTCTTTGCAACCCATCGCGCTGCATATGCGGCTGATCTATCAACTTTTGTAGGATCTTTTCCGGAGAAGGCTCCTCCGCCATGGGGCGCTGCACCACCGTAGGTATCAACTATAATCTTTCTTCCCGTCAGACCGGCGTCACCGTCAGGGCCGCCAATAACAAATCGACCTGTTGGATTGACGTAAAATTCGTCTTCAGGGCACATCCAACCATCTGGTAATACACGTTCGACGAATGGGCGCACTAGCTCTCTGACCTCCATTTGATCTAGGCTTTCATCGTGTTGTGTCGAAATTACCACCGAAGTTGCCCCTACTGGTTTCCCATTTTCGTATCGAAGGCTTACTTGACTTTTGGAATCTGGGCCCAGACCGACAATTTTCCCTGACCTACGTGCGTCGGCCATTTCACGAAGAATAGAGTGTGAATATTGTATCGGTGCAGGCATTAGTGTTTCTGTTTCCCGGCAAGCGTAACCAAACATTATGCCTTGATCGCCTGCTCCCTCATCTTTGTTACCAGCAGAGTCTACACCAAGTGCGATATCACTAGACTGTTCATGCAAAAGAATAGTGATTTCTGCATTTTTCCAATGGAAACCATCTTGCTCATAACCAATTTCTCGAACAGCCTCCCTTACCGCTTTAGTTATTATGTCATGGGTAACATCGGAGGGTCCTCGTATTTCTCCCGCCAAGATTATTTTATTTGTTGTTGATAGCGTTTCACACGCTATTCTACTATTTTTGTCTGCCTTAAGATATAAATCGACTACAGTATCTGAAATTCTATCACAAACCTTATCAGGGTGCCCTTCAGAGACCGACTCACTCGTAAAAATGAAATTTTCTTGGGCCATAAGTGCTCCCCATTCAGTAATATAGTTTTCTATTACTCGTATTAGTTCAGTGCCTAAGAGGTCAATAGGAATTAAGTTTTTTTGTAAATTTAAATCTCACTATTTCTCTTAAAATGGATAATTATAATAAAAGAAGAGATTAAAAGTAAATAAATCCAATCCCCAAACAAACTATAAATTGTAGGTGACAATGTTGGTGCGGCTAAGTGTTTATCCAAGACGCCAGTCTGATTAAGTTTTATTTCCCCCATTGTTCTGCCGTATGCATCATAAAACCCGGATATACCGGTATTAGCAGATCTAATTAAGGGGATACCTTCCTCGATTGCCCGCATTTTAGCAATTTCCAAATGTTGCTTGGGCCCGGCACCGGTTCCAAACCAGGCGTCGTTGGTTAGATTAACAATGAGTTTGACCCTATTTCCTTTTTTCCCATTGAATATCTCTCCAGGAAAGATAATCTCATAACAAATCAAGGGAGCTATTTTGCCTATCGAGGGAACATCAATCAATTTAGGGCTAGTCCCAACTTGGAAATCGGCTAAACTCTCAACCAATCGAGGGATAGGAAACCACTTTTTGAATGGCACGTACTCACCAAAAGGGACTAGCTTAATTTTATCATAGCGGGCGTCGATATTGCCTGTCTGAGATATAACGAAAAAGCTATTGTGTAACTTAGTTGGTTTTTGATCGGCAATGGCAGGGCCACCGGTGATAAGTATGGATGGCTCGTCAATCGTAGCCATTATTAATCTGCGTAATTTTTGATTGTTTTCTATAAAAGCAGGTATAGCCGTTTCGGGCCATATGATTATCTTAATAACAGAGTTTTCTGGCAGTTCAGAACTAATTGGCAAACTGCTTAATCTCAGATATTTCGAAATGTTTTTAAACTTTAGCTTAGGGTCCCACTTTTCATTCTGTGGGATATTCGCTTGAACAATTCTTATGGTTGTGTTTCGATCAACTTCCTCATTACTGTTTTGCAACCTCAGCATGCCACCAAATCCCATTGTCAGAGGGATAAAACAACAAGAAAAAAGAATGAAGAGTGAAGATTTTGTTCTGTAAAATCGTTTGCTCAAAAGTATTGATGGAGCTAAGGCAACAAAAATAACAAGAAAATTCAGACCATATGCTCCAACAACTGAAGCTGTTTGACTTAAGTTTTCAGAAAATGATATCGTGTACGACATCAAGTTCCAGGGAAAACCTGTGAATAGCTTGCCTCTTGAAAAATCGGAAATTGACCACAAAATCGCTATGGTGACTATATCCAACGACGATGATCTTCGTATTAAAGGAAAAACACTTAAAATCACTGCAGGAAAGAGAGCTAATACTGCTGGTAACCCAACAATAACAAAGGGAATAAAGACCCCGAACTGATCCCTATCGACTAAAAAAGCGTTTGATATCCAATGGATACCTATTAAGTGAAAACCAAAACTAAAGAGCCATGACACGCGGGCCGCTTCAATTAACCCTGTGCTTTTACT
>Ga0181597_10004282_pt1 | contig 14269 bp, 7 predicted proteins | sample 041ome_5_FD_148647 | JGI IMG/M metagenome (GOLD analysis project Ga0181597, IMG submission 148647) | Coastal salt marsh microbial communities from the Groves Creek Marsh, Skidaway Island, Georgia - 041403US metaG (spades assembly) | ecosystem: Environmental > Aquatic > Marine > Intertidal zone >... | reverse complement strand
GACGTAACCCCTACCGTGACGACTCAGTAACGCGTCAAGCGGTAAGCGGGTATCTCCCTGATCAGTACCCCGATGAGTGCCGCCATCACCAATGTAGTGCTTGGCGGTAGCCATCACTCCCTCAGCTTGAACAGCTGACACGTAGGGGCCGGCGTAGCTACCCACTACCTGAGGATCAGAACTGAACGATTCATAGGCCCTGCCCCACCGCAAGTCTGTGGCCACCGCTATCGTAGGTGCAAACATCCAGTCGATGCCCGTAGCGCGCACCTCTCTGGCGGTAGCGGCACCGATGCGCCCTATCAGATCGGGATCTCTTAGTGCGCCCAGCGCAACATTGTGCGGGAACAGCGTTGCACCTATCACGTTGTTGTGACCATGCACGGCGTCAGTTCCCCAGATAATAGGGATACCGGCATTACCCTCAGATTGATCCACGGAAGCATCGTAGTAGGCGTCCGCGAGCGCGACCCAATCTTCAACCGAGGCGTACTTGTCATCCGAAGGAAACGAACCGCCACCGTTGAGCACGCTGCCCAAACCATACTTTCTGACATCATCAGGGGTGACGTGCTTGATTTCACCCTGAATCATCTGAGCGACTTTTTGCTCGAGCGTCATACCAGTAACGTCACGCGCCACCAGGTCGGACACTTCGGACTCCGCAGAGTCTGCACACCCTGTCACTGCGATCACCACCAACAAGAGACCGATGCCATTACGCCATGTCTTCCAACGACCGCTACCGCATTTCATAACATTGCACCGATTCTGACACCACCGCCCAACATTTATCTTGTCTCTCGCACGCTGACCCGCGACATCTTTTAGCCTTCAATACGGTTCGCCGCGGCGACGCGCGAGATACTACCTGCTACAGTACTTTGCTTCGCCCGACTCGCTCAAATGAAACGCGATAAGTCATATATTTTGTGGGTTGAACGGGCTCGCATGCATTTTTGTCGCATTCCCATGTCCAAAATCATTCCGCGCACCGATCGGAGGAATCAATGCAGCGTTAACCCGGCGACAGATTTCGGCCACTGCATCGGACGATATTTGCAGCCTTTGGTTTGGCATCCGTCTTACCGCAATATGCCCCCATCTTGTCTCAATAGGATTCCAATGCGAGCCCCCGCGTGGGATCTTAGTGACTAATAAGTAATAAGTCCGATAAGCGCTTAGGGGTCTCGCACGTCATGCACGCTCAGCGATTTGCAAAGCACAAACTCGCCCACGCCGTCTCCATCGCGGTTGGCGTCTCACTGTCTTCTGTGACGATAGGCCAAGAAGCTGTTGACGACGAACCTCTCATTGAAGAAGTCGTGGTCAAAGGCATTCGCTCAAGCCTCAAGCGCGCGATGGATACCAAGCGTGACTCTCGCGGCGTTGTTGATGCCATCACCGCCGAGGATATCGGCGATTTCCCAGATACCAACTTGGCAGAGGCACTGCAGCGCATCACCGGCGTTGCGATTGAGCGACAGCGTGGTGAGGGCACCACTGTCACGGTCCGCGGCTTCGGCGCAGACTTTAACCTCGTCACACTCAACGGCAGACAAATGCCTACCCACAGTGGCCTGGGTCGGGCCTTTGACTTTCAGGACATCGCTTCCGAGAGCGTGTCGGGCGTAGAGGTTTATAAAACATCAAGAGCCAACATCCCCTCAGGCGGGATCGGCGCCACCATCAACGTGCTCACTGCCAAACCGCTGGATCGGCCAGGCCTGCAACTGAGCGCAAGCGCTAAAGCTGTTCATGATCAAAGCACCTACGCTGGCGATGACGCAACGCCCGAGCTGTCAGCCTTCGTATCGCAAACCTTTTTTGATGACACCATCGGCATCGCGCTGTCAGGCACCTTTCAGGAGCGTCACTCTGGCATGGCGCAGGCTTTCAACACAGCGTGGTTGGAGCGCGCTGGCAGCGGCATTGTGGACAACGGGCAGCAGACCAACCTGCCCTCCGAGACTGCGATCGTCGCCCTGCCCCAGCAAATGGTGTATCAACTGGACGAGTGGGAACGGACCCGGATTAATGGTCAGCTAACACTCCAATGGAGACCTGTTGAATCGGTCACTGCCACGCTCGATTACACCATGGCCGAGCTGGAACTCGATCACCGCTACAACGCGATGTCGGTATGGTTCAGCCCCACTGGTCAGTCGGGCACCTGGTCAGACGGCCCAATCGTCTCGCCGCTCGTCTATACCGAGACCAACAACCAGCCTGACCGGCCCATGGCGGCGGGAGTCGATGCGTCGAAGAACACCCGGGATGGCATCGGCCTTAATATTGAGTGGGACATTACTGACCGACTGCGTGTCGCCCTCGACTACCACAATTCGACGGCCGAGAGAGAGCCCAACAGCGTTTACGGCAGTTCGGCAAACATCTCGATGTCCGCTTTTGGAAGAAACGCAGCCAGCGTTAACTACGGCACTGAGATACCAGTGACGACCATTGGCATGGAGGATCCGCTTTCCCCCGATGATATGCAGATCACCGGGAGTGTTTTTGGCGCGAGCTGGGCCGAGATGAACATTGAGCAAACGCAGTTCTCGGGCGCGTTTGATCTCACCGATACGCTGTCGCTTGATTTTGGGGGCGCCTTCACTGACCTCGATAACTTCGAGGCAGGATCAGTTGTGCAGCGCAACACCTGGGGACAGAACCAGGCGTCCGCCTATGGCTCGGTGTCTGACATCGTGGTACCAGCCTCACTGAGGGGCATCTACGACGAGCTGGATGGCGGTCAGAACGTCGTCAACAATTTCTTTATGTTCAGCATGGCTGACATCGCAGAGCGCGCGGCTTATCTCGAATCGCTGTCACCCGAAGACCCCATGTATCTCGCACCGGCGCCCGGGGTTGTGGGGAGCTGCGGCACAGGCTTTTGTGCAGACTTGGAGCCAGGCTTTGGCAACCAGTTCAGGGAAGAAACCTGGGCAGCGTTTTTGCAGCTCAACTATATGGGTAATCTGTTTGATCGGCCCTTTAACTTCCGCATTGGCTACCGATACGAGGAGACGGATGTCACCTCCAGCGCCGAGTCGCAGTCCTATTCACGAATTGAGTGGGCGTCTACCAACGAATTTACTGCCGTGCCCGCTGAGGGCGCCATTGCTTCAGGGCTAACCGGCAAGTACGACGCGAGCCTGCCGAATGTCGACTTCGACATTGAAATTATCGACGACGTGGTCTTCCGCGCGTCCTACAGCGAAACCATTGCGCGTCCCAGCTACGGCGATTTGCGCGGCAATCTCTCCGTCGGGCAGGTGCTCCGCGTGGTTGAGGGCGAGCATATCGCTGATGGCACGGTGGGGAACCCAGGTTTGCTGCCGCACGAATCCGAAAACCTCGATTTCTCGCTGGAGTGGTACTACGGCGATGCCAGCTATGTTTCCGTGGGCTATTTCGACAAGTCAGTCAAAAACTTCGTCACATCGGGCGAGCAGGAAGACGTTGTGCTGTTCCCCGATCTGGCTCACCCCGCATTGGGCCCGCTTTATCAGTCGGCAATTGATGAGCTGGGTATTACCGCATCTAACGCAGCGATTAGGGAGTTCATCTTCACACGCTTCCCCAACGAGGAAGGTGTGGACGTGGCGACCCAGACCATTACGGGTGTGCCAGGGCGAGATGGCCCCGCCTACTATGACGTGGATACGCGCATTAACTCTGATGAAGAAGCCAACATCGATGGTTGGGAGATGGCTTGGCAGCATACCTTTGGCGACACCGGGTTGGGCTTTATCGTCAATATGACCGTCGCTGACGGCAGCGCGACTTTTAACAACCTCTCCGATGAGCCGCAATTTGCGCTCCCGGGCCTCAGCGATACTCGCAACGTGGTGTTGTTCTATGAAGGGTACGGGCTCGCCGTCAGGGCTGCCTACAACTGGCGCGACACGTACTTTACTGGAGGCGTAACGCAACCCGGTTACCAAGAAGAGTACGAGCAGTGGGATGCAAGTGCCCAATACGAAGTCACTGATGGCTTTACCGTCTTTGTCGAGGGCATCAACCTGACTGACTCTACCTGGCGAACCCATGGTCGCGACCCACTGCAACTCTATGGCGTAGGCCAAATCGGCGCTCGATTCAACATCGGTTTCCGCTACACCTACTGACCAACAGGTAAAGACCGATCGCCCGGAAGCGCCTGGCGCTTAGCACACCACCGCGTCGCGGGGAAAGCGTTAATATATGGGTTGCGAGTCGTCAACACACGTTGAGCGCTTAGAGTCCATGAGCCAATCAATTGATCACATCGTTGTGCTGGGAGGCGGAACGGCCGGTTGGTTGACGGCCAGCGTCCTAGCCGCCGAGTTCGACACCCAAGCCGGCATCAAGATCACGCTCATCGAATCACCTTCGACGCCAACGATAGGTGTGGGCGAGGGAACATGGCCTTCGATGCGTTCTACACTGCTCAAGATCGGTATTCCCGAGAAAGATTTCATTAGCGCCTGCTCTGCCACCATGAAACAGGGCACCTTGTTCACTGGCTGGCTTCGGGGCGGCGAAGAAACCTACTACCACCCGTTTACTCTCCCCCATGGCTTCACCGACCTAAACCTTGCCGAGCATTGGAGCAGCGGAGCCTTTGGGAAACAACCCTTTGCCAGCGCTGTTACGCCACAATTTGCGGTATGCGAAGCGGGCCTGGCCCCAAAGCAATTACAAGTACCCGATTACGCCTACACGCTGAACTACGGTTATCACCTCGACGCGGCAAAGTTCGCCGAGTTGTTGCGCAATCACGCGGTGAACCGACTCGGCGTGCAACATGTTCTCACCGATGTCACCGGCATTAATGCCGGTGCCAAAGGGGCCATTCAGTCGCTCTCCACCACCGAGGGCACACTGGCCGGGGACTTTTTTGTTGACTGTAGCGGTTTCAGGAGTCTGTTACTTGGGGAACACTACCAGGTTCCTCTCCGATCACAGCGGGATATCCTGTTTAACGACAGCGCGCTGGCTGTTCAGGTTCCGTATGACGAGGCGCAGAACTCGATCGCAACCACCACCCGCGCCACCGCGCATCAAGCCGGATGGTTCTGGGACATTGGACTACAGCACCGCCGCGGCGTTGGCGCCGTGTTCTCATCAGCACATGGCGAAAGAGACTCGGTAGAGCGAGCCCTGGACGCCTACCTGCGGCAAACGGGCTACGCCGGGGGTCTCGATGAGGCCTCACCACGTCTGATCGAGTTCTCTCCCGGGTATCGCGAATCATTTTGGCAACAGAACTGTGTGGCAATTGGTCTATCTGCAGGTTTCATAGAGCCGCTGGAGGCCTCTGCGCTCGTACTCGTTGAATTGAGCGCCCGTCGGCTCGCTGAACAGCTACCCCGCCATCAGGCGCAACTCGGCCACATCGCCGAACGATTTAACGCCGAATTCACGGGGCGCTGGGCGCAAATCATAGAGTTTCTAAAGCTGCATTATGTCCTGTCGCAACGAGACGACTGCGACTACTGGAAGCAGCACCGTGATCGCAGCTCGATTCCAGAAGGTTTGCTCTCCAAGCTGAAGGAGTGGCAGTATCGCTGCCCTTGGCATCAAGACGAGCACCGCGTTGACGAAATGTTTCCCGCAGCGAGTTATCAATATGTGCTTTACGGGATGGGCTTTCGCACGGAGGTCGACTTATCGGTGCGACGCAATGCGGCAGCGCAGCACCAAAAAGCCATTAGCCTCTCTCACGAGGTACAACAGCAGGCGCAAAAGCTCGCCGCTCACCTGCCAGGACACCGGCAGCTATTGGAAGAGGCCTCAGAGCGAGGCTTCGCTACCCGGTAATCGATGACAAAAGAACTCGTCAAACTCAATAATGTCGACCACGCCAACCAACGCGTGGTGGCAGAATTCGGGGCACAGTGGGGCGACAACCAAATGACCTGCATGGCGCATACCGCTGAGATGCGCACTTTACAGGGCACCTACCCCATCCTGTTTCAGTCAACAGCAGACACTGAATACCCGCTTCCTGTGGCACTGATGGGGTTCGAAACAGGTGAAAATCTGTTTCTCTCCGGCGCTGGCTGGCGCGAACCCGTGATCCCCATGATGATGCGCAAAGGACCCTTTTATATCGCCTCTGAGGGCGGTCAAGCGGGTACCTTCCAGTCCGTTATCGCCATGGACCAGTCTCACCCAAAAGTGAAAACCAATACCGGGGAACCCCTCTTCTTGGAGCATGGCGGGCACAGCCCCTATCTCGAGAAGATCGTCCAATTACTAGAGCGTATTGAGGCCAGTCACGCCCATACGCTGACGTTCGCCAAAACCTTGAACGAGATGTCGTTGATCACACCGATCGACCTGAAGGTCACTGATAAAGACGGCGCGCCGCACACACTCTCCGGTTTTTTTGGTATCGACGAAGAGAGAGTGCTGGCCCTGTCTGGTGAAGCGCTAACTCAGTTAAGCGAAGCAGGATATCTTGCACCGCTCTTCATGGTGATAGCGTCTCAATCACAACTATCTCGTCTCCTTCAGTTAAAAAACGGTTAAACCGCCACTACAATGACCTCCCTCCCTGAAGCTACCGCAATCAACGAGATCGATGCTGATGCGCTGCGAGCGGACCCTGCGCGGTGGACACAGGCATCTCAGCCATGGGTTGCACGATCATTGGTAGATGACTGGCCTCTGGTCAGTGCGGCAAACGAGAGCGATTCTGCCTTCCTCGATTATCTGCTCGGCTTTTATTCAGGCAATCAGGTGTCCGCGTTTTTGGGTGAAGCAGACATTGGCGGCCGTTTTTTCTATAACGAGGCGCTGGATGGCTTCAATTTTCTGCAGGTACAAACGACCCTGAACCATTTGAGCGAGCAGCTTCGCGCGCTCGCTAACGATGAATCGCCACCCAGTCTCTACATGGGCTCAACCAACCTCGACCATTGGCTACCGGGCCTCAGTGGAGCAAACTCGCTACCGATCGATCTTACGTTACCACTCGCCAGCCTCTGGCTGGGCAACCACAGCCTGATTGCGCCCCATTTTGACTTTCCCTCTAACATTGCCTGCTGCGTTGCAGGAAGGCGACGCTTCCTGTTATTCCCGCCCGAACAAGTCGCCAACCTGTATGTGGGGCCCTGGGACCTCACCCCGGCCGGTCAAGCCATCAGCTTGGTGGATACCCGCCACCCTGATCTGCAGCGACACCCGAATTTTAAGATAGCGATGACCCATGCGCTCACGGCGGAGCTCAGACCAGGGGACGTGATTTACCTACCCAGCCTGTGGTGGCATCAGGTCGAGTCGCTTTCATCGGTCAATGGCCTCGTGAATTATTGGTGGACCGAGACGTCGCCCGTGTACGGCGCGCCGATGGATGCCTTGACCCATGCGCTGATGGCAATCAAATCGCTTCCCGGCGCGCAGAAATCTGCCTGGAAGGCATTATTTGACTACTATGTGTTCTCTGAAACCGCGGACGATCGGGACTATTGGCAAACGCCGCGTCAGGACCGAACAGGACCCATCGACGACAGCTTGGCGAGACGTTTGCGCGCCGAGCTCACTAATCATTTGAAGCGCTGATGACAGACTCCAGTTCACAACGAATTGACCGCGTTGTTATCGCGGGGGGCGGCACCGCCGGCTGGATGGCCGCGGCGGCGCTGTCGCGGCTGGTCGGCCGTAAGTTATCGATCACCTTGGTGGAGTCTGAGGAGATCGGTACCGTTGGCGTGGGCGAGGCCACCATACCTACCCTGCTGACGATCAATCGGTTGTTACAGATCCCTGAGCCCGACTTTATTAAGTTCACTCATGGCACTTTCAAGCTCGGCATTCGGTTCGAAAATTGGCTTCATGAAGGCCACGACTACATTCACTCTTTCGGCGACACCGGTAAAGGGTGCTGGGCTGGTGGCTTTCAGCATTTTTGGATGCGTGGCAAAGAGGAAGGACTGGCCAGCGAATACGGCGAATATTGCGCGGAACTGAAAGCCGCCGAGGCGAATCGGTTCGGCATTGTGTCTGAGCACAAGCTCAATTACGCCTATCACCTCGACGCGACAGCTTACGGGCGTTACCTGCGCAACATGGCAGAAGCCAGCGGCGTGACGCGCATTGAAGGCAAAATCGCTGAGGTTAATCTGACACCATCGACAGGCTTTATCGACCATCTGCTGCTGGATGACGGACGTGTGGTCGAAGGCGATTTGTTTATCGACTGCACTGGATTCAGAGCCTTGCTGATTGAGGAGGCCTTGAAGACAGGCTTTGACGACTGGACCCACTGGTTACCCTGCAACAGGGCCTGGGCGGTGCAGACCGAACTCACGGGAGAACCTGTCCCCTATACCCGCGCCATCGCGCACGATGCAGGGTGGCGCTGGCGCATCCCTTTGCAACATCGTGCGGGCAATGGTTTGGTATATTGCAGCGAGTTTTTAGATGAGGGCGCTGCTCGCGAGCGACTACTGTCACTCATAGATGGTAAACTCCTTATAGACCCACGCCCCATCCGGTTTACTACTGGACAGCGCAAGCGCTACTGGCACAAGAACTGTGTTGCGCTGGGTCTATCGAGCGGCTTTATTGAGCCGCTTGAATCCACCAGCATTCACTTTATTCAGAACGGCATTATGTGGTTGTTGCTGATGTTCCCGGATCCCGTGATATCTCGGGCCTCTGTGGATGAGTACAACCAGAAATTACGAGCGGAATCTGAGCGCATCCGAGACTTCATTGTGCTGCACTACATTGCGAACGAGCGTTTCGGGGACCGCTTCTGGGATCACTGCCGCGAGATCGCCCTACCCGAAACTCTCGCACAGCGTATCGAACTATTTAAGGACGCCGGCAGGGTCTTTAAACCTCAGGAAGACGTCTTTTCGGAGAATTCCTGGGTGCAGGTCATGATGGGGCAGGGCATTACGCCACAGCGATATCACAATATCGCCGACGCCATGTCGCGGGAGCAATTAGACGACTTTCTCAAACAGATTCAGGGCACGGTCGGTGCAACAGTTGCCGCCTTGCCCAATCACGGCGACTTCGTGAAAAAACTGGTGAGCATGGCTAAGCTCTAAGCGATAAAAAAAAACCGGGTACAACCCGGTTTTTTTAGCCTCAGAGCAAGCGTTTTAATCGCGAACCATTTTATAGGTCCACCAACCTTCCTGATAATCTACGCTAACCGTTAGCGACCCATCCTCTTCGAGGTACACGTTATAAGTAATCGACGCGGGTGCCTCGTAGGGGGCATCTAATTGCCCATTGTTATGTGCCTTGGCCAACCCAAGAAATGCCCCTTGCCCTTCAAGCGTCACTAGCCCGGCATCGGCGTCATAGCTCCAAGTGGCGGGCACTGATCCATCATGTGGTTCAACTGGTGCACCGCAACCCTCATCGCCGCCCTGCCACGGCTCCAGCCAGGTCTCCTCGCCTAAGCGGTTCTCAAATGATCCATCCGCATTGAAGACATACACATCGTCCATCAGGCAGGCGCGAGTCACCACATCGGCCTCCCCAAGTTGCCACCACGCGCCGCTAAACTCCTCAGGACCCACCTTGAGTGCGCCCTCCTCAGGCGCAAGGCGCCATGCGCCGGCAAGCGCACTGCCCGCATCGCCGGTCGTCGCTTTCCACTCAACGTTATCCAGACGATACACCACTCCATCGGTTTGACCCGCTACCGGGAAGATCACCAGACCGGTGTTCACACTCTGCAGATTCAGACCGCCAAGCACGAGTTCGATGACTGGAAACTCGACTGTTTCCCAACCATCAAGACCAACGGTACCGATCGCTTTGTCACCGGAACTGCAAGGGTAGATACAGTCGGCTTTCATTACGAAACCCGCAGTATTGATGCCAGCGCTGACGACTTTTATATCGAAGGTCAGCACGCCATTGAGATAGTCGGAGAGGTCTCTGGTCTCTGTGCTACCAAAGAACAGGCCCGCAAAGCCGGCACCATGTTCCACCTGCAATACGCTACCCCGCTCGTTGTCTTCGACGAAGGACCAGCTCAGGTTCGGGCATTCCGCACCGCCCTCTCCGACACAACTGCTATAACCAATACCCTCGTCAAAGCCCGAGATCCCGTCTTCCCAAGCTGCCGCAACTTCGCCGTTCTTCAGTACCGGATACGGCGGTGCATTTGGGTTACCACCACCTGAGCCATCACCACCACCATCGGCTGAGTCTGCCTCATACCTGACATTGGCAACGTCAAAGGAGTAGCCCTGCTGGTCTCCCCAGGTGGGGAATAGCACCAGACCCGCATTGACGCTGGAGACGTTCAAACCCATGCCAATAAGCGACGCGACGTCATACTCGAAGGTTTGCCAAGTGCCCGGCTCGTAACCACTCAGGTCAATCTGCTGATCGCCGGTACCGCAGGGATAAAAGCAGTCGACCTTGAAAACCATGCCGGCTGCCGCGGTCTCGGGGGGCAGGCGCAAATCAAATTTCAACTTGCCGTTGCCAACAAAACCACTCAAATCAACCCCAGCAGAAGCCGCAAAAAAGAACACTCCGTCGGCGCCGTTATTGCCGAACCGGACGTTCATCGCCATACCGATATCGGGATCGCCTGAGTCTGAAACATCCCAGGTAATCAGATTCAAAGAGTCGTTTTCGCAGTAGTCCCCGCCCACAGTCGTATCATAGGCGCAGGCGCCGCGGTCCCAGACCGATGCAATCTCACCATCTGAGGTGAATACAGGCACCAGAACGCTGTCTACCTCTCCACCCGGGGGCCGAATACCGCAGCCATTCTGAGCGGGATGCCCGCAAGCTATCTGAATGTTGTCGACCATGACATGCGCGGCGCTAGTGGGTTCCAACACAAAGAGACTCATCACTGCGCTGGTGTTGAGCGGCTGACTACCGGCATTCCTGATAAGCTCCGCCACAGGAACACTCACCGAGAACCACTGGTCAAGCGGCATATCCGCCACGGGCAGCGGCATGCTACCCAGCGCTGGATAACCACTATCCATTTTGATCACGATGTCACTTTCGAGATCGGTGCCGGCGCTATCGATATACAGATCGAACTTTAATTCTCCAGCGTGCTTTTCCCACCAATTAGGGCTGTTCCCGAAGCCAAACAGTTCGACTTCTTCACCATCCACCGCACTGATAGAAATATTTCCCATATTGGAGGTCACGACCTCAACAACCGACCCGCGGCCATCGATCTCGGTCTCCATCCAGGACAACGAGCCCTCGTTGTCCCAGAAAGAATTGACCGCCAACTCTCGCACCACGGGCTCGCCCGCGATCAACCAAGACAGGGAATCAGCGGAATCTGTGTACAAGGCAAAACTGTCGGTGAAGGGCTCCTGTGCGCCCGGGCGCTCGAGCAAGCGGTTCACATTCGAGTTACAACCCCGGCCACCGTCGTTGTCATAGGTGCAACGATAGACACGCACGTAGTCAACGACCATTTCACTGGGGATATTGGCGTTATTGACCGTGCCCGGTAGGTTGCCGCCCACAGCCAGATTGATGAGCAAATGGAACGGGACGTCGAAGGGGGCTGACTCACCGCCATTCTTGAACCCTTCATTCATTCCTGCATAGTAGTAGGAGTAATAGTGCTCAGCGCCGACGGTCATGTGATGCTCGCCATCGATGAACCAATGGATCAGGTTATCGCTCCACTCGATCGCGTAGGTATGGAATTCATCCCCGGGGCCCTCAACCTCGACATCCATACCCGCCTGCTGGTTGAGCGGCCACTCAAACCCGTGGTGTGCGGTCAGAAAAACCCGCTCTCGCGCCGTGCCGGCATTGACGACTTCCATAATGTCGAACTCGCCGCTGCCAGCCCAAGTGCCATAAGGCGTGTCGGTGGGTAGCATCCAAACGGCTGACCACAGTCCGCCACCCGGGGCGGCTTTGGCGCGCACCTCGACCCTCCCGTATTGAAAATCGAATTTGTTGGCCGAGCGAATCCTGGCCGAGGTGTAGGGGAAGCCCGAGACCACCTCTTCGGAGCGAGCAGTAATCGTCAGCAGTCCATCTGCGACGGTCGCGTTCTCAGCGAGATACCACTGTTGCTCACCATTACCCCATCGATCCAGCCCATAATCTGAGCCATCCCCGATCTGTGGTTCCCAATTCTCACTGCTCAGGGCATCGCCGTCGAATTCATCCTCCCACACCAGCTCCCATTCATTTTCGGGTTCCGGATAAAAAGCGTCGTCGACAACCGGCGAGTCGGCCGAACCGCCCCCACCACACGCGGTAAGCGCCACCATAAAAAAGCCTAACAGGAAGCGCTCAACACAACGCGAAGACAGGTTGCTCATTGGGAACTCCGGAGGTTAAGGTTATTTTTGGAATTTACCTTTATCCCACATCACGCAGCCCAGCTTAACCCAAACGCGACAGTCTGGACTTGGGGTGAGACAAGGAGGAAGCTACAAGACAGCGTGCTTTCAGGTCAAAAGCAGCTGTATGGCCGAGCGATAATTTCGGCTAACCCGAACCGTCACTTGTTCGTCAAGATGCAGCAAACATTCGCCTTTTGGCAGAGTATCGACCGCCCGCACTTTCCTTACATTCACGATCGTTGAACGATGAATCCTGACAAAATCCTGACTTAGCTTTGCTTCGAGGTCTTTCATCGTGGAGCGCAAAATATGGACCTTGCCATTAGCATGAACGCACATGTAGTCCCCCGCTGCATCGATCCAATCAATGTCCTCATGGGGAAGTAGGTAAGTGTGGCCTCCGTCCTTTATGGGCAGACGTTCGTACTCCGCTGACGAAAGCCTTCCTTCAGTGCTAGCCTGATCAGCCTGTCGAAGATAAGCAATGGCGCCCAAAGGTGCATCTTTACCTGCTCGCGATTCATCTTCGCCGAGGCGCTGTTTAGCGCGAGTCAGTGCTGTCCGCACCCGCTCGGAATCAAAAGGTTTAAGCACATAGTCTACGGCGTGCAAATCAAAGGCTTGACAGGCGTATTGATCAAACGCGGTGGCGAAAATAACGGCAGGCATCAGGTCGGCCTGGGTTTTTTCGACCACCTCAAGCCCCGTCAGGCCCGGCATTTCAATATCCATTAGCACGACATCAAAAGACTCTTGCTGCATTCGGGCAACGGCCTCTCGTCCGTTCGAGCATGTCGCCACGACGGTAAAGCCCGACAATCCATCTATGATCGAGCGCATGAGCTCAATGCTAAGCGTCTCGTCGTCAACCAGCAGCACGCGTAATTCGGTCATACCAGCACCATTATGCCGCTTCTTGCGCGGGGATACATATCTCTACGCGCATACCCCCCAGAACGGAACTCGTCGGGCGGCAATGCGCTGAAGCTCCAAAGACCGTCTCAAGGCGCTGCCGAACATTCTGTAGTCCAACCCCCAAACCCGTGTCGTCCTGTGCTGACTCTGCTGCCTTGCGAGCGTTATCTGAGTCGGCCCCGCTATCCTCGACCGCAAGATCAAGGGAGCCGTCTTTGATGCGAGCCGTGACCTGAATAGTGCCGCCCCCTTCTGACTTGGAGATAGCATATTTGACTGCGTTCTCTACCAGAGGCTGTAGCAGCAAACTCGGCACTTCGCAGCGATATGCATCGGGTGCAATGTCCAAAACCAACTCCAAACGATCTGAGAATCGGACTTTTTCAATGTCTAGATACAGCTGCAGAGCAGCGAGCTCTTCCCGGAGTGTTGTCATCGGGATACGCTCCTGCTCTAACGAGAATCTCAGGAATTTCGACAAGTTAAGCAACATTCGGTTGGCATCGTTCGCCCTTTTGGCTGTCACCAGCGCGCTAACCGAATTAAGCGTATTAAATAAGAAATGCGGGTTTAACTGGTAGCGGAGTAACTGCATCTGCGCCTCTTTTGCCTCTGCCTCCGCTTGTATTCGTTTGAGGGCCTCTTGCCGCTGTGCCGACTCGGCGCGCACCGCCACCTCCTGTTCACGCTGCAAGAACTGATAGTATTTTATGCCGTGATACAGCGCCGCCCATGTAAAAAACACAAAGAGTGAGGGGAAGAGCCATCCGCCAAAGTCTGACCAAAGATCGCCCGCCCCGGTCATGGCCATGAAAAGCACAAGTCGCAATGCCGCCCAAACAAAAGCAAAAAGCATCGCCGCGCCCAACACCACGACAAGTCGAATGTAGATATGCCAATGCCAAACGGCCCGGTACACGTATCTAAGGGGGAGTGACAGCACAAAGCCCAGCGCCGACTGGGATACGTTGTGGGCGAGATAGGACCATTCATACTGGTCGTAGGGCACGCTCAGACTCAGGTAGGTCAGTAGCGAGATCCCG
>Ga0181597_10004259_pt1 | contig 14311 bp, 17 predicted proteins | sample 041ome_5_FD_148647 | JGI IMG/M metagenome (GOLD analysis project Ga0181597, IMG submission 148647) | Coastal salt marsh microbial communities from the Groves Creek Marsh, Skidaway Island, Georgia - 041403US metaG (spades assembly) | ecosystem: Environmental > Aquatic > Marine > Intertidal zone... | reverse complement strand
TGCCCGTTTATTTCATTGATGGAGGTGCTGTCATGCAAACTTTATTTAGCAGGATATGAGAGAACCAGATAAGGTCTGGGACATTCCCCTATGGGAAACCAATCACAGTAAACAACGATTGCTCCAAGAGGAAGCGATGGATTTTCTGTCGTATAAATTGGGCTACGAAATGAGCGAGGAAACAGATGATCCCACGAGAAAGGCTTACAAACACTTTGATGGATACAATCACTACCCTGATGGGAATCTTACGGCTCTTGATTACGATAGTGGGCATCCTGTCTGGCTTTGTGCTGATTTCAACAGGTCTCCTCATTGCTGGGCTCTGCTCCAAGTTAAAAAGGCTCGTAATGGGCTTAAACAGTATGTTATTTTCGATGAAATCTTCTCCAAAGAAGCTCTAACCACCGAACAAGCCCTAAAAGCAGTAGAATTACTTAATAAATGGGGTATTTCTAAGGTTTTATTGGCTGGAGACAACACGTCTAACCAAAAAAGTGGTAATTATGGTCGTGTAGGCAAAAATGACTGGGATTACGTGCGAGAAGTGTTCGATGAAAACGACATTTCGTATAAAAACGAACTAGACATCCAAAATCCGAAGCGAAAAGTGCGAGTGGACAAGGTAAACAACGTAATTTACGCTGGAACCAATGGAGAAAGGCGTTTATTAGTCAATACTCGCTGCGAACACGTCATAAAGGACTACATGTACTCCATCGTGAACGATAAAGGGCTAAAAATAGATAATGGGGATCGTGGACACATGTCGGATGCCACAGATTACGCTATTTGGCGTAATGAGAAAGGAAACGCATCACCAATGTATGTGTTGCGATAGCCATAATTGCGTCAAACTTATGGCTGAATTACGCTAAAGTTCAATACCAATGTCTTTACCGTACAACGCTAACTTAGTGGATTGCAACTGTCTTTTTTTAGGTTTTTTATACTTATTTATTAAATCTTTTGCCTTTATAGGTTCGAATACCCTAACTTTATTAGTGTTTACTGTCAAACACAGCACGACGTAATCGGATAGCAATGGACTTTTGACTAGTGGATCATTCTTTTGGAACATCCATGACAAACCAAACTGTTCAGCCTGTTTAAGTAATTGGCTTTTAACGTGAAGGTTATGAGCGTTATTTACGATCATGTCCGCAGCGTAAGATTTATTCCTGCTTTTATATACAGCCACGTCAGGTTGGGTGCATTCTTGATTCATTTCCGTATACGTGAGCCACACGGCATATTCAGCTAACTTACCATAATAGATGTCCTGTTTAATTTTACTAGGGTTGTCTTGACCCCGTCTTTTGTATTCCGCCTTATTAGTTCGATAACACTTTTCCGCAAAGTCAATTATTTTCAACTTGTACGTATTATCCATGGTTACTTCTTTGTACTTCATAGCTACTAAGTTTAGTATTGAATCTTTATGGAATATACGTATATTTTTGACACCATGAGTAGCAAAAAAGACCCAAAACTTACAAGGTACGGAGTAAGTGGCTATAACAAGCCTAAACGGACTCCGAGTCATCCTACTAAGTCTCATATTGTAGTAGCAAAAGTGGGCAAAAAAGTAAAGGTCATACGCTTTGGTCAACAAGGTGTATCAGGTGCGGGCAAGAATCCTAAGACCGAAGCAGCAAAGGCTAGGCGTAAATCCTTCAAGGCTAGACATGCAAAGAACATAGCTAAAGGACGTATGTCAGCGGCGTATTGGGCGGATAAAGTAAAATGGTAATAACAGTATTATGCCTCTTCAGCGTGGTTCTTCACCGAATATTATTCAGCAAAACATTCGACAACTCATCAAAGAGGGTTATACGAGGCAGCAAGCCGTCGCTATAGCCCTACAATACTCAAGAAAGTAATGATAGACACCTCAAAGTTATATTCCGTATCCAAAGACGCTGTCGAAGACATCGTAATGAAAGAAACTCGTCACCCGTATTATAGCGTGGTTCTTGACCGTGCTAAGATGATGAACAGCTGGTTTCAGGCGGAGTATGATGAGTACACAGCCATTTCTAGCACTGTGTTTTCTGATAAGTCCTATATCATTGACCAGAGCAGTATAGAATCGGATGAGGAGTACAGAGAGCGTTTATCGAGGATGAAGTTGTTTCCGCTAGAGCAGAAGTTCTTCTCAGCCCAGCAGCGTATCTATGACGAGAACAACGTCAACAGAATGTACCCTGAAAACAAAGATTTTTGGAAGTGGAAGGAAACGAATTTTGATGATGCAGGATGTTCGATCACTGAGTTTTACCGAGATAAGGTTCTCTTCGTAAAAGAGGTTCTTGGATTCGGTGCGGTAGTAACCGACCTTATGATGGATGGTAGCGGCAACCCTGTTACCGACACAGACGGCAACGTAGTTCCTTATAACTTTGTTGTGCGTCCCCACGAAATATGGAACTTTCAAGTGAGACAAGGCGCTCTTACGTTGCTTGTTACTCGTCAAATGTATTACGAACTAGACAACGTTAAAAAGCATAAGTGGACTGCCTACACACCTGAGTACATCTGCGTGTACATCGAAGAGAACGGGAAGAAACAAAAGACGTTGGAAATACCTAATCCATTTGGTGAGGTTCCAGCCACGCTACTCAAAGGTCAGACGGATGCTAACAGTTCATTCATCGTAGGTAAGCCACGTAGATATTGCCTAAAAGGTATGTACCTAGCCTCTTCTGAGTTGTTCTATGATCTAAAGAAGGGTTCTGAACTGTTCGGGCATCCTATTCCTGTTCTCACAGATTCCATTGTTCGAAGCCTAGCTGGTGTCGCTGATGATGACCAGTACGACTCTCGAACCATTAAAGAGGGTGTAGGTATGGCTATCATCATCCCTGATGACCAGCAAATACCTAGTAATATGTTGTACCAAGCAGATATGCAGGGTCTTCAGCACCTTAGAGACGTAATTTTTGGTGATTTAATGTCGCTCATCTTCTCTATGGCTCAGGTTCGGGACAAGTCCATTGTTAAGAGCAATGTGTCGGGCTCCGCTAAGAGATTTGATAACGTAGAAGAACAAGGGCTACTAGCGTCTACAGCGATGGACATGGAAATGATAGAGATGCAGGTTCTAAGAAGAATGGCTAAGGTTCGTGACGAGAATTACGAGGGATACGGTGTAACCTACTCTAAGCATTATGACCTGTCTAGTGCCGATGAGATATTCCAAGACATTACCGAAGGTATGCAGTATCACGCCATGTCTCTACCTCTCATCAAGAAGTTAACTGCGGAATATATGCGCAAGCGCTCTATGCCTCAAGAGGATATTGAAGAGGTAATGCAACACTTTAATGAGTATGGTATGCCTAAAACAGCTACTGACCTAAGAAATTTAGTGGATATTCTACCACAAGAAGAACTTCAACGCCAAGCACAAGTTGGTATTGAAACACAAAGCGAGCAATAATTAACTTATAACCACATTATGAGCGAACAAAACATAGAGCAAGTTGAAGCTCCTGATTCAACACTAGAGGAGACAACCTCACAAAACACCGTACAATCACAACCAGAGTTCGACAAAGACAAGTTCTTTCGGGGTGCATACAACGAAGGAAAGAGTAAGGTCGAAAAGGACGTTGTTAGTAAGTTCTCTGAATTACTGGGGAATAACGTTGAGTCATTAGACGATGCTTTTTCTCGCATACAACAAACCCTTCAACCTAAACAAGAAGAGAAGGGTGAATCTGAGAAGTTGCGAGAACTCTTACAGCAATATCAGCAAGAAGCTGAAGCCGCAAAAGAGCAGTTAATGATGACTCAAATGGAGAACCGCATAAACACTGAGTTTCAATCAGCGTTTGGTGCACTCCAACAAGATAATGAACTGACTTTGCGTCAAGACTATATAGAGCAACTGTTCTATAACGAGTACGAGATTGAGGAGAGCAACGGACAGTTTTATGCCGTCAAAGACGGTGTACCTGACCTAGACGCTCAAGGCAATAGAAAGTCAGTGGCTAACTCACTCGTTGAGTTTGCTAAACAATTTGCGAAGCCCAAGAAAGTGGGCGCTGGCGGAGCAACTGGTGGTACTCCAGCTAGTAGTGAAAGACCTAGCCGAGCAGAGTTTCAACAACTTGTACGCTCGTCTAATCCAGCAGACCGTGCTAAGGCTGAGGAGCTCTTCGGGGCGATGAAAGCAACAGGCGGTTGGGCTGAACAAGCGTAAATCCATCTTTTATGGTTAGGCAAAACCTTAATTGTCATGTTCTGGTCATAGCGACCCAAAAGCTAAATATAACCTTATACCTATAATTTAACTTTTATAAAGACATGGCAATTAATAGCAATTTCAATATATACGAACCAGAGGCGTTTGTAGAGGTAGCTCTAGCTAACCAATATCCAGACCGACCAATGGTATCTAAAGCCGTTACTAACGTAGCTGGCGCATCTATCGAAGGACTCGTTGCAGCTCGTAACAAGTCTGTAAACATCACTCGTGCCGTAAAGCCTAGTGGTTCCCCTTCTTCTTACTCAGGTTCTTATAGTCTAGGAACTCCTGATGCTAGCGAAGAGACATTAACCATCAACAAGCACTACTATGCTGGTTTCAGCATCGACAAAGCTGACCAGAAGTTTGCGCTTCCTGACTTAGTACAACAGCACTTTGTACCAAGACTACACCAGCTTATTGACCAAATCAATGCTGACGTAAAAGTAGAAGCTCGTAAGGCTTTTGAAGTAGCTTTCGCTGACAACAACACTGACTCTACTGTAATGGACGACAATGACCTTGCAGAAGCTCGTAGAATTATGGCTTCTCGTAAGTTCACTACGGATAACCTAATGATGGTTATTGACCCATTCGTAGAAAAAGACTTGACTACCCTAAACATCTTCCAACAAGCTAACACTCGTGGAGATGCTGGTATTCAGTTAGGTGGAGCTATGGCTCGTGCGTATGGTTTCGACTTCTTTGTAGACAATCAAGGTTCTAGCCACACTGCGGCTACGGTAACTGACGCTACATTAGCTGCTGACGAAGCTATCGGGCAAACTGAGTTAACCATTGACAATGGTGCTGGCGGTGCTGCAACTGTATCTTTAGCTGAGGGTGACATCGTTACTTTCGGTTCCGCTAAAGGCACTGATGACTTCTACACTGTAGAAAGCCAAACTGCTAGTGTATTGACTCTTAAAGAGCCATTACGTAAAGCTGTTGCTAACAACGCCACTATCAACCCAGTTGATATTGCTTCTGGTGACACTGGACGTGAGCAGTTCTTCTACGACCCATCTGCCCTTGCCTTAGTAACTGCTGTAATGCCTTCAGTGGATAGCGGTTCAGGTTCAGGCGTTCGTAGAGCTGCTGGTTTCGAGCCAATGAACAATGTAAACTACACGTTGACTGTAGAAGAAACCAAGTCAGGCGCTGACATCCTTATCGAAGTACTATACGGAGTTAAGGTATTCAGACCAGATCTAGGTGGACGATACATTCGTGGTAACGTAGCTAAGGCGTAAGCCCTAGTAACTAATTATTGGGGTGTGGCTCTTCGGGGTCACCCCCTATTTTTTAACTACACATAAAGCAATACTCATGGCGTTTAGCGACTTAACACTTACTAGAAACAATATTGATGCACTAGAAGAGCTAACGTTCAAGGGCATTAACGTCACTACGGGCACTACCGTGCTCAATCTATCGGAGAAGGATAACCTTATATTAGGTAAAGCAATTAAGCTCCTTAAAACGGATATTCTTGAGAATCTAAGGCAATACATAAACGATTCTACGTATGCTACAGAGACAGCTTTATTAGATGCTATACATGCTGCGGATTCTGAAGAACTTCTTGTTGACTTGCTTTCATACAAATTTTTAGAGTTGTGGTTTGCGCAGGACGCAACGCACAAAGACAGCTATAGCTTTTCTAAGGCTATGAAGTACTATAACATGTACAACCAATACCTTACTGCTAATCTTAGGCGATTGAGTGGTTTATTAGCTAAACCAAAGACGACTCCACGAGTTCGTTTCATGAGTATGTACTAGTATGGATCTAGGTAGAGTTATACAGCTAGACGTAGAAACCAGGTTTAAACCTCATGTAATAAAAGAGGTATACCAACAAATTGGCTTACACTATAGAGAGGACATTAGAAAAACCAATAGAGAATCCTTAGACCCAGATGGTACTCCTAGACAAGAATTATCGGATAACTCTCCATATTTTTACGCTAGAAACAAGTTACGTGACGTTGGTAACGACGAGCCTAACTTAATTTATACGGAACGAGCAGAGCAAAGCCTGGGCGTGTATAATACCAACGAAGGATTTGAAATGTATCATAGCAACGCTGAATCGGATAGTTATATGTATTTGCATGAAACAGGGTCCGGTGGCATGCCCGAACGTAGACAATTTCCGACAACAGAAGATTCTGATGAGTCATTCCAGCAAAAGAACGTAGAATTTGTAGAAAAAGCATTAGAAGAACACCTTAATAAAAACAGAAGGATCGTAGTCAATGGATAGAAACGCAATACTTAGTGGGTACGTAACGAGCTTCAGCTCCTATTCATCTTCAGACGCAAGACCTACTGCGGAAAAGGTATTGAAATATAGTGGTGATTCTTTCGATATTAGAAAGAGAGGTGACGTTAAAACCGAAGCGGTTATGTTCAAGTTGATGAGTGGGTCTACAGACTATCAAGTAGATGCTGAAAAACCAACGGAACTTAACCAGAGTTTCCAGGCTAAAGTGTATGTAGATCAGCCGGACTCTCATAGCGGTAAAGATGCTGCCTACGACAGAATGTTAGAACTTACAGATCAGCTTATTGATTGGGCAGATACAACGGCAGCGACGACGATAACAGCCGACGTATATACCATTACAATAACTGGCGTTGATACGATAGACGAAGAAGATGGCTACCTATCAACAAACGTGAATTTTCAAAGTATAATCAAAATATCCTAAACCAAACACAAAACAATGGCTAAATTTATATTAGACAAAGTTACCATAGGTAGCACTGCGAACTTTGACGGAACAGGCGGTGGAGACATCCACGCTGTTGTTGTTGAGGCTTCTTTACCTACCATAGAACCTAACACAGTAGTAGTTGATGACGGTCAAACCATCAATGAATCATACACTGTAAACATTGAAATGAGAACCAAGCATCAAAACTTCGGAGCTACTGACGCTGGAGATCCTATTTTGACTAGCGCTGTTGTATCCAATGACGGTACTCTACACACGAAGGCTTATATAAGATTTGATGGTACTTCAAATTCATTCAATATTGACACAGGTCAAATTTATTTAAACGGTTACGAAGATTACAGTAATGGTCGTAGAGAAACTGTATTAACTGGAACATTAGAAGTAATCAGCGCTGCATCTGGATTAACTTCTTCATAATAATTAGGAGATAATCCAATGAGTAGAAGTCAACTAGAGAAGTTAAGCATTTTAAATACTGCTGACTTTTCCGATCATTTTACTTTTTCTGTTGTTCAAGAGGGTTCAGACGAGGCTTCTCGTCAAGTCCTTAGTATAGAGCCAGCATCAGTACCGATTATAGAAGACGGTCAAACTATTATATTGACTAAAAACTATGATTTAACTGTTAGTGGTTTATTTAAAGAAGATACTATATCTAGCCTGCAGACGTTAGCCGACAATCGTACAAGCCTTGTGTTTGGTGGATTCGGTATAGGCGGTCAAATACTGCAACTAGAAGGTGCGATGAACGTGAATCAAGTGTTTTCTGAGTCAGCCTCTTTTAGGTTTAATAGCCCTCGTGAAGCCAAGGGGGGCTATGATCTCACGACAGTATCTCCATTACATGCTCATACAGGTACAGGTAAACATACCTCTGGCTTATCATATAGCACTAATGGTTTGGCTCTATACAAGTGGGGGGCTGCATCTGCTGGTAGTGGTATAACAGCTTATGGCTGGGAAAAGTCAAGCGGCGCTACCGTCTCTTTTGCTACTAGTACCAATCAGCAAACCCTGTCTTCTACTGGAGGAGTTAAGAAGCTGTATAGAAACATTTACCTTCCGTTTGGAGGCAAAACTCTATATTTCAATATAGATGTTGTTACGGCAAATGATGATAATGCTAGTGAGAACGGTATAAGTATAAAGATGATTTCTTATACTGGAGATGAGACTGGCGTTGATGTAGATGGAACGGCTACTTCTATAACTAGTGATGATAACGGAACGGTTAAACAAGCAAGTATCACACCTACATCTGACGCAAAAATGGTTCAAGTTATTGTTCAGTTAGGGACTGATGATACTTTAATATTCAAGAATCCTACCCTACAAACAAGTAGTACTTATGAGTTTGTAGAGTTTAACACATAAAACATAAATAAAGCGAGCAATTTATGGGACGTATTACAAAAGTAACGGGCGAATTTATGGGGGTTCGGTTTGAAGTCAAGCCGACCCCTATTCGTTTTGATAAGGTAGTCGAGGAGCGTAGACAAATGCTCTTGGGCTGGTACAAAGAAAACCATCCTAAACTTCATAAGAAGCTAGAAGATGACAAGGCTTCTGTTGATGATTACACGATGGAAGACTTTGAGGCACTGAACGCCTGGCGTTTAGATGAAGAGTTTCGAGCTAAGTATTGTAAGTATACTGCAGATCATTGTTTGAATCTCGATAAGAAAATTACTGATGCCACTTGGAAATCGGATGACTTGGAGCTTGGAACGCTTGAGGAAGCGTGGGATTTTTTTACGAACAGGCGACAAGTACCTTCCAATGGAGTCGGAGTACTTTAGAGTCATTAGACTTGCTCGCACCTAATGACCTAGTGGTTGAAATTGGCGGTGCATACACATACTACTGTTATGTACTTGCCAGTTTCGATCCATTGCGAGCGAAGGAACTTGAAGCCGATTGTTCCATAGAAGACATAACCAAAGCAATGATGGCTCGTGAGGCTTATCACAAGCCAAAAGATAAATAAAACACCATGCCAGAGTTAGTATATAACGTTCGATTCGAAGTAGACTCATCTAATCTAAAAAAGATTACATCTGGCATTGATCCAAACGCTTCTAGGGAAGTACAAAATCTCAACCAAGAGATTCAAAGATTAAAAGACAATCTAAATAAAATTAAATCTCCTGCTAGAGACGCAACAACTGGAGCTTCTGCTGGATTTTTAGATTTAATGCAAAACGTTAAGACTACCACGTCTGAAGTTCGAAAAAACACCTCTTCATTTAAAAAGAGCATTGTAACAACCGATCAGAGCACGGACTCATTCATAAATCAGTCAGAAGCTCTTCTTGATGGGTCGATACAACTTCAAAGGTTACGAGAAGAGTTAGAGGAGGCTGCACAACAAGAAAACCTTACCGACAAACAAACGGAGCAGCTAAATAACACTATAAATAATTTAGCTAATGTTCAAAGAGCTGCGGTTAGTGCATCTAATAACTTTAATGACGGACTACAGGTTATAGAGCATCAAGCCGGAACCATGAATAAAGCCTTTTCTGGATCAAATCAAATATTGTTTTCTTTTAGTGATTTAGTACAGGATTCAACTCAGTTCAGTCAGGGATTCGCACAAGGTATGCGAGCCATTGGTAACAACGTTGGATTCACTGCAGAGTTGTTTGCTAACCTTAGCAATAACGTTAAGAGACACAATAAGTTAGTAGCGGATGGGGTTCTTCAGAATGAAAAACAAATGACCACGTTTGGAGCGTTAAAGAATTCTATGAAGGGAGCCGGTGGAGCTTTAATAGCTATAAACACGGCGGTTATGCTCGGTACTTTAGCGTTTCAAATGCTAGAGAAGAGACTTAAAAAAGTAACAGAAGCAGCAGATAAACAAGTAGAAGCATTTTCAGAGATAACGAAGGCTTTTGGCGAGTTTGATTCTGGATTTGACGATCCTCTTGGTATGAGGGCTAGGGAGCAAGAGATAGCTATGCTCCAAAATAAAATAAAAGAGGTTCCTGAAAACTTTAAGGAATTAGAGAGCGGCATGCTAGCTACTGGCATAAGGGCAGCCGGTGGGTTAAATCCTTTGATGTTAGGTCTGGCGTCATTAATGGAGGCTTTTCCAAACGCTTCTTTTGAAATAGGTGCTTTATTTGGTCTTATTAATGATGAAGCTATAAAAACAGCTGCCGCTCAAGAAAAATTTAACGATAGACTAGAGGAGTTATTAGAAGCTAAAAAACAATTTGATGCAGAAGTTGCTAACACTAGAGGTCTTCAAGGATTTTTAAACGTAACTGAAGACGCTGCTAATACGATGGCTGTTTTAACTGCTTCTCAAATGGAAGGTATACAGGTTAATGGAGAGTCTTTTAGAAGCAGGGTAGAAATTACAGCAGAATTACAAAGACAAATACAAGCTCAAGCTAATCTATTAAACTTCGAGAACTTATCATCTGAGGAAAGAACCAAACATCTTTCGTTGATGAACCAACAGATACAATTATTTAATAAATTAAATGATCCTGTTAAGAAAGCATCAGAGCAAATTCAAGATTTAACGTTTTCTACTACAGCCGGCGTAAGCGAATTTGCTAAGATAAATATGGAAATGAATAAACAGATAGAGGATTTAGACGAGTTAGCGTTAAAATATCCTGAACTATCAACACAAATAGACGCAGCTAAAAAATCTGTTACATCATTTGCTGAAGCTCAATCGGCAAGTCTTCAATTTGGTAGAGCAGGAGAACTTGCTCAGATAGCCGGTGTGTATGGAGAAATATTTGGAGCAAGTAAAGAGTTTAGGATAGCTATGGCTACCATTGAAGGGGCTTCAGCTGTAGTAAGTACCCTGGCAGATCCAAAGCTAGATACTTTTACTAAAATAGCAATGTCAGCTACTATTGCTGCTAGTGCTATAGCTCAAATAAAGCAAATAAAAAGCACACAGCTTGGAGGATCAGCGAACGTTCAATCACCATCTACTTCTCAAACCGTACAAGCCCCACAGAGAGGTTTTTTTGAAACTGAATTTAGAGGTGATAATTCTTTCCAAGATCCATCTATGGACAGATTTGCCCCATCAAGTCCAGAATCAATAGCACCTACCATCGTATTACAAGGGTCGCTAGACGAAGAGGTGATGGCTTATAAGGTTAAAAGCGGTAACGCAAAAATAGAAAGCGGAACTACATACTTAGGTGATTAATAATGGGTAGTTTAGCTGCAACATCCAACAAAGTAACTCTACGTTCCGTAGATATAGAAGTACAGTTTAATATCATATCTACAGACACAGACATAGCTAGCTTTGTGCAGTACGAGATATGTGAAATAGGGAAATTTACCTATGACTTTGCGGTTACCACTGATGTAGATAATGTTGATAAGGTGGGTATACGTGCTGGCTCTGTCTCTATATCTTTTTTTGACAATCCTAATGCAGACCATTATCAGAACATATATGACGCATACTTTGACGGTACAAGCACTTTAATAACGGGGTGTCAAATAAATATATATAATCCATCTGGGGCTGGCAGCGCTGATGTAATTAAGTGTACTTTTTCTAATCAGGATATTACTTATGATATTAACGGAAGAAAGACCACAATAAACTTTCAACCATTAAAGCCTAGTGACGTTAGTGTTGACTCTATTGCAGAATTAATATCAAACAGTAATAGTCAAACTTATGGTAACTCAAGCCCAACGATTAATTTTACAGCGCTACCCGTGCCTGATTTTATAAGTGATGCGCTAGACGATATATATGGTAGTGCAGGTACAAGCATTGTGATAAGTAATTTTGATGATACCCCATCTCAAGGAGAGTTTATATGGTGGGTTTTTGATGACAAACAAGACCTTGAATCTGGCATACTAACAGCCCCTGAGCAGCTAGCTAATATAGCTGGCGTAGAAGGCTCTGTGTTTGGCAATATGCTCGGTAAAAAAGTGTACTTTGCAAGAGACATAGATGGGGGAGAAACCGTTTCTATGAGTGAGTCTGATTTTAAATCATTGAAACTAGAGACCCCCAAAAAAAACAAGTTTAAAGAACTGAAAGTAACACACGGTTCATTAACTTCATCGTCAACTTCAAACTTGTTAAACTCATCAGCAGATAAAACGGCTAACTTTTCTTTTAGAAAGGGTAATGTGGCAAAGCGTGAGGTTACTGCGGATGGACCTATATTTTACGAATATGGGTCTAGTGACGTTAGTGACGCTACGGTTGCTGCCATAGGTGTTACAGCATACGAAAAGGTATTGTTAGACACAAAAATACCAACATTAAGTGGTGAGTTTTTTGGGATAAACAAAGTACTTCCTTATGAGTGCATGGTTATTTCTTTTGGTGATTCAAGTACAGGAGCGTCACGCTTAATCAATCCCTTAAATGGTACATACAGGTTTTCCAAAGTAACATACGATCTAGTAAAAGATTTGGTAGCATTTGAAGCCTATAAAATAGCATAAAAATGGCTAAGCTCACCGACATAGTAGTCATCACTGATTCGGGAGGTACACAGACGCTAACCATCCAAAATTACGCTGAGACGGACGAACTCCAGTTCTGGGGGTCAACCTTCGACCAAGCATTAAATGGCTCGTTACGGAGCAATTTTAGGGATTTTAGGAGAAAAATAGGTCTCACTTATAACTTGTGTACGACTCCTGCCACGTATCGCTCTATATGTAACAACATAGCTACGGACTTACTCAATGGTGCAGAGTTTATTTATATCGGTATTGATACTGACAACGTAATTAGAGTAGTTTTAGACGATGACTTCGCAAGTCGTGTTCAATACGCAAATCAACATGGCTTGTTTGTTCCAAAGATTAACTTTACTGCTTTCGAGTTAGGTCTTGAGATTACGTTGGATTTTGAGGATTGGCGCTACGTTTATGAAGACGTTACCGAACAACGTGATTACAGATTTATAAATGAGGGCGAAACAATTCAATTAGATTATGGCTTTATCGTCTAAATTATCAACCATTAACATAAGAGTAGATGTAGGTGGTGGCTTTGTTAGTGGTGATTGGGAGTATAGATTTACCATTAATAATATGGTTTCTGACTTGGGTCAGGTAAACTACGGCAGTGCATTTGACGAGGCAATAGATGGAAGCCTTCGGCATAACTTCAGGGGCTTTAGGATGAATCTAGACCTTAACTGGCAGAAGCTATTGTCTTCTACTGCAGAAAAAAGAACGTACACAACGAGTTGGGGTCCCTTTTTATCTAGCACCGTTGGCTCATTTCTTTCTGACCTAGTAAATGCTTTAGTTACTAACGGTGACGGTCACGTTGAAATATCTTTTGATGGAACGTTTGATGAGATATACAACACAGGCACACCCAATCTTAGTAGCGCTGACCACTTTAAGTTTGTTTTGGATTCAGCTACGTTTCAAACGGTATATACTAATCAGATAGGTAGGAGTTCTTCAAACATTAAATTTGTTGGTAAAGAAATAATAATTGGTGTTCCAGCAGCAATAGAAGCACCATCAGTATAAGGAGCGTATGGCAACAGAAGTAAAGCGTAGAAGAGGTACAACCGCACAGCACACCACGTTTACTGGTGCTGAGGCAGAACTTACGGTAGACATCGACAAGTGGACGGTACTCGTTCATGACGATTCAGGGTCTGCGCCAACTGGTCACGAACTTCTTAGACAAGACTTCAGTAACGTAACCACGCTAAAAGTAGATACCACGTACTCAGATACTGGTAACGAAGTGCAAGGCGAAATGTATTGGAACCCTGATGAACAGACGGTAAGTCTCGTTACTAATGGGTCTACCTTAGAGTTAGGTCACAAGACAGAGGTTCACGTAAGGAATGACGACCCTGAACAAACAACCATACCAAAAGGAAGTGTTGTTAGTGCGTATGGAACGATTGGTAATTCAGGAAGGATAAAAGTAAAAAAGTTTCAAGCTGGTCAAGACAACACGAAAACTATTCTAGGTATTACCGATGAAGACATAGCCTACGAAGAAGACGGTAAAGCCATTGTATTTGGTAAAATAAGAAAGATAGATACAGCAGCACCTGAGTCAGGAACGTGGCAAGAAGGTGATATATTATACGCTAGTTCAACAGCTGGGGCGCTTACTAAAACTCAACCTACCGCTGGGAACGTAGAATTACCTATAGCTTATGTCGTTACAAGAGCTACTAACGTTGGTGAAATCTTCGTAAGGGTTACTCCCATTGATGAAAACGCTTATCAGGCGTATGACGCTGACCTTAGTGCTATAGCTGGGCTTGCTAAAGCGGATGGTAACTTTATTGTAGGCAACGGCTCGGCATGG
>Ga0181597_10004254_pt1 | contig 14322 bp, 7 predicted proteins | sample 041ome_5_FD_148647 | JGI IMG/M metagenome (GOLD analysis project Ga0181597, IMG submission 148647) | Coastal salt marsh microbial communities from the Groves Creek Marsh, Skidaway Island, Georgia - 041403US metaG (spades assembly) | ecosystem: Environmental > Aquatic > Marine > Intertidal zone >... | reverse complement strand
ATTCTTCTTCTTCTTCTTCTGTGTGTTGTTTATTCTATACGACGTGTGTTTCGTGTCTCTCTCGCCTTTTTTTTATGAGAGTCGTCCAACACACAAAAAAGGAGAGGAAGAAAAACGCAGAAAAAAAAATTTAGGGTTTTATGACAATTAGGGTTTAGGTAAACTCTCTCGGTCTTTGTGTTCTTTTTTCTCTTTCTCTTGGATTCTTTTTTTTTGGATCTTCTTTTTGGAAAGAAACACACCATAAAAATGCCAGTCTTGACGATGCGCGTTCTCTCTCCCGCGAAGATGATCTCTTCTTCTCTCTCGTCGTCGTCGTTTTCGAGAAGCGCGACGACGAGTTCTTCCTCGAGGTATTCTTCTGCTACGACTCGCAGTCACGGGAGAACGACGAGTTGTTCCACTTCGTGTTCTTCTTCTTCTTCTTCTTCTGTATTCTCGTCTTTGTCTCATTTTGGAGGACTTTTACCCCCCAAGAGAAGGAGGAAAAATCAGATCTCTCTCGCGACCAGCGCGAACGTCGAACCGTCGGACGCACCCGGCGAAGGCAAAAAACGGTTCCCTCTCCTCGCCGAAGAGAGCAGACACTCGCGCTCGGAACCGAGGAAGTACAAACACCCGCAAAACGAAGGGTGCGCGGTGACGTATTCGTTCGATACGGATGCGTTCGGGAACTTTAAAGTGGTGGAGATTTGGGAGGACGGGGTGGTGAAACCGATGGACGCGCCTGGGGAAGGGAAGAAACGAGCGCCGGAAGCGATGCAGGAGAGAGAAAAAGACGACGGGTGGGACACGAAGAAAGGACACGGGTTGATGTTCGGGTACGTGGAGGAGAGGAATCCGGATAACGCGTGTTAGAATTCAAAGAGATCAAACGTTCCAACGTGCTGACTGTGTATATACTACTTGTTTAGAGCGAGAGAGAAAGAGAGAGTAACGCCTTTATTCTTCCGTCTGAATTTGAAAATGTTGTAAATATAGATAATTTAATATCGTTATTGAGTGTTAATGGTACGACGACCGACTAATCTGCTGCTATATCTAATCTTCTATTTCTACCCTTTTTATTGCCTATCGTCGTCGCTCCCCGAGGCCGAAGAACCGCCTTGAATCCACTTTTCTAAAAGTTCGTCTCGTTTTCGTAATCTGGCGTCGGCCCAATTTCCGTCCGCGTCGGTGCGTTCCTTCTTCCTTGTATTCTTCGTTTTGATGCCACTCGGTATGTCCTCTTCCGTATCCTCCTCCTCGTCGTTACCGCCAAAGCGACTCTTCAACTCTCGTTTCCTCTGCTCCTCTTTTTCCTTCACCCTCGCCATCTCCTTCACCGCCTTCTTCGCTTTCCTCTTCGTCTCCACGTCTGCCTCCTCGCTCTTGGAAAGTTCCTTCAGACGAGTTTCCACCGATATCTGTATCAACTTTTGCCTCTGCATCGCCTTCCCGGCTTTACACTTCTTCCCGCCCGCGCATACAATTTTCCCTTCGCCTTGGCACCGTTTACACGCCTTCCGCGACCGTTTCGGTTTCCCAATCAACGCCCCAGAATTGTCCCGCGCTTCATTGTCCCACTCTATGTTTTCCTTTTGTTGCCATCCCGCCGCCCACTTCTCTCGATTTTTCAATTCAACCAGTGGAACTTCAATCGTTTGTTCGCGGTCGCACGTGGCGGATAACGTCACGAATTTGCTTCTCGTCTCAGAATCCACTCGTTTCGCCGTCGCTTCGAAATGTCTCCACCCTTTTGTTCGCAGAAGCGCCGTCCAATTGGTCCCGAGAACTTTGTCAAAGTTGATGGAATTTTTCGAGGAGAAGCCGCCAGAAGGGAGCGAGCCGAACCCTTCGCACGTTTGGCACGTTTGGTATCCCGTATCTGAGCACCGCTCGCATTGGAACGGAGACGACGCTTCCTCACAAACAACATTGATGGAATACGTGTTGCGATACCGGTGTCTTTTATTATTAAACGGCGGAAGTTTATTTCGGTTACTTTTAAATAGTAAAGGAGGAAGAACAGAGAACGCGGAGGACAGCGACGACGCGCGCATATCTCTCTCTTCCGATAGATAAAAGAGCGCGTAAGCGCAAGTGGTAATAACACAACAAAACTTAAATGAAGAAGAAATCTTTCTTAAAAGGACAGAGTAAAATGTGACTCCTAAAAATATGACTCCTACGAAAGGACGCATGAAAGCGCAAACGTCTTGACGAAGTATCGCGCGTAATTTGAAACGCAATGTGGAATGGTACCGTCGGAGAAGACGACCAGAGTCCAAAGGCAAGACCTGTTCATTGCGGCTTTGAGTCGCGATGATACTACTACTCCTCTTCTTCTTTCATCTGCTTCTTTTTTTGGAGCGGCAACGGAGGAGGAGAGAAGGCGCGAGCGTTCGAGGAGGACGCCGAAGGTGTTCGCGAGGAAGAAGTACATCCAGCGACGGTCGGAGAAGGAGACGTCGTGGAAACAGGCACTGACGAGGAATGTTAAAGCGATGGCGACGGTTTTACTCTCGCGTTTGCTGTAGATGTTTCGCGCGAAGAAGTCTCGGAAGCTGACGTGGAAATTCCACCACAGCGTTCGAAAACTGGCGAGACAGTCGTAGAGGAAGAGCGGCGTGTCGTCGGCGACGTCGGTGAAGAGCATGGCGTGAGCGATAACTCTGCCTAAATTGAATGCAATTCGGGAGGTGGCGAAGATGTGTAAAAGTCTCGAGAGAAGACGTAAAGACGACGACGGTGGTGCAGATAATATCGTTTGACTTGTAGCCAAGAAATTCGAAACCAGAAACCAACCGAAAAGATCCAACGCGTCCTTCGCGAATTGCCGCGCGACACGTTTAATAGTGTTTTGCTTGCTAGCAGCATTAAAGCGACGCGTGGAGGATATCTTTTTCAGACGTTTGGAAAAAGTATCAAAACCGCCGCGTATTAACGGTCCGCACTGAAACAAAGGCGCGAAAAATACGTAATGTAAGAACGTTATCATGTCCCCATCATCCGTAGCGTTCTGGTTGCCGGCGGTCGCGGATGATAGGTAATAATCAACGACGCGTAGTACGACGTATCTGGCTGCACGAAAAATGTGGAAGGAGGTCTTGCCATACATGCCATCTAAAAGTGACGAACCGGTAGTATCGATGTGACCAGAAGCAGCCAAGAGCGGAGTAGAAGTGTGCTTGCGTTCCAACTGAGCAACGCACGCGAAGGATACGCACGCGACGGGCCAGATGAAAGACGGTTTTCTAAACAGACGCGGTGCTTTCTTCCTCGCTCTGAACGAAAGCACGCAGCATAAAATTAACCACGCTGCTTTTGAAACGCCATGCATCATCACGCAGCTCAGCAGACCAAACCAAGCACCTATCAGATTGATGGATTCGTAACGCTGCGCGCGAGTTATCGCGAAGACAAATTTATAGAGGAGTAAAGATATGAGTTGAAAAGGAACCAGTACATATAACCACTCATTCGCTCGATTGTCGTAAAAGTGCGGTATCACGCGTGGTTGCTGCGCTGTATTATCCGCGAGCATTTGATTACCGTTATGTTGCGCGGCAAATAAGAGTAGGAACAACGCTGCGAACCGCGCGCTCGGAAATCGTTTCTTCGTCGGCGTCTCGTTCTTGGTGGCGATGATGCTATTGTCGTTGAAGCATTGATCATAGTCGTCGTCTAATGCTCGCTTTACGAGTACAGATATGTCTCGCGCGTTCGTACACGAGAGCAGATGATAAGTATCCAAAGTTATTTCTAACCGTTTCGTGATTTCGATTCCAATTTTTGTAAATTGAACGGACGTTGCCCCGAGGAGGGGCGTTCGAAGCGTCCTCGCACCTTTTCCATCGACACTTTCTTGTCGGACGATCTCGAGCACAACTTTATCGATTTCATCCGTTTCATCATTTTCGCCGTTTTCGTCAGCGTCATCTTCTTCAGCGATAGCTTCAATCCCTTTTTCAATGTATTTTCTGCGGACGGCATATCGCCGAACTTTACCGCTCGTCGTTCTCGGCGTCGAGCGCGGATACGTCAAAAGAACCTCGAATCGCCTTCTGGGAAATTCACCGTACGTTTTGAGTACTTCACACTCGATTTCGCGACGAAGTGCATTGACGGATTTAGATTTCGAAAAAAACGCATCGGATACTTCGACGACGAAAACAATTCTCGCGCTTTCGTGTTTTCCGACGCCGAACGCAGACGCCGAGCCTCTCCGAACGACATTTTGAACCGAACACATCGGCCCCGCTAACGCGACGCGTTCAAACTCGTTCGCTTGAATTCTCGACGACGCACCTTCGCGAATATTATTTGCAAAGAAAGAGATGTCGAGAATATCCACGATGCGTCCGAGAATAAACACGCGTCCGTCTTGGAGAACGAACCCTTCGTCTCCGGTAACGACTTCCTTTCGATGAAAATTAAAAGTCGCGCGGGTTCTCGCTTCGTCGTTTACGTACCCGGAGCAAACGGAACGGGTATTCGTAATCACGATGCGACCAACTTGACCTGGAGCTTTTACCTCACAATTTGAATCAAACTCGAGTATTTTGAAACAGTTTCGCGTATTCACGCCGACGCAAGCGACTTCAATGAACGGTTCTCCATTTTTTGCTTCTTTTGCTACGCGAATGTCTCCGGACTCGAGCGCGTCTCGATTCGCGCGGAAAAACTCGACGTGATGTTCCGTCGCGTACACACAAATTTCGGCCAATCCATATCCGACGCGTAAACTTGATCTCTTCAAACCGTATTGTTGAAACGTATCGAAAAAAACGTTCACGGTTTGCGAACGTACAGGTTCGGATGCGTTCAACACGTGACGAAGTGAGTGCAATCGCAACGTTTCCGCGTTTCTCAAATCGCTCGAGCTAAACTTCCTCGCGGCTAACGTGAATGCGAAATCCGGCGCTTGCGTCATTGTCGATTCGTATTTTGACATGAGTCGGATCCAAACCGACGGATCTTTTGCAAAAGCAATCGGGCTGATAAAAACACACGTCGTTTTTTTCGGAAGTAAACTCACGTCGATATCGTCGTACCCGCACGCGATTGTCAACGGAACGAAAAAACCGCCGATGAGCCCCATATCGTGATATTGAGGTAACCACGAACACAGCGAGTCGTACGGATTCGTTTTGAACCCTTTTCGGATGGCCGCGCAATTTTCAGTTAACGCTCGATGCGAAAGAATAACGCCTTTTGGCTTCCCCGTCGATCCGGACGTGTATTGTATGAACGCCGTCGCTTCGGGATCGCGTTTCCAAATCGGCTCTTTTTCCTCCTCCTCGTCCTCGCGAAACTCACTCGCCGTCTCGAATTTTGTCTCAAATCCATCCATCACCCACATCTGGCAGTTCAACCCGTGCGTGTCCAACAATTTCAATCTCGTCAACTTCAACGCCGTCGCCATCTTCGAACTGCACACGACTCCCGCGCATTCCTTCGCCAGCGTTTTCAAAAACTCGTACCTTTCTCTCAGAACGTCTCTCGCTGTCGTCATGGGATCTATCGGATACACCACGCACGGTACCACGCTCGCACGCATCAGCGCCAAAAATACCGGAAACCAATCAACCCCAGGTTCATAGAGAAATATCACTCTTTTATTCTCCTTTTCTCTCTCCTCCATCGTCCGCGTCGTCCAGGAAAATGTCTTCTCGGAGTTGAACATTTTCGCCAGCTTTCGATGCCTCGAACGCATATCTCTCGCCGTGAACTTCCTCTCTTCTGTTTCTTTTCCCGCCGAACAGGACACGTACGTGTACGAAAACGCATCGTTTCCTTTCAAAAGGTTCACCCAGTGATCTAACCCATCGATTGGATGCTGGTAATCGTTTATATCATCATCGTCATCGGTCATTATTGTTGTTATGAAACGCTCGCTTTTTTTTCTCTTTGAGTATTTTTTCTGAAGTAAAAATATTCGTATGATATGGAATTTAAGCGTTGCGTAAAAATAATAATGGAGAAGGGTTTTGCGCGCGCGTGAATTGTTTCGCGCAGGAAACGAAGATATTCCAAATGTGGAGAATACGTTTGTGCTTTTCGCGTCGCTGCCTGATTTGTTATTACAAGTTTTGTTCTCGCGCCGCCGTTCGATTTTACTCTTTGCCTCGCTTCGGCCGGCGCGCGTGTCTTTTACGACGATGAGGATGATGACGATAATGCGTCAGAGTTCAATCATCAAACTCGTCACTGTTTTCATCGGCAGTGTGTAATGTTCCTCCTTCATAAAGCCAACCATCTGGTAAAGGGCAGTCGTTGTCGAGGAGGTATTGTAAACATTCGGTTTGGTTGTTGTGGTGCGCTTCCGATACGGCGAACCAGTCCCAAGGCGCTTTGGCGGTTTCGTGCAAGTACTTCAAACAGTCCAAGTGGCCTTTCTCGGCTGCATACCAACACGCATATGCGTCAAATTTATCATATTTGCGCTCAACAAGATATTCGAGTATGTGGAGATGACCATTGTGAGCCGCCCAATCGGCAGTGACCGAATCCCAAGGCGCTTTGACTTCTTCGTGTAAGTATTTGAGTTCCTCGAGATGACCGTTTTGGGCAGCACGTGCACACGCATACATACCGATAGGACACTTCTTTACCACGCAATACTTTACCATTTCCAGATTGCCTTGTTCTGCGGCCCTATTAATCGTCCCTACATCCCAATCACACTTTTTCTCCTCTCGCGCCCACTTGAGCAACTCGAGTTTATTCGTTTGAGCAACTTTCCAGCAGAAATATGTTTCGTCCATCTCTTCTTCCGCATCGTAGTCATACTCGTCCCACGGAAAATGCTCCCACGCAACTTCCAAAGTCGAAATCGACGACATCTCTTCAACTTTAAACTTCTCTTTCAACTCCTTCTTGCGAGATGATCTCTTAATCAACTTTCTCGTTTCACTGTTCACTCCGTGCAAGAATTTCACATCCGTCGCATTCAACCTCGGAAGAATGTGAGTGAAAGTTATATCGTCGCACTTCACGACCACATCCCACAAAGAAGAATTACTCTCGTCCCCTCTCCGTCTTTTCTGCGCTCGCGTCCTCACTCCCACTCCCAACAGAGTCGCAGCAGTCGCAGCATCGGGAGAAGACATCTGTGCGCCTCTCGTTGTGTTCACTCTGACAGGGAAAAACTCTGGGGAAAAAAGATATCTCACACGTCTTCATATCTTTGACGCGTGTGTTCTTTCTCTCTCTCTCTCGCTCTCTCTTTGCTTTAAAACGCAGGCGTTTTGCACGACACCCGAGAAGCGAGCAGCGCTGATATACCTTCTGTCATCTTCTCGGAGGAGAGAGATTGAAGCTGTGCGAAGATATTCGTAAAGAAAGGAGTTTATGATGACGATGACGATGACGACGGGGATATCCTCGATTGGAACCAAGAAGAACAGCATTAACCGCGCGAAGGTGTCGTCGACGAGAAGAACACGAAGCGTCCGAGCTGCTCTTTCCAGCAGCGGCAGCAAAGGGAGCAACTTTGTGGTGCGCGCGTCTTCGTCTTCGTCTTCTCCTTCTGACGACGAGAACAACTCTTTGGGTATTAAAGATACGATCATCGTCGGTGGTGGTGTCTCTGGGTTGTCCACGGCGTTTACGATGAAATCGAAGAACGCATCGTGCGATATCATGGTCACGGAAATCCGAGACCGCGTCGGAGGGAACGTGACCTCGAAGAATGACGGTCAATACATATGGGAGGAAGGACCGAACTCGTACCAACCGGGAGACGCGGTGTTGAAGTTAGCGTGCGACGCCGGGATGAAGGAGGATATCGTTCTCGCGAACCCGGATTCGGATAGGTACGTGTTGTGGGATGGGGAGTTGAGAGCGTTGCCGAAGGATATACCGACCGCAGTGCTCGGGGATTTTTTGACCTGGCCCGGGAAGATTCGAGCTGGTTTAGGGGCGGTGGGTATTCGCATGCCGAAAGAGGAAGGTAAGGAGGAAACGGTGAAGGAGTTTGTATCTAGAAATTTAGGCGAAGAGGCGTTTCAGAGATTAATTGAACCGTTTTGCTCGGGCGTGTACGCCGGTGATCCGGCGATGTTGAGCGCGGAAGCCGCGACGGGTAGAGTTTCGGTATTAGAGAATAAAGGTCCGTGGCCGGGTTTGTTTCCGGGCGCGTTGAAAGCGCAATACGAAGGCGCGAAGAAGAAGAAGGAAAATCCGAGAGATCCGAGATTGCCGGTGATTGAGGGTCAAACGGTTGGGAGTTTTAAAGGCGGTTTGCAAACGTTACCGGAAGGATTGGCGAAGCAGTTAGGAGAGGGCATCGTGAAGTTGCAGTGGAAGCTGATCAAAACGGAAAAAACCGAGGACGGTCTGTTCTCTTTGACGTACGAAACTCCAGAAGGGGAGAAGAAAGTGAAGGCGAAATCCGTCGTGTTTACGCAACCGGCGTACGTGGTCGCGGATACGGTGCGAAGTATCGCGCCAGAAGCTGCGAAATCGTTCGAGAAGTTCTACTACCCACCTGTTGCGTCTGTCACCGTCGCATACAAACGCGACGCGTTTAAATTAGACGGCCGTTCAGCCTTGCCTGAAGGCGGCTTGACCGGTTTCGGTCAACTCCATCCGCGAACGCAAAAAGTGCGCACGCTAGGCACCATCTACTCCTCCTACTTATGGGCCGACGACGGACGATGCCCTAAAGACGAATTCATGATCCTCAACTACATCGGCGGCGCCCGAGACGTCGAAATTCAAAAACTCAACGAAGACGAACTCGTCCAAGCCGTCCACGCCGACGCTTTAAAAACCATCTTAAAACCAGACACGCCGTTGCCGAAAAAAGTTGGCGTTCGCATGTGGTCCAAAGCTATCCCGCAGTTTAACCTCGGTCACTGGAAACTCTTAGACGAAGCTAAAGAACTTTTGAAAAAAGAAAAGTGCAGCGAAGAGGACGGTTTATTTTTAGGCGGAAACTACGTCGCCGGCGTCGCGTTTGGCCGGTGCGTCGAATACGGCGTCGATCAAGCCTCGGACGTGTTGAACTTTTTAGATAAGCAGAGACGAACCGTATAATAATATTATAGTACTACTTTATACTCGTACAAAAGCACACCGATACCGCGTGCCACTGAATACACGTTTCGAAGCTCTTCTTCTTTTCCTTCTTCTTTTTGTCCTTCTTTTCCTTCTTCTTCTTCTTCTTCTTCCGCGCAGAGTTACGCTCTCGTCTGCGAGTTTTGCCTCCGATTTTGTTTCAAACACCTCATTATAAAGGAGCTCGATTTCCTCGGATTTACGAATATGGGCGTCCCTAAATTCTACCGATGGCTGAGCGAGCGGTACCCGATGCTGAATCAGCAAGTCAACGCGGCCGGTGTGCCGGACATTGATAATTTGGTACGTGTTCTCTTCGTCATCGTTTCTCTTATCGATGATGTTGTTGGTTTTATCTACTAAACCCGCGCGGTTTAAGTGCAATTTTGCGCGGGAAATTTGTGATCGCACAACGGGGAAAATGCGATGTAATTTCTGTTCTTTCAAACGACAGAGAGCGGATGACGACGACGACCAAAACGAGACATCAAAAGTGTTCGCGCGTCGTCGTCGTTCATCGCGTTTCTTTCTGTTCCTTTGACCGCTTTTTCCGGCTTCGAAAGAGAGACGGACATGACTCTCGAGTAGTCTAATTCTTGTTACTTTTAACTAATAATTCTCTCTCTCTGTTTCTCTCTCTCTACAGTATTTGGACATGAACGGGGTCATTCACAACTGCTCCCACGGCGCAGGAACGGATACGAACACGCGCATGACCGAAGAAGAGATGATGGCGAAAGTATTCGCGTATTTAGACCACATATATCGAATGGTGCGACCGAAAAAGTTGCTGTATATGGCGATCGACGGCGTCGCGCCGAGAGCGAAGATGAATCAACAGCGGTCGAGACGGTTTCGGTCGGCGAAGGAAGCGGAAGAGGCGAAGGCGGAGGCGTTGGCGAAAGGCGAACCGGAAGCGCAGGGGGAACCGTTCGATAGTAACTGCATTACGCCCGGGACGGAATTTATGGCGAGATTGACGGAGCATTTGAAGTTTTACGTGAGGAAGAAGCAAACGGAGGACGTGGCGTGGAGGAACGTGAAAGTGATTTTGAGCGGGCACGAAGTCAGAGGAGAAGGCGAACATAAAATCATGGAATATATTCGTTGGGAGAGATTGAAACCGGATTACGACGCGAACATGTCGCATTGCTTATACGGTTTGGATGCCGATTTGATCATGTTGGCCTTGGTGACGCACGAACCGCACTTTTGTTTGCTGAGAGAGGTTGTGAAATTTGGCGGTGGTGAGAGAGGGCAACCATCGAGAGAGATTTTAGAACGTCCGAGCGACGATGGTTTTTTGATGTTACAGGTTGGTTTGCTGAGAGAGTATTTGGATTTGGAATTTCAACGATCGGTGAAAGGAGCGTGCGGATTCGCCTACGACGTGGAGAGAGTTATCGACGATATCGTGTTTTTGTGCATGCTGGTCGGGAACGATTTCTTACCGCCATTACCGACGTTAGATATCGCCGAAGGTGCTTTGAATACGCTTTTTGATACGTACCGAGACATGCTTCCGTCTTTGGGCGGGTACATTTCCGGCGACGAAGGAGGCGGAACGTTCAACGCGCCTCGCTTGGAAAAGATTCTAACGCGCATGGCGGGTTTCGAACGCGACGTTTTGGAGCAACGAGCGATGGATGTGCAAGAATTCGACGAGAAACAAGCCAAACGAAATAATAAGAATGGTAAGAGAAATGGTCATCCTTCGGATTCGGAATCGTTTACCGATTTAACCGCCATGGAACAATTTGAAGCCGAATTACTCAAGGCGAAAGAGGAAGGGAAACCAGAACCGACGATGATGTCCGTCGCGAAACGAAACGCCATTCTCGAAGGCGGCGCCGACGGTCTTCAACAATACAAGGACATGTATTACAGAGAGAAACTCGAGTTGAAAGTCGGCGAAAAAGCGCCGGTCGATGAGTTACGCCAGGCATACTTTGAAGGTTTGAATTGGGTCTTGAGATACTACTACCGTGGCGTTGCCAGTTGGACGTGGTATTATCCGTACCATTACGCGCCCATGGCGAGTGATTTATGTGCGGGGTTAGGTCAGTTGACGGTTAAGTTTAATTACGGTCGACCGTTTTATCCTTTCGAGCAGCTCATGGCGGTCCAACCTCCGGCTTCAAGCCATCTGCTCCCGGAACTCTTTCGTCACTTCATGACGGAAGAATCGTCGCCGCTGAAACCGTTCTTCCCGGATGAAATCAAAATAGATTTCGAAGGTAAAAGAAACAGTTGGGAAGGCGTCGTTTTACTCCCGTTCTTAGACGAGAAGGTGTTGAAAGATGCCATCGCTTCCGTTTCAAAAGAGAAGCTCACCGATGCGCAAAACAAACGTAATGCGCCGGGCGAGTGCATCGTTTTCGAACGCGACGAAAACTGTACCGAGGCTGTAAACTCAACCGTTCCGAAAACATTTGCCGGCTTGTTCCCGGCTAAATCGAAGATGACGTACGAACAACCGCCCGGGGAGTTCCCAGACGATGCCAAGTGTTTGGGAGGTAAGAATCCATTGTTGCCGGGTTTGAAAATCGAAACCATCGCGGATTACCCTCGAGGATACCCGACATTTAAAACCGTAGAAATCGTTCGTGGCGATTTGAAACACGCGAAATGCGTGGTGTTTCAAACTGCGACGAGGAAAGAGTCTTTAATCGTAAAAATTGGGAAAGGTTCCGAAGATTTCATTGGAAAAGCGTTGCCGAATGTGGCGGACAAATCCGTCGGTCTCACCGCAGAAGCCGTCGCGAAGACGTATCTCAACGAACGCGTCTACGTGAAATGGCCGTATTTGAAAGAGTCCTTGTGCGTGGGTGTTTCCGATCAAAAGTGTAAATACGTCGTCGGTCCGGGCCAAACCACCGTCGCGAAGCCGCACGACAGCGCGCAATGGCACGCGGACGTGACAAACGGCAGCAACGAGCTAATGCGAACGCAAGGCGTGGATTGTGCGAACACGAAAATTGCTTTACACGTTCGATCGTGCGAAGGATTAGTGAGGCATCCAGATGGGACGTTACAAAAACGGTTCTCGAAAACCGAAGTAGTCGTCCCGATGCAGTTGTGTCTCGCCGCGCACCCGAGAGATAAAAGCGAAGCGGAAGCGGCGAAAGATTTAGGCGTCTCGGAAGACGACGACATGAAAGTCACGTGGCGCGAAGGCGACGAGGCTTTATTCTTAGGTCGCTCGCATTTCGGTTCCCACGTCAAAGTCGTTTCGAAAGACCTGAAATCTGGGAACTTATTCGTCGATGTCGAACCTGTGAGATTAGACACCGGCGTCGGGAGAAGAATTCTCCAAGGGTACGCCTCTCGCTTTGAATCCGCCGGTCAAATCGCTCGAAAGCTCGGCATCGATCCGAGAGTCATGGGTCAAATCACATCTGCCGTCTGGACGCGTTTAACTAAGGATGCGGGCAAAAACGAACGCGTGGACGTCGGTTTGAACTTGCGCAAATCCTCGGAAGACTTGTGCGTCGCCGGGTTTTCTCGCAAAGGCGAGAAAGGGTGGGAATACTCCGTGGACGCTCAGAGATTAATTTCGGAATATAAAAAGCATCACCCGTGGGTGTTTGAAGCTTTGAGAAACGAAGCTGGAAGCGATAACGGAGGAGTGATTACGATGTCGGAACTCTTCGAAACGCACGATTTAGATACGAACAAACATTTAGTGGCTGAAGCGAAGAAGTGGCTCAAGTCGCAACCTGCGTCGAGACGACCGTTGGTGCCTTCGGACTCTGTCGTCGCGGCCGAGGAAGCGGTGAGAGCGTTAGCGGCGACGATTGGCGATCAGTCTGCGAACTACAAGCAACCTATGCCGGTGGCGTTGGAAGGCGTCAGTCCTCTGTTGCTCATGAAACCAGTCATTCCAGGTGAAGTGATGGATTTATACGCCGGAGGTGACTTTGAATTGGGCGATCGCGTGGCGTACGTCGGTGAATCCGGGACGCCTCCGTTCTGCTCGCGTGGCACGGTCGTCGCCATTCATGGGTATACCGACGCGCACACCACGCACATGGTTGCCGAACACGTGGAGATTATGTTTGACGGAACGTTCGTTGGTGGAAGTGATTTGAGAGGGGCGCTGCCAGATTGCAGAGGTGCAATGATTGCGGTGTCTTCGGTTGTGAACTTGTCGCATCCGCCGGCGATGCCGAGCTTAGGTAAAGCGGCGCCGGACGTCGTCAAAAAAGTTGAGAACATAAGTTTAGAGGACGTAATGAACTTGAACTGGAAAGGCGGGTCGGAGAACGTCAAGAAGCAAGCGGAGAAGCCGAAACCGGTTCCGGTCGCCGTCGCGAACCGACAACCAACGTTACCGGGCGAGAAGGGTTTTTCAAAATCCGCTGGTCGCGGTAGAGGCGTATTAGCTGCATCGAACTCAACGGCGCCTGGCAAACCGCTCGGTGCCATGGAACAAATCAAATTGCTCGAGCAAAAAGCGTTGGCGGAACAACAACAACAACAACAACAACAACAACAACAACAAACGAAACCTCCACCTCCGACGAAGAAAAAAGGCATCATCGGATCTTTGAAAGACTTGTTGAAGAAGACGCCGCCGCCGAAACCGGAAGAAGAGGCGGACGAAAAAGCTACGACGAAGCCGAAGAAACCGGCAGCGCCTGCCGTCGTGTCTTCTTTAGCCGATATCGAAGCAAAGTTAGCGCAACAAACACAACCGGTTGTTGCTGCTTCTGCGCCGTCCTCTTTGGCGGCCTTAGAAGCAAAGCTCACGCAGCAATCGATATCGCAAGCTCCACCTTCAAGCGGCGGCGGCAGCACTTCGTTACAAGCGCTCGAAGCCAAACTGTTACAATCTTCCGCGGCGCCCGTTCCTCCAACGCCGCCGCCGCAAAAGTCAATGCCTCCGCCGCCCAAACCTCAACAAGAACAAAAGCCAAAGAAAACCGGCTGGGCTCCGGTGGAATCCGTCCAACCCGTCAACGTCATGTCCGGCAAACCATCTTCAAAAGCACCAACGCCTTCCCAACAGCAAAGACCGCCGCCGGTGGTTAAAGACGAAACGCCTCCGCCGCTTCCGTCCAAACCGGTCGAAGCGACGAAAGCGAAACCTTCCTTCGTCCCGAGATCCGCGGCGAGGAAAATCGCCGCGAAACCCAAAGAACAACTGCAGAAACAAAAAGAACAAAAGGAAGAGTTGCACTTGTAATAATAACACTACTAAAAGAGAGAAGAAGAATATCAGAAGTGGCGAGAGAGAGAGAGAGAGAGAGAGAGAGAGAAAAGAGAGAGAGAGAG
>Ga0181597_10004251_pt1 | contig 14327 bp, 16 predicted proteins | sample 041ome_5_FD_148647 | JGI IMG/M metagenome (GOLD analysis project Ga0181597, IMG submission 148647) | Coastal salt marsh microbial communities from the Groves Creek Marsh, Skidaway Island, Georgia - 041403US metaG (spades assembly) | ecosystem: Environmental > Aquatic > Marine > Intertidal zone... | reverse complement strand
ACTGACAACGGAAAAGTTAGGTCCCTTGGCCCCTAGGTCGATCGCGATAATTCCACCCGCGATGTTGGCGATCAAAGAGGGAATCATAAAGGGTGATACCCGGCGAGGTCCCCGTTCAATCAGAACGGTCATCTGTTTCTCTATGGTATCCATGCCGCCGATTCCTGAACCGACCAAAACCCCGGTACGCTCGGGCACGAGTTCTTCCCTGGTGAGTTTGGCATCCTTGAGGGCACCATGTGTAGCAGCCAAGGCAAGCTGGGCATAGCGGTCGTTCCTTCTCGCCTCCTTGGGATCCATAAAATCCACTGGATTAAAGTCCGAGATTTCGGAAGCCACTTTGCTGGCGATATCAGAACAGTCAAAACTGTTCACCGAAGTGATACCGGACTTACCGGCTTTGAGACTGGACCAATAGCTGTCCAAATCACTACCGATGGAAGTAACTACCCCCGCACCTGTAACTACAACACGAGTCATAAGGAATGCATCAGAAAAGATAGATCAAACCGCTTAGGATAAGCGATCTTCATGAGGAGAAATTATTAAGAAAGGTTTTTCTCCACATAATCGATCACAGATCCCACGGTCTGAAGCTTCTCGGCTTCTTCCTCGGGAATTTCAGTACCGAATTCTTCCTCCAAGGCCATTACCAATTCAACTTGGTCAAGGGAGTCGGCCCCGAGGTCATCTATAAAGCTGGCCTCCGGAGTAACTTGCTCTTCGCTGACATTGAGCTGGCTAACAATAATTTTTTTTACGCGATCGGCGTTGTTCTCAGACATAATGAATTAAGTTTGGTTAGGTTTAGTGAATGTTTCTTTACATCACCATCCCGCCGTCAACCGTAAAAACTTGTCCGGTGATGTAGGAGGCTTTGTCAGAACACAAAAAGGCGGCCATTTCTGCAATATCAGAGACCTGGCCAAATCGTTTAAGTGGGATAGTGTTTAGAGCAACTTCTTTTACCCGCTCGTCCAGTTCCGAGGTCATATCGGTATCGATAAACCCTGGGGCGATCGCATTGACAGTGACCGAGCGGGCGGCGAATTCCCGTGCCAAACTTTTGGTCAGCCCAATCATACCTGCCTTGGCGGCTGAATAATTCGCCTGACCGGCATTGCCGGTGAGTCCAACCACAGAAGCCACATTGACGATCCTGCCCCAGCGCTTGCGGGTCATGGGACGGCCAAGATATTTGATCCAGCTGTAGCAACTGGAAAGATTGGTGTTTATCACATCATTCCAATCCCCCTCCTCCATGCGGAAAAGCAGATTGTCGCGGGTAATACCGGCATTGTTGACCAGCACATCAATGTAATCGTGCTTTTCGAGGAGCTTTTCACAAGCTTGACGAATTTCGTCGCCGGAGGATACATCGACTGCGAGTGCCTCTGCCTGCCCTCCGATCCCGTTGATCGCATCGGCGGCGGCCCCACAGGACGACTCGGACTTGCTCACGCAAACAACATGCAACCCGTCCCGGGCAAGTGCCTCAGCTATCCCGCGACCAATACCACGACCGGCACCGGTTACAACCGCCACTCTTTTTCTCTCAGTTTCTTCGTTCATTTAAAATTAGATCCACAAATTTCCCATCACAAAGGTTGTATGGCTTAGATAAATGATTTATTAGAGGAGGTAAAGCAACCACAAGTTTTTTCCGATGAGCAAGAAAATCAGGGAAGCCCCCACTGTCAATCCACTGCCAAAGTTACAAAAATTCCTGGCTGAGTCTGGCCTCTGTTCGAGGAGGACGGGAGAGCAGTGGATTGAGGAGGGGAATGTCAGCGTAAACGGCACCACCGCTACCCTCGGGATTAGAGTGGACCCCCACCGGGATGTGATCAAGGTAGGAAACCGCCGTATTCAGACTAAATTCATCAAACCGGTGACATTTGTCGTCAATAAACCAAAGGGCTTTACCTGCTCCAATGACGACCCCCACGCGGAAAGACTGGTTTTCGAGCTTCTCGAAACCAAGCACCGCAATCTCCGACTTTTTTGCGCCGGGCGGTTGGACCGTGATAGTCAAGGTCTGGTGATCCTCACCAACGACGGCAAGCTCACCCATGCTCTCACCCACCCCTCTGGACAGGTCCAGAAAAAGTACCAGGTTGAGATTGATCTTCCCCTAGAGAGGGAGCACCTCAACCAGATGCTGGACGGAGTAGAAGACATGGGGGAATGGATACGGCTCGATCAAGTACGAACTAAAAACGGGAACCCGGCAGGCGGCACCAAGTTTGAAATCCTCATGGGACATGGTAAAAAAAGGGAGATCAGGAGGTGCTTTGCCCATTTTCGCTACCGGGTACGCAAACTACGTCGCACCGCGATTGGGGGGGTAACGCTCGGAAAACTCCCGCTTGGCAACTACCGTCAGCTAAAAGACTCAGAAATTGATTTGCTCTTTCCTCGGTAAGATTTCTTATTGTTGTGTCATGGGAACCCAAAATTTTTCCACCTTTATGATTAGATCGGCTTTCGCCTTGTTTATACCTCTCTCCTGCTCACTTTTAGCAGAGGACAAAGCGGCTGACCCATCCTCCCTTGCCGAGGCATTTAATGCGGGTGCACCCGAAGTGGAGCCCGTGGTAGTCGGGCGGGAAAAATGGAATGAGGGAAAGAAGGAAGCGGCACAACCCGAGTCCAACCCCAGTGATGACAGCAAGGAGACTTCCCGGAAAATCGAGGAACTCGATCCCCTTGAAACCAAGCAAATACAGACCAGCCCCAGTGATTTAAATATCGAGCCTCCTAAGATTCGTCCCGCCACCCAGATTGTGCGTAACTTTGAAGGCACCCTCGTTTTCAAGCCCAGAAAGCTTGGATTTGCCTATGACTTCCCCTATCAGCTCGAAAATTCCCGTGGCAAAAGACTCGCTTTTGTGGATGTGAACCAGCTCAAAGGGATTGACCCGCAGGAAATGGCCGAGAAAACGGTCAATGTTATGGGCAAACTGGAACCAGTTGAGGAAGGCTCGGACGACTTAGTCATCCGGGCCAGGATTATCCGGTTATCCAACTAAGATTCTTTCTTTTGCCCCCAATTGATGGAATTGATCGACGGTAACCGCATTGCCGGGGATGTACTCGAAGAACTCACCGCTCTGGTTTCCACATTTCCCTCGCGACCAGGGGTGACCTTTGTTCGGGTGGGAGAGGACCCCGCCTCTGTTTCCTATGTCCGCAAAAAGGAACAGACAGCCGCCCGTATTGGAGTGGAAGCCAATTTATTGGTTTTTCCGGATTCCATATCCCAGACCGAACTTCTTCATCAAATTGACCTGCTCAACCAAGATTCAGCGGTCCATGGCATCCTCATTCAGTCCCCCCTGCCCGGCCATATTGATGAAACCGTAGTTTTTAACCATGTCCACCCATCAAAGGATGTAGATGGATTCAGTGCGACCAACCTCGGTCTGCTGTGCCAGCAAAGCCCAAAGGCATTTCGTTCCTGCACCCCCCTGGGAATCGTCGAGCTCTTCCGGAGATCGCAGATCGCCACCTCGGGTAAGCACGTGGTTGTGCTGGGCAGAAGTTTGATTGTCGGAAAACCCGTGGGCATGCTTCTGCTCAACCGGGGCTATCCGGGAGATTCCACGGTTACCTACTGTCATTCCAAGACACCTCAACTTGCTGACTTCACCCAGCAAGCCGATATTTTGATCGCTGCCATAGGCAAGCCAAACTTTGTTCATGATGGGATGGTCAAATCGGGATGCACCGTAATTGATGTGGGGATCAACCGAGTCGCGGACAGTGGGAAAAAATCGGGTTACCGCTTGGTCGGAGATGTTGATTTTGATGCCGTCTCGCCCAAGTGTTCCCACATCACGCCGGTGCCTGGCGGGGTCGGTCCGATGACGGTGGCCATGTTGATGTCCAACACCATCCAGGCATACCGCCAGTTGGAAGGAGTGTGACCAATCATGAGTGAACAATTCCTGCACGAATCTGCGGAGAGCTCGGGCAACCAAGTCCATAGCCCAGCTCCTTTGCTCAAGAGGATGGTTGCTTTTGCGATGGACTTTATACTTCTTGTCCTCCTGCTTCAGCTACTGGCTCACTTCATGCCAAATTTTTGGGGACAGAACACCAAGGAAGAATTTCATCAACTTCTCCAACAGGCCACCCTGTTACCCAAAGAAGAGCAAATGGATGCGGAAAGAATGGCTGAATTCCTCAACCACTCTGCCCTCTCCCCCGAAACCTATGAAATGCTCATGGCCATGGTGGTGTGGGCATGCTTCACCCCCATCCTGTATTTTTTCATCGGGGAGCGGTTTTTTGGCGGACAGACCCTGGGCAAAGCCACCTTCCGCCTGCGCAGTGTACCCTTCCCTGAAGGCACCCAGCCTTCCGCATTCCGTATCTTTTTCCGGGCAACCATCAAGGGATTGAGCACCCTTGTATTAATTACTCCCTTTCTCCTGCCTGGCCTGATGAATTTCATTTTTTGCTTCATCAACCGGAACCGAAGATGCCTTCACGATCTTGTTGGGGGCACCCTGACCGTCCAGGAACTTACCCAACCCTCCAAAGATTCATGAGTAAGATCAGTTTTATTGGGGCAGGCAAGATGGTCTCGGCCATTGTCCATAGCCTGTTAGGGACAGAATCCTTCCCCGCCGGCCAGATTTCCTGTTGCTCGGCTCAGGATGGCACCTCTGAAAAACTTGCCGAGTCCACTGGTATCTCCCGTTTCGATTCTGTGGAGGAAATGCTGGCCTCTCCCCCTTCCGTACTGGTACTGGGATGCAAACCTCAACAAATCAATGAGCTACCCTCTTCGATTGCCGAGAGTTCCTCCGGTTGCCTGGTTCTTTCGATTATGGCCGGAATCCCGATCAACCGCCTCGTCCAGGCATTTCCTCAGGCACGCAATATCGTCCGTTCCATGCCCAACACGCCTGGCCAGATCGGGCACGGAACTACCGGCTACCTCTTTGCTCATTCCCCAAATGCCCAAGACAGGGAATTGATTGAAAAAATTCTCTCCTCACTTGGAAAAACTTTCGAACTGAGGGAGGAAGAGGACCTCGATCGGGTGACCGCAATCAGCGGAAGCGGTCCGGCCTATGTTTTTGAGTTTACCGTTGCCCTGGAAGAAGCGGCACGGGCCATTGGGTTGTCCCGGAAATTGGCCAAAGAACTTGCCATTGGTACCGTTACCGGAGCCGCCCGCTTGATGGAAGAATCGGAGCTTCACCCCGAGGATTTGCGCAACCAGGTCACCTCGCCCAATGGCACCACCCAGGCCGCCCTTGAAAGTTTTTCCGAGGATGAACTGCGTACCATTGTCCGGCATGCCGCGGAAGCTGCCAAAGCACGATCCATCGAGCTTTCCCATGAGTGATTTGGCAAAAGGCACCCTCGTTGTTACCGGAGGGGCCGGTTTGATTGGCAGTGCCATTATTTGGGGCCTCAACCAGCTTGGTCACCAAAATATCTGGTTGGTGGACTGGGCGGAGTCGGACAGCCTCAAAGCACGCAACATTACCGGTCTTGCCTATGCCCGTCACCTTCTTCCTGAAGATTTCCGTAAAATGGTGGCGGAGAGAAGCCCGGAACTTAGTGATATATCCACAATCTTCCACCTCGGTGCCTGTTCCAGCACCACTGAAACCAATGAGGCATACCTCAATGATAATAACCTTGGCCTTACCCGTGAACTCTGCGAGTGGTGCCTCGACCAAAATGTACGCTTTGTCTACGCGTCCTCTGCTTCCACCTACGGGGATGGGTCTTTGGGTATGGATGACCAGCAAGGGGATCTGGAAAAATTCCAACCCCTCAACCTCTACGGGTGGTCGAAGCACAGGTTTGACCTCCTCGCCCGACAAAACGGGTGGCTCACACAAATTGTTGGGCTGAAATATTTCAATGTGTACGGGCCAAATGAGGAACACAAGGGCGAGATGCGCTCCGTAGTGTCAAAAGCCTATCAGCAGATTGCCCAAACTGCAGAGATGACTCTTTTTAAGAGCCATCACCCAGATTACAGGGATGGGGAACAAATGCGGGATTTCCTCTTTGTTAAAGATGCCGTAGAGATGACTCTCTGGCTGGCTCAAAACCATCAGGCTAACGGTCTTTTTAACCTGGGAAGCGGACAAGCGAGAACCTGGCTCGACCTCGGCAAATCCATCTTTTCGGCCCTGCAAATCCAGCCGAACATACGCTTTGTGGAAATGCCCGAAATTCTCCGTGATAAATATCAGTATTTTACCGAAGCCAGAATCGACAAGCTCCGGCAGGCGGGATATCGCAATTCCCTTTTTTCACTGGAAGATGCCGTGAAGGATTATGTGGTCAACTACCTGGTGCCCGACCGGCGGCTTGGCTCCTGACTGAAAAGAAAAGCCAGGCTCTACCTTGCTTTCTTTGTCGAATAAGCAACTTCTTCCTTTTTTCCTTTGACTGCCGATCATTTTTCCAGAGAAAGAATTTCTGTGGATGTATTGGTGGTCGATGAACGCAGGGATAAACTGGTCGAGTGGCTGGGCGCGTCCACGCCCTTTGGAAATTGTCCACTAGAAGTGGCTTCCGCTGATGCCAGTTTCCGCCGCTATTTCCGCATTCACACAACAGATGGACCGCGGGTGGTCATGGATTCGCCCCCCCAACTTGAACCTTGCGGCCCCTTTATTCGCCTAGCCCAGCAACTGGGACAGGCGGGCATAAAAGTCCCTGAAGTTCATCATATGGATGCAGAGCTTGGGTTCTTAGTGCTCTCTGACTTTGGCGACCTTCATTACCAGGATGCCCTCCAGACTGAGCAACAAAATAAACTGTATGAACGGGCAATAGAGGTAATTATCCAACTGCAAAAGCTACCGGCTCCGCTGATCACTTCCTTGCCGGTTTTCGATCAGGCATGGCAGGCAAAAGAACTGGAAATTTTTCGTGATTGGTGCCTGCCAGGTATTTCGAAAGCTGAATTCAGGCAGTATACCGCCCCCTTAATTGAAGGAGTGGATGCAATCCCTAAGTCCTTCATGCACCGCGACTTTCACTGTCGTAATCTGCTTGTCCTTGAGGATGAAACCCCAGGAATTATTGATTTTCAAGGAGCGATGCTTGGCCCCATCACATACGACCTTGTCTCGCTGCTTCGGGATTGCTACCTATCCAATTCCCCGGAGTGGACCGCCCGGCAGGTCGGGGCATTCCGTACGCAATTGATTCAAGCGGGATTGCTCGAACCCGAAACTCCGCCTGAAACCTTCTTAAGGTGGTTTGACTGGGCAGGGTTGCAAAGGCATTTGAAGTGTGTGGGCATCTTCCACCGCCTCAAATTCCGCGATAATAAACCGGAATATCTAGAGGATGTGCCCCGGGTCCTTGGATATGTCAAAGAGGTACTTCGTGCCCACCCTGAATTGTCCGACTTACAAGCCCTTGTCGAACAGGCCGACCTCCTCGGTCCTGAACAATAATTTTTAATGAAGGCCATGGTCCTAGCTGCCGGGTACGGCAACCGCCTCCGCCCCCTCACCGACCATACGCCCAAACCGCTTGTGACGGTTGGAGGTAAACCATTGATTGTCCACCACCTCGAAAAACTGGCCTCCACCGGATTTACTGATGTGGTCATCAACCTGGGCCACCTCGGCCAGAAAATTCCTGAGGCCCTGGGCGATGGCTCCAAGTGGGGACTGTCCATTCACTATTCCGATGAAGGTCCCGAACCGCTGGAAACCGGAGGTGGCCTGACCAAGGCATTGCCCCTGCTCGGGAAGGATCCCTTCCTTGTGGTAAACGGGGATGTTTGGTGCGACCTCGACTTTTCCACCATTTCTCAAACTTTGCCCGATGGAGATTTGGCCACCCTCTTTCTCGTCCCCCAACCCGAGTGGCGCAAACGGGGGGATTTTTCGCTTCAGGGCACCCGGGTAATCGAGACCGAAAAGCCCGAATTTCTTTATGCGGGCATCGCCCTCTACAACCCCGCCATCCTCAATGGGGCAAAAGTGGAAAGATTTTCCATCGTCCCCCGGCTCAAGCAGGCAATTTCTGACAATCGTGTCGGCGGCATTCTATTCCGCGGAGAATGGGATGATGTTGGCACACCGGAACGCTTGGCGGGCCTGCACAATCTGTATGGTGCCTAAAAGGGTTTCTCCGATTTTTCAGGCACCATCATTTCTTTCAGGGTCAGATCTTCCTCCGGCCCATAGGCATCAACAACATAGGCAACGATGTCGCGAAAGGTGCGGTCAGTTAAATCTTTCGATGCCGCCGCCATGACTTGGCCAGAAAAATCGCTCCGATGATAACCGCGATCCCCACCCCGGAATTTCCTCATCTGATCAAGAAAATACCAGCCCTCCAGCCGGGTTAGAGCGGGGGACTGCATTAGGCGGTTTCCTTGAGCCTCGCTACCGTGGCAGGAAGCGCATCGCTGGTCATAAAACTTTTTCCCCCGATCGAGATCGCCCTGGGCGGTGTGGATGCTGGGCTTTGGATCCTGTCTCGAAAACCAGTCGGCCAAGTAAGCCATTTCGATTGGGCTCTTTATCTTTTTTATCCCGACGCCCATTAAATGCTCCGAGCGGTTCGCGGGATTCTGTCCACGCACCCCTGAATGAAATTTTTCCAACTGCTCAAGTAAGTACCAATATTCCATACCATCAATAATCGGGCCACGCTGGGCTTCCCTTACCCCATGACATACCTGACACTCCCTAACCAAGGTCTCTGCATGCGATGCACTCAAATGAGGAGAAGGTGGGGCTTCCTCTGCTACAACAGGGACTTCCCTCTGCTTGCACCCATAAAAAAGCAGGAAGACAGAGACAAAGAGGAAGGATTTGCAGCGGGCACACACCATGGTAGAGCTAATACTCTATTCAGCCTAGGCCCCCTGCTCAAGCGACAAAGCTTTACCCCCTCGCTTCCATCCCTAGAATGAGACACCAGCATATGAGCAACGCGATTTCTTTCAGCCAGGTCGACAAGGTGTTTCCACCAATGGTTCATGCCCTGCGTGGTCTGAATCTGGAAATTGGTGAAAATGAATTCATGGTAGTGGTGGGCCCATCCGGATGCGGTAAAAGCACACTTCTCCGCCTAATTGCCGGACTAGAGGGACCCACGGGAGGCAGTATCTATCTCCACGGTAAAGATGCCTCGAAACTGGCCCCGCAAGACCGGGATCTGGGGATGGTCTTTCAAAACTATGCCCTCTTCCCCCACCTTTCCGCTTTTGAGAATATGGCATACGGTCTGAAGGCCCGCCGGGTATCCGAGCCTGAAATTCGCCAAAAGGTGAATGCGGTCGCCCAAAAGCTCAATATTTCCGAACTTCTCCTGCGCAAACCTCATCAGCTGAGTGGAGGGCAGCGCCAGCGAGTGGCCCTCGGCCGCCTGCTCGCCCGCGATCCCAGCATCCATCTATTCGACGAACCATTGGGCAACCTCGATCCCCAATTTCGCACTATAATGCGTACCGAACTGGCCCGACTGCACCGGGAAACACCCCGGACATCCGTCTATGTCACTCATGACCAGGCGGAGGCGATGTGCCTGGGGCAAAGAATATGTATGCTTCGTGAAGGTGAGGTGTTACAAGTAGGCACACCAGGGGAAATTTACGATACCCCCACCCATCGGTTCACCGCTGAATTTTTCGGGTCGCCAGGGGCTTGCAGTCTCCATGGCAGAATCGAGGAAATGAACGATCATTCATTATCTTTTCTTAGCGATTCAATAAATCTTCCTCTCACCAAAAAGAACCTCCCAACCGGGTCCGTCACCCTGTGTATACGCCCGGAAAACTGGTCGATTTCGGACCCCGAAAGTGCCCCAATTAGCGGAGTGGCCAGGCGGGTGGAAAACCTTGGTGACCATCGGCTGATCGAAGTAAATTCAGGAGGACATAACATTTCCGTAAAGACTTCAATTAAAAATATTTGCGAAATGGATAATGTCGGCATCTCCCCAAAGTGGGAACGGGCCCACTGGTTCGAGAGGTACACCGGAAAAAGGGTAGAATTTTACTAGGAAACCACCCACTCCGAAAGAGCAGTACGGATACGCCGGAAAAAGTAGCCGAAAAGGAGCAATAGCGGTAGCATCGCCATTACCCCAGCAGCCAGGCCGACTGCTTCGGGTATTCGGTGGCTCGAATCAGCCAATTTGGCAAGGGCGAGAGGCAGGGTAAGCTGTTCGGCTCCCAGCACGAGCAAGGGGAACAAATGGTCCTGCCAGGCAAGGAGAAAATGGAGGACACCATAGGTGATAAGAGCGGGCAAGACCAAAGGGAGCAAGGTAAGATAACAGCCGAACGGTGACTGCCCCTCCACTTGGGCAAGGTCGATCAGTTCATCAGGCACCTTTCGGAATACCTGACTAAAGAAAACCACTCCCAGTCCGCTGGCCACCCCAGAGAAGAGCACACCAGAAAGACTACCCGTAATCCCCATCTGGGCCATCCACTCGAAGAGAGACAGGCTCATTGCCTGCCGGGGGTAGAGAATGACAAATAGGGCAATCAGAAAAACGGCGGATTTTCCGCGAAAATCTCCCTTGGCCAGAGCAAACCCAGTGGCAGATGTGACTAAGCAGGCAAAGAAGGCCTGACCCCCAGCAAGTAGAATGGAACGAGCCAGAACCTCATAAAAATCGATCAATTCTGCCGAGAATAAGAGGCGGTAGGCAAACGGATCGAAAGACTGGGGAAGCAGGTGGCCCGGTTGGTAGATTTCCCGGTTCGTCTTGAAGGTGGAGAGAACCATCCAAATAAAAGGATAGAGGGTGATCAGGGCCACCAATCCAACAAATATGCGGGAAATCAAATACCTCATCCCCTTAATGCACCACTTTTGCGTAGGCGGAGGATAAAAAATCCGCAAATCGCGGAGCAACTGGCCACCAGGGCACACATAGCGGAGGCAAGGGGCAGATCGAAGCGCCCACCCCCCCCTGGAAAAGCAACCTGGTAGACATAAGTCACGAAGAGCAGGCCCGCATCCATCACTCCGCCCGAACCGCCGAGCAGGCTGTAGGCCCCGGAAAAGGAGGCTACTCCGTCGATAAAGAGAAAGACCCCTCCGAAAAGTAAAAGGTGGCGTACGCCCGGGTAAAGAATACCCAGCATCATGGCCAAGGAAGACGCTCCTTCGATTCGGGCAACCTCGAATTGCCAGCGGGGAATGGCCCGCATCCCGCAATAAAGCAAAAGAGTGAGCAGACCCGTCCACCGCCACACAGCCTGGGCCACGAGGCAGGGCAGAATCCACGCCGGGCTCATCATCCAGTTGACCGGCTCCAAACCAAGCGGAATGACTAAAAATTGATTCAACGCACCCGATTTCCCATGAAAGAAAAGGTAAAACAAAGAAGCGAGCGTGCCCGGCATGGCCAGGCTGGGAATGAGCAGCAAAAAGAGGGAAATACCCTGATACCTCCTCTTCATTCGATAGATGAAAGCGGCAAGAAAGAAGCCCAGTGCCAGGGTAACCAGGAGGGTACCGCCGACAAACCAAGCAGTATTTTCCAGAGAATGCCGAAACTTGGCATCTTCCAGAGCACGTAGAAAATTGTTAAAACCTGTGCTGGCTGACGGTTCGGTTTTAATCAGTGAAGGACTTTCCTCCATGGCTAATTCCACCCCGCCCAACAGGGGCATGAGCCAAAAAATTGCCCAAAAGACCAAAAAGGGAGCGAGCAAAGGTAAGAGAGCGGGGAAGTTTCCCCAGAACCGCCCTGCCTTAACTTCGCTCATCGCAAAAAAGAGGGTAGATCAGGGTTGCCCATCCGAAGGTGGGCCTCCGAATCCCGCTTTCATCGCATCCCGCAACCGGGAAATCGTATCTTCCGGACTTAGGGTCCCATACATTGCGGAGGGAAAGAAATTTTCCTTCATTAAAAAGATGGCCTGCGGACGACCCGGGTTTACCGTAACTGGAGGGATTTCCTCAGCCAACTCAACCAGCAAATCTCCCATAGATTGCTCAAAATAAGGTTGCTCGCCCAATATACGGGGGTCTGTCCACGACGGTTTGTAGGCGGGAAAGCTATTTCCCTGCAAAAATCTCTCTGCATTGGCATCGGGGTCGGTCATCACAAACTCAATAAACTCCCAGGCTGCATCCTGCTGCTTGCTCGAGTTCATAATCATTAATCCCTGCCCGGCAAAGGTGGCGGTACGCGGGCCAAGAGAACCATCCGCTTTTTCCCAGGTTGGCAGCGGCAACATGCCCCACATTCCTTCCATTCCGGGGGCAAATTGCTGAAAAAGGTCGAGCCCATACCAATCGGCCCCGATCACGCAGAGAACTTCGCCCATTTCCAAATCCCCGCTGAAAAAAACAGGATCAAAGATGGAACCCCGATCCGGCAAAACTGCAATTTGTTTTTCCGCCATCCTGGCAAATTCAGCGAGTATGGAAATAGCCACCTCCTCATCGGGCAGAAAAGTGCCCTTTTGATTAAATAAATCGCTCCCTTTTTGTCGGAGAAGGGAGTCAAACATGGTTCCGTCCAAAGCAAGTAGACGTTGGCCGTTCTCATTCATCAATTTTTCACCCACAAAAGCAAAGTCTTCCCATGTGGTAATATCCTCCGGTTGGATATCAAACTGTTCGAACAGATCCTTGCGGTAGTAAAGGACCAACGCACTCAAAGATTGGGGAACTCCGTATGTCTTTCCATTGTAAGTAAAAACATCCACCCTCTGCTTGTGTAAGTTTTTATCCAGCTTGGACTTGCGCATTTTTTTGGTCAGATCCACAAAGGGAGAAGGACCGTTAAGAAAAACCCCAAAAAAGGTCTCATCCAATTGAACTAAATCGGGTGCCCCCTGCCCAGTTCGCATCACTGCACCGAGCTTGTCCGGCATTTCACGAAATCCATACGCCTCCACCTGTAGGTCGATAGATTTTCCGGATTTTTTTCGGTAAAGTTCAGCCATTTGCTCGTAATAGGACTGGTCTTGAAAAGAGCTGATCCACAGGGTCAATGAATCCGCCCGAGCGAGGCAAACCGAGCAGTAGATAAATAGAACAAATAGCCGCAGATTAGGCAGGAAGTTTTTACATATTGAATGCATGGAGTTCTATCTAATTCCTGACCCTAATCATTCGCAAGCCGATTGAGGAGAATAAGCAACAAATCCTTCAAGAAGGGAGGGACTTTTGAGCGACAAACAAAGATTTTTAAAAATTGATGTATTATTCTCGCAACAACTGCTAATATTAAGGACTATTAAAGAGGTTCTCAATTGCATGAGACTCTACAAAAAATCGTTAACACAAAAAATAACCCGTAATCATAGAAAATGAAAAAAATATTATTCTTAATTCCTCTTCTTGGAATCTGTTCCTCGTTGTTTGCGCAGGCACCACAGGTGACAAATGTGCAGGCTGAGCAAACGCAAGGCACCAAGGATGTCCAAGTGTCCTTCGAATTAACCGGTAAGCCCGGTGCCTCTTTCTGCTTCATTGAGGTTTGGTTCAAATCTGACTCCGCTCAAACTCAGTGGCAACAAGTGAAAAGTATCCCCTACGCACCGGAAGGTTTACAGGAAGTGCCTTACGACATTTTGGACGAAGGCGGCAACCCAATTGGACAAGATAAAGCTTTCACCACTGGTGCTACCGAGTCCCCGCAAAACAAAATGTTTACTTGGAACGCAGGCAATGATGCCCCAGATATAAGCACCCAGGATGCACGAATTCGTATCATCGCATTTTATCCAAAGGTTGATGAGTTTGGTTCAGAGAAATCTAACTCTGAACAAAAATCCGGTTGGGATGGTTTGGGTGATTTCGGTGGATCCGGAGGTTCCCCTGACGGCAATGGCACTGGTTCCCCTGACGGCAATGGTTCTTCTGTTGATTCAGATGGAGACGGATTTTCCGATGAAGATGAAATTAACGCTGGATCAGATCCATACAATCCATCTTCTTTTCCTGGAGTCTAAACTGAGTTTTCCTGTAACAATCGCTTAACTCACTTCAATTAAAAGATTCTACTCTGATCGATCTATGCAATAGGTTGATCGGCTCGAAGGTTGGGATTTGTGCCTGGGCATTCCTATGCTCGGTCACCATGATTTTCGCCCAAGAGTCGGACACCGGCGTAGGCGACTCCAACGGGTTTGCCTTGGATACCACCGATTCAGGTACCGGGGGCGACACCGGCGTGGGAGACTCCAATGCGTTTGCACTCGACACCACTGATACAGGTACCGGGGGTGACTCGGGCGTGGGTGATTCCAGCGCATTCGCTCTCGATACCACCGATACGGGTACGGGGGGCGACTCGGGCATGGGAGACTCCAACGGGTTTGCTCTCGACACCACCGACACAGGTAC
>Ga0181597_10004245_pt1 | contig 14333 bp, 14 predicted proteins | sample 041ome_5_FD_148647 | JGI IMG/M metagenome (GOLD analysis project Ga0181597, IMG submission 148647) | Coastal salt marsh microbial communities from the Groves Creek Marsh, Skidaway Island, Georgia - 041403US metaG (spades assembly) | ecosystem: Environmental > Aquatic > Marine > Intertidal zone... | reverse complement strand
GTGTCATCCTCGCGTGGAAGACCAAGGATTTGACGTTGTCGTCCTTTTCGCGCGGCAAGTTCGCCCCGACCGTCTTGCGGACGCCCCTGTGGGTTCCGCAGATCATCTTGCCGCTCGGCTTCTCCGTGCTAGCGTTTTTCTTGGTTGAGCAACTGCTGTTGACCTTCCGCAATCCTGAGGAAAAGTAAATGGAAGCAATCCTTGCCTTCGGCATGCTGATTGGCCTGATCCTTGGCGGCATGTGGGTCCAATTCGCCGTCGCGGGGGCGGGCCTGACTTATATCTGGCTGCTCAAGGGGTTTGGAGGCTGGAAGGCCCTTGGCCTCGTTAGTTGGGGCGCGGCCAATAGCTTCACGCTCGCCGCGATTCCGCTCTTTGTACTGATGGCTGAGATCCTTCTGTCCTCGGGCCTTTCATCGCGGTTGTACAATGGCGTCGCTCCCTTCATGCGGCGTCTGCCAGGCGGCCTGTTGCACACCAATATTGCGGGCAGTGGCATCTTTGCGGCGATTTCAGGCGGCTCTGCTCCCACGGCTGCGGCCATGTCAACTGTGGCGCTGCCAGAGCTGTCCGCGCGCGGCTATAACAAGCGCCTCGTTGCTGGGTCGTTGGCCGCCGGCGGCACGCTGGGCATCTTGATCCCGCCCTCAATCACCATGATCATCTATGCCACGTTTACGGAAACCTCGATCGCGCGCCTCTTTGCTGCTGGTCTTGTGCCGGGGATCATGCTTGCATTGTGCTACATGGGTTTCATCATCATTCGGGTTCAGTTGAACCCCAATCTCGCGCCTAGGTCTGATACGAAGGCCAGTGCTGGCACTCTGGGCCGCGCGCTTTTGGACATCGTGCCGTTCCTCATGCTGATCGTGATAGTTCTTGGCAGCATCTACGGCGGCTTTGCCACACCCACCGAGGCTGGCGCGGTGGGCACAGTTGGCGCCATCCTAATCGCCGCCGTGTACCGTAAACTCAACCTACAACTGTTGAAGGACGCACTGTCCCGCACCGCCTCAATGTCCGGCAACATCTTGTTCATCGTATTCACTTCGATGATCTTTGCCTACGCCACAGCGCTGTCGGGCATCGGCGAGGATCTTGTAGGTCTGTTGGAAAACGCGAATGTCTCGCGCCTGACCTTTCTGCTGATCATTATGGTGGTCTTCGCGATTCTTGGCTGCTTTATGGAAGGACTTGGTATGATTGCGATTATTGTGCCGGTGATCTTTCCTGCGCTAATTGCGATGGATGTTGACCCGATCTGGTTCGGCGTCTTTGTGGTGATCCTTGTCGAGCTGGGCCAGCTGACGCCGCCTTTGGGCGTCATCCTGTTCGTTGTCGCCTCGTCCTCGGACGAAGTGAAGGTCGAGGACGTGATCATGGGCACCTTGCCTTTCTTCATCATTATCGTATCGTTCATGCTGCTGCTTATCGCGGCGCCGCAAATCGCATTATTCCTGCCAGAGTACACCTATTGATGACCTACACTTATCCCTTTCCTGATCCAGTGATCATCGATGCCGAGGTCTTCACCGAACTGCCGGCCGCGCTGCGTCGCACCGGCCAGCCGTCCTATTGGGCGGAAAAGAACCGACGCGGTGCTCCTGCGGACAGTTTCCTAGAAGGCCCGTCATTTGACGTGCAGGGAAATCTCTATTTTGTAGATATCCCTTTCGGCCGGGTGTTTCGCGCGGATCCCGCGGGAAATATTACGCAGGTCGCGGAATATGACGGCCAACCCAACGGGCTGAAGATCCATCGCGACGGACGGATCTTTTTAGCGGACTTCCAGAACGGGATCATGCATTTGGACCCTAATACGGGCGCTGTGACAAAGGCGCTGGGCGATGCGGACACCGAAAGCTTTAAGGGCTGCAACGACCTGCATTTTGGTCGCGACGGTGCGCTCTATTTCACCGACCAGGGTCAGACAGGCTTGCAGGATCCGTCGGGCCGCGTCTGGAAATGGGTGCCTGAAACGGGCGCACTCAGCTGCCTGATTGACAAGGTGCCCAGTCCGAATGGGCTGGTACTGGATCTTTCTGAACACGTTTTATTCCTTGCCGTGACGCGGGCCAATGCAGTCTGGCGTCTGCCCATGTCGCCCAGTGGTCGGGTCAACAAGGCTGGTCTGTTTATCCAGTTTTCAGGAGGGCGCGCGGGGCCGGACGGTCTGGCACTGACCTCGGATGGCGGCGTCGTCGTGTGCCAGACGGGCATGGGACTGGTCTGGGTGCATGACGCGCTGGGACGGCCTATCGCCGTGGTGCGGTCCCCACGTGGCCTCGGGACCACCAACTGCGCCTTTGGCGGGCTGGAGGGGCGCACCTTGTTCATTACCGAAAGCGACAGCGGCAGCATCCTGAAGGCCGAGTTCTCCAAGGAACTGGGCATCGCAGGCGCACCGATGTTTTCCGGCGCTCTTTAGACCGGGTGCAGGACGTCGCGGCTGATTTCTGACAGCTCTCGCAGGCCCAGCAGTCCCAGATTGCGATGCACCTCGGTTTTCAGGATCCCGGCCGCGTTTTCGACCATGGGCTGACCGCCCAGGGTTGCTGCGTATAAAAACGGCCTCCCCACCAGAACCATATCCGCACCCAGCGCCAGCGCCTTGATTACATCTGTGCCGCGCCGGATGCCGCCGTCGATCAGCAGCGCCATGTCGCCCGCCTGCGCGCGCGCCTCGGGCAGGACGCGCAGCGGCGAGATGGCGTGGTCCAGCTGCCGCCCGCCGTGGTTTGAAAGGATCACCGCGTCGCAACCAAGCGCGCGCGCCTGCGCCACGTCGGTGGGGACGATCACGCCCTTCAGCACCAGCTTGCCGGGCCAAAGGTCACGCATCAGCGCAAGGTGATCCCAGTTCAGGTGATCCTTGCGCCCGAAATCCCGTGCCGCCTGTTTCGAAATGATCGGCGCGCCGCGCGTGGCGAAAGAGTTTTCGAAATGCGGCATGCCCGGCATCAGCGTCGGCAGGAAGGTTCCCAGCACCCAGCGCGGCTTGATCGCGAAATCCCAGATCAGCCGGGGCGTGATCCGGAGTGGGGTTGAGAAGCCTGCGCGCAAGTTGTTTTCGCGGTTTGCCAGTACGGCGGTGTCCGCGGTCAACACCAGCGTGCCAAAACCTGCGGCCTTTACGCGGGCAATCAGGGCGCGGATGCGGTCCTCTTCACCGGGCAGATAGGCCTGGAACCATGCGTTCGGATTGGCTCGTAGGACGTCTTCCATCGGTGTCAGCGACGACCCGGACAGCACGTAGGGAATGCCCGCAACCGCGGCCGCACGGGCTATCGCGAGGTCACCATCGCGTGCCATCAGCGCCGAAAGCCCCATCGGGGCGATACCGAAAGGTGCTGTGTAGGTTTCGCCCAAAAGGGAACAGTCGACAGATCGCCCCTCGACCCCGCGCAGCACCCGCGGCAAAAGCCGCCAGGCGTCCAGCGCGTCGCGGTTGTCTCGCCGGGCGGCACCCGTCTCGGCCGCACCCGCGACATAGCCGAACAGCGGCCGTGGCAGACGCCGCCGTGCCGCCGGTTCGAAATCATCCAGCGTCAGCAGCATCAGAACCCGTAAAGCCGTTCGGGGTTGTCCCACATGCAGCGCCTTAAGGTCTCGGTGTTGAGCGCCGCGCGGCACAGGTCCAGCATCGGCGGGATCTCCGGCACCGGCTCGGGGGTCATCACGTGCGGCCAATCGCTGCCCCAGAGGATCCGGTCGGGGAAACCCGCGCCGAGCTTTTCGATCAGCGCGGTCAGGTCGCCATAGCATCCAATGTCCGTGCTGATCCGGGTCGGCGAGAGCTTTGCCCAGACGCGGCCCGTTTCGAGCAGGCGCAGGATGGGGTCCGGCGCTGCGGGGTCGACATGACCGATATGGTCGAGGATCAGCCGCAAGCCTTCGGGCAGGTCGGGCACCAACGCGGCGATCTGTTCGAAGCTGCGCGGCTCACTGTTCAGCTCGATATGCCAGCCGACCTCGGCCACCCTGTCCGCAAGGTCTGGCAGTTGTCCAAGCGCGCTGTCCCCCAGCCGCGCGCGGTCCTGAACGCGGGCCGCGCGGATCCCGGCGGCGTACAGCGCCGGCAGGTCGGCATCCGCGTCGATCATGGCAACCCCGCGCAAGGCAACGGGGCCTTCTGCGCCCAGCACTTCTACAAGGCGGCTGTTGTCCGTCCCGTCGACCGAGGCCTGAACCACCACCGCGCGGCGCACGCCCAACGGGGCTGCCTCGTCCATGTAGTCGTGGATGTCGCGGGCGGGCGGCACATAGGCGCCGTTTTGCGGCGCGGGGGTCTTGGAAAAGGAATGGATATGGCAATCCGTGATCATGTCCGCGCCTTTCGCCGTCCAAGGATCAGGCTGATCGTCAGCGACAGCACAATCAGCGCGACCAGCCCGATAGTGATGGGCGACCCGACAAAGATGCCATAACCGCCGCCTGAGGTCAGCAGCGCCTGCCGCAGGCTTTGTTCGAACGGCGCGCCCAGGATCAGTCCGATCAGCAGCGGTGGAACGGGAAAGCCGGCGCGGCGGAACAGGAAACCCAGTACACCCGCGCCCAGCATCACCCAGACATCAAACAGGCTGTTGTTCACCGAGAACGCTCCAAAGATCGCAAGGATTGCAATCGCCGGCAGCAGGTGGCGCGGCTGGATGCGGGTGACGTGGATGGCAACGCGGAAGAATAGCAGGCCCAGGATCACCGTGGGGATCGACGACAGCAGAAGGGCTTCGAAGATCGCATAGACCTCCAACCCGTGATCGCGGAAAAGGAACGGCCCCGGCGCCAGCCCGTGCAGCATGAAGGCACCCAGAATCACCGCCGTAACCGCGTCGCCGGGAATACCCAGCGCCAGTGTCGGCACCAGCGCGCCGCCGGTGACGGCGTTGTTGGCAGCTTCGGGCGCGGCCACGCCTTCGGGTGCGCCCATGCCAAACTGGTCGGCGTCTTTGGCACGGGACCGGGCGAGGTTGTAGCTCATGAATGCGGGCACGGTTGAGCCGATGCCCGGCAGGATGCCGACAAAGGTGCCGATGACGGACGACACCAGCAGGGTCACGCGCATCCGCCACAGTTCGATCAGTCGCACTGCCGAAGATTGCAGCGGCGGCACGGTCGCGTCACCCACCAGCGGTTCGCGGTTGAAGGCCTGCAACAGGACTTCGGACATGGCAAAGAGGCCGATCAGCACCGGGATCAGCTGGAACCCGTTTTCAAAGTCGAAAGTCCCGAAGGTAAAGCGCGGCGTGCCGCTGATCGGGTCGAGCCCCACGATGCTGGCGCAGGTACCAACAAGCACCATGATCAGGGCGTCGAGCTTTGATCCGCCGCCGAACAGCACGATCACCAGCAATGCAAAAAACATCAGCATCGCCATTTCTGCCGGGCCGAAATCCAAGGCGAACCGCGCCAGTGGTTCCGCCAGCGCCATCAGGACAAGGCAGCTGAAGATATTGCCAAAGACGCTGGCATAGAGTGCAAAGCGCAAAGCCCGGCCGCCCTCGCCACGCCTCGCCATGGCAAAACCGTCGATGGCCGTCGCCGCCGACGAAGGTGTGCCCGGCACGTTCAGCAGCACCGCCGAGATCGACCCGCCAAAGATCGCGCCCTGGTAGACGCCCAGCAGCAGGATGATCGCCGGGATCGGCTCCATCGTGAAGGTGACAGGGATCAGCAGCGCGATGGCCATGGTCGGGCCAAGACCGGGGATCGCGCCGATGATGATGCCCGCGACGATGCCGACCAGCGCCGCGACCAGCACCCAGAGATTCAAAAGCTCAAGAAAGGCGTCCTGCAACACGAGTCGATGTCCTTGTCAGGGCAAAGGGATGCCAAGCCCGTGCCGCCCGCCATAGGCGACAATGGCCGCGATCAGCACGGGCAGGATCATTGGCAGGGGACGTTTTTCGCCCAGCACCAGCGCCACCACGATTCCCGCCCCGGCGGCCCCGATGAAAAAGCCGAAACGCGGCATCAGCCACAGTGCCGCCGCAGTGCAGGCCAAGACCGCCAGAACCCGGCCCAGCCGCACGGGGCTGCCCAGCGGCGTGTCGGGGCTGCGCAGGTTCAGGATCAGCCGTAAGGCCAGAACCGCCGCCAAAAGCCACAGCACCACGCGGGGAAAGCTGCGCGCATCCGGCCCGATATCGCCAAAACCGAAAACCTCGATTTGCTGGTCCAGCACGGCAATCGCCCCCAGAGCCGCCGCCAGAAGCAGACCGGTCGTCAACAGGCGAAAGCCGGGGCGGTCGAACCCGCCCCCGGCGTGCCTGCTCAATTGCCAAGATCCTTGGCGATCTCGCGATAGGCGACCAGATTTTCCTCGATCGTCTTGGCGAGATCCGCACCCGACATGATCCGCACCGGCTGGCTGAGATCGGTCATGAAGGCTTTGAATTCGTCGGACGAGGCGACCTGGGTGAAGGCTGCTTCGAGCTTGGCGACGATCTCGGGGTCGGTGCCGTCAGGGGCCATGATGCCAACGATCGAAGGGAATTCCGCAGCAAGGCCCGCCTCTTTCAGTGTCGGGGCATCAGGAAAATCCGGGTCATTGGAGCCGTCCAGCACACCGAGCAGGCGCAACTGGCCATCTTGGACGAGGTCGCGATAGGCCGGAACCAAAGCCGCGTTCACGTGTCCGCCCAGAACCGCCGCCGTCGCTTTGGCCGCGCCATCGAACGGCACGTGCTGAAGTTTCGCGCCGGTCGCCTTGGCGACCGAGGCAAAGGCCAGATGCGCACCGCCCATGGCGCCCGCGGTGCCATAGGTCACGGCGCCGGACTTGGCGCCTTCGATCATTGCATCAAGCGTTTCATAAGGGCTGTCTGCCGGAACAAGGACGCCGTGGAACGGGCCGGAATAGTTCAGGATCGGAACAAAGTCGGACAGCGTGTCATAGCCCACGTCGCGCAACGCCGGAGTGACAAAAGACGGCGAAGAGGTCGTTGCGATCAGCGTATAGCCATCGGCTTCGGCCGCTGCGACGGCGCGCATCGCGTTCGTGCCGCTGGCGCCGGGCAGGTTTTCTACCACGATGGGCTGACCGAGGATCTTTTCGGCCATGGCCGCCATCTGACGGGCAGAAATATCGGTGGTGCCGCCGGCCCCATAGGGCACGACCATGGTGATCGCGCGGCTAGGGTAGTCTTGTTGCGCCATGGCTGCAAAAGGTAAGGTCGCGAGGCTTGCCAAAAGGGCCAGGCTCGAACGGCGTGTGAATGTCATGATATCCTCCCAAGTATAAATGATCCGGCCGGTCGCCGCAGCGGCCGACTGAAATTCGTGGGCCGGCTGCGCATCAGCGCGCGGCTCAAACTCCAGCCTCCCACCGGAGAATCAAACATGACATTTATTGTTTCTTAATGAAAACGCGAAATATTTAAGGTTAATTAAAGATTGTCTTCATTTATGTGCTGTTGCGGACAAAGTTAGGGCACCCCCGGCATTATCTACAGACAGCCCGACCGCCTGTGGATTTGCGCTTTGTGACGTTTGCAAAAGATCGTCCCTGCCGTCTGACCTGAACGGCCAGAGCGTTATTACCGTTCCTGTTACAAACGACTCCAAAGTCAAAAATGCCTGAATAGTCTCATCGGCACGCTTGGAGCCCATCAGCAAAACCTGACTGTTCCGAAGAACAATTTTGATGATCTCGGGTGCGCGGATGAAAACTACCTTAAGTGTTAGAATTCCAATCTTGCTCTCTGCATTGGGTTGGAAAAGCCCCTTGGCTTTCACAAGAAAGGCAGCCTAAATGGGCACTTGCAGTGGCACGAAAACGGGATAAGTCCTGAGCTGACGGTAAACAGTGATGCGCCAAAATATGGAAAAGGTGGGCTTGAATGAGTGATTTGAATTTAAAGAACCTGTCTGCCGTTCAAACAGATAACCTGACTGTTGAATTTGGTGAACGTCCAAAAATGGCTGCACTGGATGGTGTAACACACGAACATAGGCGGGCAGGCGCACATTTGGCGGCCATCCACCGAATGCATTTGCACGACATGAACCGCATGGGCGCATTTCTTGAACACCTCAAACAAGGTAAAATGACACCAGCGGAATTTTCAAATCGCGTTAAAGACACTGAACTGAGCAAAAATATGAAAATGTTTGGAACACTGTGTGGTCGAGAGTGTCAGGTTTTGAATTTCCATCACGATGCCGAAGAACAGATGATCTTTCCTGAACTTGAACGGCAAAACATTGCGGCTCTTTCACGGGTGGTCGAGCGACTTCGACAAGAGCATTTTGTTGTGCATGAACTGTTACGACGGCTTGACGTCGCGGCTGACAAACTCTTGCAAGACACCAGCACAGGTAACTTTGACGAGATCACGCAAGTGTTTGAACAGTTGCATAAAGTGGTCAAATCGCATTTTGGCTATGAAGAAACAGAATTAAGAGACGCGCTTGGGAAATATGTCCCAGTGATCTAGAGACAAGACATTCTGCCCGTAGTGACGTCAGGATATGCATCACCACAGGCGCCGCGCAACATTGCCAAGGCTCTTGTTTTTGCATGTTGGTTTTTGGCTTTGTCGTTAACCAACCACGTGATCGGCCAATTTTCCAAGCGTCTGACCGCCGAATTCAACGGCACCAAATCCGACGACAAGCTCGCGGCGTTCGGGCGTTGGGTGCAACTGTCGCAGGGTAACGACCGTATTGCCGTTTTGCTGTTGATCAAAGGTGACAAGCAAGCGGAAACGATCTGGGTCTTCGGCATCTTGCCCGTGAATGGCTTCAATCCGGTAAGGGGCTTCAACGCGCACAAAATCCATTCTGTTTGAATAACAGGTGCCATCTGGCCCGATCATATCAAAACGCCAAAGGCCGCCGGTTCGAATATCAATTTCATAGGTCTTGCACACAAATCCATCTGGACCAAACCATTTCACAATTTGGTCGGGATCGGTCCATGCTTGACACACCGATACGCGATCCGCATTGATCACGCGGGCCAAAACAACTTCTCGGTCCAAAGGGGACGCGGACCAATCGACGAGGGTGCTTGCAGGCTGAGTATTCATTAGGTGTTGCTTTTCATTTCGGTGAGGCGGTCAAGGCAATGGCAGTGTGTTTAGTCTCTGCTCTGCGTCACAATATGCCAGTGTTTAGCGTTCCGCAATGTATCAGACGAAATCAAACAGAAGCGCCCCCTGCAGTTTAATGGCCACAATACCCAGCGTTTTAACCGCTATATCCCAGGAACAAAGGGTACGCCGCAGGCGGTGAGGGTGAGTGTTAGGGCGATGAGGTAAACTGCTTTCATGGTGCTCTCCTGTTTTGCGGTCAGCTTACACACTCATTTTGATGCTGCAAACGGAAAATCACGCGCGTGCATATCGATCAATGTGTTGGGTGGGCTACTTCATAGCCCCGCTTTGGCAGAGATATGAAGGTTTCCGGCAACCACCATCAGGGCAAGTCAAAACCATTCGCGCATTCAATTTCACGCCCCAGTTTTCCCTGATCTTTTGGTTATTTCGTGGGCGAAATGGATTCTGCGTGACGTTTATAGTTGTCCAGAATGGCTTGCCAGCCTTGTTGTTGCATCTCAACGGGGTTTTGCGTTTCGGCATCAAAACATGTGGTCACGCGCGTAGCCCCGTTTTCGGCAACAAACCGCGTTTCGATGTGGCGTCCATCAGAAAAGTCGAATCCCAAAACTTCGTGGACAACGACGTCTGAATAGACTGCTTCAAAATCAAATCCCATGCTTCCGTCTTTGGCTTCCATTCTGGAATTTAATGTTCCGCCGACACGGATGTCATTGGTGGCTCGCGGACAATGCCAGTCATCGCTTGCAAAGTTCCACTGCACGATATGCTCGGGCGTTGTATACGCGTCCCATGCGGTTTTCAAATCAGTGCTGAGCACAGCGGTCACGGTGATTTTTTGGGTCATTGGTGTCGTCCAAAGAAGTGTCTGTCCATCTGCGCGATGGTGTATGGCTCTGACTATTTGCTGAACACGGAGCAAAGTCAATGGGACGGGACGGGCGGGGCACAAAATTGATCACTGGTCTTTCTTTTTTTTCTGCAAGCGCGTAAGCTTTGCTGCAACGCTGCAATTCTGGGAGGATACCGTGGCAAAATCCGAAAATCCGTTGTTGATCAAACGTTACGCGAGCCGTCGTTTGTATAATACCGAAACAAGCGATTACGTGACCCTAGAAGACATTGCAGGTTTCATCCGCGAAGGGCGCGATGTTCAAATCATCGATCTGAAATCGGGGGATGATCTGACCCGTCAATATCTGTTGCAAATCATCGCTGAACACGAAAGCCGTGGCGAAAATGTTCTTCCGATCAATGTGTTGAACGATTTGGTTCGGTCATACACGACCCAGGCGACCTCAATCGTTCCAGAATTTTTGGCGATGTCATTTGATATGCTGCGCGATGGTCAATCCAAAATGATGGAAAACATGTCATCGATTAATCCAATGGCCAATATGCCTGGGTTTGAGGCGATGCAAGCGCAGCAAAAGGCATTTATGGATGCGCTGACAAATGGGTTTGGGTCGTGGCCAGGGGCGAAGCCCGCCGACAAAGCGAAATCAGACGCCGCCGATGATTTAGACGGAATCAAACAACAATTGGCAGATTTACAGGAAAAGCTGTCCAAGATGGGCAAGTGATCACGCAAACGTCATCACATCCCAAATCGATCACGCAAGCTGTACCATGTCATGGCCAAAACCAGTAGGGGGGTTTTGGCGATGGATCCCCCCGGAAACGGCAGGGCAGGAACAGCCGCCATCGCATCAAATCCCGTGCTGTCACCGTGAATGGCCTGCGCCATCAAATACCCCGCTTGTGTTGCGGTTCCAACGCCGTGACCTGAATACCCTGTTGCGGTCCATTCTGTGTCTGACAGGCGCGCAAAAAACGGCATGCGGCGCATGGTGATACCCAGCGTGCCGCCCCATGCATAGTCAATGCGCACGTCTTTGAGGTTGGGGAAAATTTCGGTCATCGGTTTGCGCACAGTTGTCGCAATATCGGCTGGAAAGCGATAGCCATAGTTTTCGCCCCCCCCAAACAGCAATCTGCCATCATGGGACAGCCGGAAATAATTTACCACAAATTTGGAATCCGCCACAGCGATATCTTGGGTCAAGACTTCGGCCACACGATCGCCCAAGGGCTCAGTGGCCACAATAAAGTTGTTGATTGGCATGACACGGCTTGCGGCTTTGCGCTGCAAATTGCCCATATATCCGTTGCCCGCGTAAATCACATGTTTCGCGGTGATGTGTCCCTGATCTGTGCGAACGGTTGTTGTGTGTCCCGCTGTCACGTCATGAGCGTAGGTTTGTTCATAAAACCGAACGCCCAAATCCGCGGCTGCCTTGGCCAGACCCAACACAAATCGTAACGGATGCAAATGCGCAGCATCGTGGTCAATCAGCCCGCCGTGATAGGCGCTTGTGGGGCACAGCGCGAACCCTTCGTCGCGGTCCAAGGCTTTGATCTGCGTGGCATCATAGCGGTCATTCAAAAATGCCGCATAGCTGCGCAAATCTGTTCCATCTTTTGCAGAGTTCCCCAAATACGCGACGCCGGGTTTCAGATGGCAGTCGATGTCATGTTTCGCAATCAGGTCTTTGACCAGATTTTGTGCCGCCACGCCCATGGTCCAAAGCAAATCGGCGCTTTGATGCCCGATCAAGCGGATCAGATCACGCTGATCCATCCGCTGCCCCATCCCCAATTGACCGCCATTGCGCCCCGATGCCCCAAAGCCGATCCGTTGCGCGTCGATCACCACACAGTCGTATCCCAATTGCGCTAAATGCAGCGCGGCGGACACACCGGTATAGCCCGCGCCAATGATGCACACATCCGCAGATGTCTGACCCTTTAAGGGCGCAAAGCGGGGCAAAGGCGTTGCCGTTGCCGCATACCAGCTGGGCGGATATTCGCCCCGCGCGTCGTTGGAAAACAATAAGTTCATACGTTCAAAAGCAGATGTTCACGTTCCCATGGGCTGATCACTTGCAAGAACTCTTCGTATTCCGTGCGTTTCACAATCGAATAGACACGGGCGAATTCGGGGCCCAAAATCTCGTGCAGGTCTTTGGCCTCTTCGAACAGATCAAGGGCGTCGCCCATGACACGTGGGACATCCTCTTCGCCCTCATAGGCGTCGCCTTTATATTGTTTGGACGGCCAGATTTCATTCACCATGCCCAGATAGCCACAGGCAAGGGATGCCGCGATACACAGATATGGATTGCAATCCATCCCTGCCAATCGGTTTTCGATGCGGCGCGCTTTGGGATCTGCCAATGGAATACGAATGCCTGTTGTGCGGTTGTCACGCCCCCATTCCAAATTGACGGGTGCTGCGTGATTACGGACATAGCGGCGGTATGAATTCACATAGGGTGCCATAATTGCGATGGCTGCGGGCAAATATTTTTGCAACCCCCCAATAAAGTGGAAAAACAAATCTGTTTCGCCGCCTTGCGGGCCTGAAAACACATTGTTTCCCGTTTCCATGTCGACAATGGAATGGTGGATGTGCATCGCGCTTCCTGGTTCGTTTTCGATCGGTTTGGCCATGAAGGTTGCAAAACAATCGTGGCGCAACGCGGCCTCGCGGATCAAGCGTTTGAAATAAAACACTTCGTCCGCCAGTTTAACGGGGTTTCCATGGCGCAGGTTGATTTCCAACTGACCTGCGCCGCCTTCTTGGGTGATGCCATCAATTTCGAAACCTTGGGCTTCGGCGAAATCATAGATGTCGTCGATCACGGGGCCAAATTCATCAACCGCCGTCATAGAATAGGCGTGGCGTGCTGCGGCAGGGCGACCAGAGCGACCCATCATCGCCTCAATCGGTTTGGCAGGATCGATGTTACGGGCAACCAGAAAGAATTCCATTTCTGGTGCGACAACTGGGTCCCATCCTTTGGCCTTGTAGAGGTCAACCACACGTTTCAATACGTTGCGTGGGGCATAAGGAACGGGTTTGCCTTTGCGATCATAGGCATCATGGATAACTTGCAGGGTCCAATCCCCTGTCCATGGCGCAGCGGTTGCGGTTGAGATGTCCGGTCGCAGGATCATATCCCGTTCGATAAATCCTTCGGCACCGGCAGCATCGCCCCAATCCCCTGAAATCGTTTGATAAAAGATTGAATCAGGCAAATGAAAGCTGGTTTGCCGCGCGTATTTTGTGGCAGGCACAGCCTTGCCCCGCGCGATCCCAGGAAGGTCGGCGATGATACATTCGACCTCGTCCAATTTGCGTCCCTCAAGATATGCGCGTGCCGCGGCGGGGAGCGTTGCGACAAGCTCTTCTAGTTCGGTCATGATATATTCGCTTGTTGGGTTAAAACCTTGGCAATCATTGCTGCCATGGCGTTGCTTGAATCTGTTTTGTCTAAGTTTTCTTTTGCGGTGTGCAACAGAGCGTCATCCACCTTTCCCTTGCCCCGATGTTCGATCAGGCCGTCGATGACGATCTTGTCGAATTCTGGGTGGGGCTGCAACGTTAAGACATGGTCATCATAGGCCAAAATCGCATTTTTACAAAAGGAATTACCGCCCAAGACCCGTGCGCCCTTTGGGGGCGTGATCACTTGATCTTGGTGCCATGCGTTTAGGGTGATGGTTTCTTGTCCGAATTGGTAAGAGGTTGATCCAACGCTCCAGCCGCCTTGGAATTTTTCGACATGTCCCCCCAATGCTTGGGCGATGATCTGATGCCCAAAACAAATCCCGACCAATGGGACTTTGGCGGCATAGATATCTTGGATGAACCGTTCAAGCGGCGCGATCCATGGATGATCTTCATAGACCCCGTGACGCGATCCGCTGATCAGCCATGCGTCCGCATCCGTTACAGATTTCGGGAATTCCATATCCACCACGTCAAAGCGCACGAATTCGAAATCATACCCCGTCAACAGGCGTGAAAACATGGCATCATAATCGCCACTGGTCATTTGGATTTCGTCCGGGGCATGGCCCGTCATCAAGATTCCGATTTTCATTGCAGTGCCTTTTTAAACGACAGTTTACACCGTTTCCAAATAGACTTTCCAGTGGTCTGAAGGGTCTATATCACGCAATCTTTCAAGTTCTTGTTCTTTGGTCAGGCAAAAGTTGTCGATCAATTGTCGCGGCAGCAGTTTTTCGATCATTGGATCGGTTTTAAACAGCGCGATCGCCGCCGACCAATCGGTGGGCAAACGCGGGACATCATGCGCGTAGGCGTTGCCAGAAATGGCGGCTGGCGGGGTTTGTTGCTCTTCGATCCCAACCAAAGCTGCGCCCAAAACGAGACTAAAGAGCAGATATGGATTGATATCGCCACAG
>Ga0181597_10004232_pt1 | contig 14358 bp, 13 predicted proteins | sample 041ome_5_FD_148647 | JGI IMG/M metagenome (GOLD analysis project Ga0181597, IMG submission 148647) | Coastal salt marsh microbial communities from the Groves Creek Marsh, Skidaway Island, Georgia - 041403US metaG (spades assembly) | ecosystem: Environmental > Aquatic > Marine > Intertidal zone... | reverse complement strand
TTTATTAATTTTACTTTTTTTTTTCATGAATTTACGATTAAAGTACATATACCATTTATTAAATAAATGAGAATTACTAATTGCGTCTTTTAAATTTGAATTTTATGATTGCTTTAAATGTATATTGCAATTATTGCTCAAAATATTTTTTAAATTAAACATATCTAAAATGATGTAGCTTTATTACATACTAACAAAAAAAAATTAATATCAATTTTTACCAGATATTTTTTTATAAAAATTCAACATTGAACAATGTCTAGATATTGAAAGCAAATTATCGTCTAACTTATTATTTAAAAATGCTTCTAATTGTGCATAAAAACCTGGTTTAAAATTTTCATCCAATTTTGAATTCAATTTTATTTGTTGTATTTTAAAAGAACCTCTTTTTTGAAAAAAAAGATTTTCTAAAGGGCATAACGTATACTTACCTTTAGCTGTTAATAGCTCTACAGACCATCTGCCTGTAGACTTATAATTAGCATTATAACTAAACATCGCACCCTGCTTAGTCTCGCCTGCTCCACAATATATTGAAGGAGATTTATTCCAAGTAATATTATTAGAAACATAAGAGGTTATTTTTTTTGGAATACCACCTAGAAAAAAAGCAAGATCAATAACATGCGTTGAATTTAAAAAAAACTGATTTCTTAAAACTGGCTTACTTAACCCAAGCTTATCTATTATGTGAGTCCTTTCTGTAAAATTAAAGTTAAAATTTTGAACACCTCCGTCGCGTTTTATAAGCTCTTTTGCTTTTATTACAGAGGCATAAAACCTTCTATTATAGGCAATTTTAATATTTGTTTTTTTTCTTTTAACAAACTTGTATAACTCTTTCACTTCCTTAATATTAATGCCTCCAGGTTTTTCTAAAAGGATATCTTTAACTCCATAATTTATTAAATCTAAAGCTGTTGCTTTTAATTCTTCAACATTTACACATATAATAGCTTTACTAGGACAAGTGGGGTTGGTATCTAAAAATTTCGATAAACCACCTGAAAAAACTTTAAGTCCTGTAGTTGATGTAAATTTCTGAGCAGATTTTTTACTTCTACCTATTATAGAATACTTTACATTAAGCGCATTTAAAACCTTGCTATATTCTAAAGCTAAACCACCTGGACCAATCAACCAAAGCATGATATTATTTTTTTAGTTAAGTTATTGGGCATTCAATTAATTTTATCTTTAAAATTTTTGAAAGATGTGTTCTAATTGCAGGAAGTAACAGAAGATGTTGTTTGCAAGATTCTTCATATAAAACTAACTCACATTGATTTTTATTAATTAGACTATCAATATTATTTTTTGTCTGATCACTTAAAAGAGGCATATTTTGATATTTAATTTTAGTCAAGCCATTTATGTTACTTTGCCAAACACCTTCAAGTTCATCAATTATATATTCAACATTTTTATTTTTAATTTTCACTTTTAAAGAAGAATTTTCACTTTCTTTACAAGAAATTTTTAAAGAATGAACTCCTATTTTAAAATCAATTACACCATTAATCTCATACATACCTTCAGCCCTTTTACTCTTAATTATGTTTTTAGATAAATCTGTCTTTGTAATGCATAAATCAGAACTGCTTACAAGATACGAAAAAAGATCAATAAAGTGGATTGAATTACAAGCCATTCCCCAAGATTCCCCTCTAACAAACATTTGAATGGCATAGTTAGTGTTTAAATTTTTATTAATCTCTTGATAAGTAGAATTAGTCCTTCTAGCACAATTCACCCATGCAGTAATATTTTTTTTCTTTATTAATTTAGAGATAATTTCATAATCTAATTCTTTTTGAAATAGTATTTTTTCAAATATTATATGTTTAATTTGGCAATCGATAAGTAAATCTCTAGTAACTTTTGCCCTAACATTTGAATTTGTTGAAATTATACAAATCTCAAAACTCTTATGTTTGGGTCGTTCTTGCATATAAACTACCGTTGAGTGTGGGTGACCATAGGCAGTTTCATTGGCTCTAATTTCAGATAATTTTAGAGAATCTAATGATGGATCTACTAAAGTTATTGACATTTTATGGAAACTTTTTAAAGCCCCCTGTAAATGTCTAGATCCAATTTGTCCTGCGCCAATTATTAGAATTTTAATAGTTTTGCTCATTTTAACAAAGCTTTTGCAATTTTAAAATCAAACTCGGTATCAATATCAACAGAATCTTCTTTAAGCATTTCAAATGCGTATATATTATTTTTTAAAAAAAAACTTTTTTCTTTTAAAAAACAATTTATTTTACAAATATAAATGGCACCATTCAGTCTATAGTAATTTTTAAGGTCTTGGCTTCTTTTTTTTAAAATTTTTTTATTTAAAAAATTTTTCATACTACCATTTTTAGGCAAAACATTACTCCAAAGTGGTTTATGTTCTACCTTACAAACACTAATTATTGCATCTGCATTTTTTTTTTCTAGCAAATTAATGGCATCGTTAATATGTTTTTCATTTCTAAGTGGGCTAGTCGGCTGTAAAAGAATCACATAATCAAAAGTTGATGTATTTTCTATTACATGCTTTAAAGTATTAAAGCTTTTTGCCTTATCATTTGCAAGATACTTAGGTCTTTCCATAATATTAGCACCATATTTTTTAGATACTTTTAAAATTTCCTTATCATCACTGGATACAATTATTTCATCAAGATATTTACATTTTAATGCAGATAAAATGGTGTGTGCAACTAAAGGTTTTCCATTTAAATTTTTTAAGTTTTTTTTTAGAAGTCTTTTACTTCCTCCTCGAGCTAGGATTACAGCTAAATATTTTTTTTTTTTATACAAATTAATAACTTTTTAGTTGGAAAATTTTTTTAAGAACTCTTTATTTGCTTCTTGATAATCACTTAACTTACCAACATCTTTCCAATATTCATCTAATGGAAAAGAAATTGTTTTTTTTTTTGTTAAAATAATTTTTTTAAAAAGAGAGGTCATGTCAAAAAAATTTTTTGGAACTAATTTTATACATTTTGGATCTAAAATATAAATTCCAGCATTAACAAAAAATTTATAAGAGGGTTTTTCTTTTATTGAGCAAATGTTCTCATCTCTTAAACTAACTTCGCCGTAAGGTGAATTAATACTATATTCTTTTACACCCATGGTAGCTAGCGCATTATGCCTATTGTGAAAATCCAACATTTTACCAAAATCGAGATTAGTAATTAAATCTCCATTTATTACAAAAAATGGCTCAGTTAGCTTTTGTTTTACTAAACTTAAAGCTCCAGCAGTTCCCATTTTTTTCTTTTCTCTAATATATTCTATTTTTACCCCAAACTTTTCTCCCTTGTCAAAATATTTTTCAATTATATGAGATTTATAGTTTACGCAAATTATTAAATCCCTAAATCCACAATCTTTAAAACTTTTAATGATTGTTTCTAGGATAGGTTTGTTTCCCACTTTTAACATTGGTTTTGGAATATTTTTAGTAAGTGGTCTTAGACGTATTCCTTTTCCACCAGCCATTATCACAACTTTATTAAATTTTATTTTATTTTTTATAAGTTCTTCTATTATATATATTCTTATTAATCTTTTTTTATTATCAACAATAGGAATTTGGTTAACCTCCTTAGAAAGTGCGATATTTAATAACTTCTCTTCACTATCATTCTTTTTTCCGGTTATTGGTTTATTATTAAATATAGATTTAATAGAACTATTAATATCTAGACCTTTTAAAAACCCTCTTCTAATGTCTCCATCTGTTATGGTGCCAATTAACTTATCTTTTTTATCAACTACAATTGCAATTTTAATATTTCCATGTGAAATAACTTTTAGAGCTTTTTTGATTGTTACATTTTGATTGATTTTTATTTTTTCTATATTTTTCATAATTTGAATTCAATATTATAAAAATTCTTTTTTAAAATATTCTTTAGTCTAAAGTTTTTTAAAATTCTAACTATTTTTTTACTTGACGATCCATTATCATAAGGATTATTAACATTATTTATCAATTTCTGAAAATTCTTTGAATAAAGTCTTTTAAAAGATTTTTGAATATCTTTTTTGTTAGGCAAGCAATCAATCACACTTTCAGCTTTAATTCTTCCTTTTTGTCTTTCACCTATATTTATAGTGCCTATATTAAAACTTGGGGCTTCAAGCAATCCACTTGAACTATTTCCTACTACAGCATCTACATATTGCAAAGCACTTAAATATCTTAAATGTCCTAAAGAAGTAAATCCAATAGATTTCTTGGGGTATTTACCTATATAATGATTGATCATGTGATTTATAATCTTGCCATTCAAATCACTATTTGTTTTGGTAAAAATAATATTTGTATCCTCTAATTCATTAATTGCATTTAATAATTCTTGAAACTGTTTCTTTGAAGTATTATTTTCTAAAGTTACAGGATGAAATGTTACTAATATATTTTTTTTATTTAATTTAAAGTTAATTGATTTTTCAAAGTCGTTTTTACTTAAAAGTTTTAGTTTTTTAATATTATCAATTGCCATACCTCCAGTATTAAAAACTCTTTTAGGATCTTCACCTAACTGTATTACTCTATTTTTATATTCTTCTGTAGCAACAAAATGTATATGTGCAATTTTTGAGATGCAATGACGGATACAATCGTCCCATGACCCCTCGGTTATTTCTCCCCCGTGAATATGGGCTATTGGTATTTTTCCTATCATAGCCGCGCTTGCTGCGCTAAAAATTTCATATCTATCACCCAAAAACACAACAATATCAGGGTTTAATTCACTATAAGCTTTTGCAAAAGATGTTTGAGCTATTCCCATAGATCTTGATATGCTAATACTGGTATCAGAAGATAAATACATATCAATTTTTTTATCAATTTTAAAATCTTTCTCAATTTCTTTAAAAGTCAAACCAAACTTTGGACTTAGGTGCATTCCTGTAACAATAAGCTGAAGTTTAAGATCTCGATCAGCCTCAACTTCTTTAATTAACCAATATAGTAAACCATATTCTGCTCGTGAACCTGTAACTATACATATTTTTTTCTTACTCACAAAAGTTCATCTTCATTATAATCCCTTGTTGCTTTAGTTCCTATAATCTCATCCCATTTCATGGGACTTATACCTCCACCCGGTCTTTTTACTATAAGATTATTTTCATTTAAAATTTCCCATTTTTTAATTTTTGTTTTTGCAATTATTGATTTTCTAATTATTTGAATATTTGCTAGCTCACTTTGGGAGGGTCTTTTAATTCCATCGCCTAGAGCTGCCTCTATGTTTCTAATAGCTCTAACCATTTCATTTAACTGATCTGGTTCCAGACTCGCTTTATGATCTGGTCCGTTCATATTCTTGTCTAAAGTAAAATGTTTTTCTATACAACTCGCACCCATTGCAACGGCAGCAATATCAATTTCTATTCCCAGTGTATGATCACTGTATCCAAATTTTATATCCAATTCTTTTCCAATAGAAATCATGGCTCTCAGGTTTACGTCTTTCATTGGTGTTGGATACTCAGTATTAGCATGCAGAACTATGATATTGTTTTTTTTGGTACCTGAATTAATTAAAATATCTAGAGCTTCTTTAACCTCACTCATATTTGACATTCCAGTTGAGAGAATTATTTTTTTATTTAATTTTCCTATATGTTTCAGGTAAGGAAGATTCGTAATTTCACCACTTGGAATTTTAAATATTTTTAAACCTAGATCATTTAATAAGTCTATACTTTCAAGATCGAACGGAGAAGATAAAAAAATAATTTTTTTATTAACACAATAAGAAATAAGTTCTTCATGTTCTTTCTTGTTAAGTTCTAGTTTTTTAAGCATGTCAAACTGTGTTTCTTCTTTGCTTGTAGTTTCTTTTTGATAAATTGCTTTTTGAGAACTTTTTGTTACTAAGTTCTTTGCTTTAAATGTTTGAAACTTAACAGCATCAGCACCCACAGAACATGCGGCATCAATTAATTTTTTTGCTAAATCAATTGATCCATTATGATTAACTCCTGCCTCTGCAATAATAAATACGCTCATTTAATTAAAGTCCCAGCTTTAATAAAACTATTTTCTTTTATTTTAATATTATCTTTTGTTGTAACATTGCTGCCAATAAAAGACTCTGATCCAATTTTTACTCCTCCGTTGATAGTAGTATTTGTAGAGATGTGGCAATGATTTAATATTGAGCAATCATGTTCAATCAATGCTTTTGAGTTTATTATACAGTTGTCACCAATAAATGTATTAGCATTAACGACTGCATGATGCATAATAACAGTTCCCTCACCAATATTTGATCGCTTAGACACATATGAGATTGGAGAAATAATAGTAGGTAAAAGAAAACCAGCTTTTTTTACTAGTTTAAATAATTTTATTCTAAGATTTGCTGATTTGATATGACCAACTGTTATTATAGCATATTTAATTTTTTTAACTAAAGACACTAAATCTGAGTCATTACCTATTACTTTATATTCCGAAATTTTTTTTCCTAAAAACTCAGGTTTATCTATTATTCCTGAAATTTTATATTTTTTTTCTTGCTCAATGACATCAATTACAGATTTGCAATGACCTCCACCACCAATCAAAATAATATTTTTCATAATGTTACGCTACTAGGTATATTAACAGTACGCTCAAATAACCATTTTGAGTTTTTTAATGCATCACATTGTGCATTTTTAAACATAGGAAGTTTATTCATTAGTACCCAAATTGGTCTTGTCATAACACCATTGGAATTTGTTTTTTTCAAAAACTGATCTCTCATAATTTTATTTTTTAAAATTATTGCATTTAACCAATAGTTTGATTTACTAAATCTTGGTTCATTAAAAAAAAGAATATCTGTATCTTTGAAAAAAGCTTGATATTTTTTTGCTAGTTTGCGTTTATTTTTTAAAAAGTATTTTAAATTTTCTAATTGTGCTAATAATAAAGCTGCATTTAAATTTGGCATACGATAATTATATCCAGTCATATTATGATAAAAATCCCACTTGTGAGGTAACTTTGCTGTTGTAGTTATGTGTTTGGCTTTTTTTGCAAGAATTTTATCATTGGTGAGGATACAGCCTCCTCCACCAGCTGTAATAATTTTATTACCGTTAAAGCTAATAACTCCTAGCTTTCCAAAAGTACCTGTATGTTTATTTTTATAAAAACTACCTAAGCTTTCTGCGGCATCCTCAATTAAAAATATATGATTTTTTTTAAGTATCTTTTTTATCTCATCAATTCGGCAGGGGTACCCATAAGAGTGCATAGGTACACATGCTTTGATTATTTTTTTTGTTTTTTTATTAATACATTTTTTGTTTATAATTTTTGTGTTTTTTTTTAAAAATGATCCTAATGCTTTAGGCGACAAACCCATTGTAGCTTTATCAACATCAATAAATATTGGATTTGCTTTACAATAACTAATAGCGTTGCATGATGCTATAAAATTTAATGGTTGAGTAATTACCTCATTGTCTTTTTCTACTCCGGCTAATATTAAAGATATATGAAGAGCTGAAGTGCCATTGGTTGTGGCAATGGCGTATTTTGCGCCAGTATATTTTGTAATTTTTTTTTCAAATTCATCGACAAATTTTCCAACTGAAGATACAAAAGTACTATCTATACATTCTTCAATATATTTTTTTTCTTTACCAATAAATCTTGGCTCATGTAATGGTATAAAATCTTGAGTTTGATAAATTTTTTGAATAAATTCAATAATATTATTAAACATTACATTTTTCCATCTAAGTACTTTTTGTTATCATGATATTTAAATTCTGGGATTAATTTAAAAAATTCATCTACTATAGATTTTTTGTTCCAATTACTTAATTTAAGCTTTTCAATTGTTTCCTGAAAATTATTTAATAAAGTTAAATCATGTACTAAATCAGTTTTAATTATACCTAAGTTCTTAAATCGATCCATATTAATTTTTTCTTTATTTGTAAAAAATTCCTCTTCTTCTTTCTCACCAGTAGTATCACTTTTAGTTATTAAACAAGGCCATTTTTTCTTTTCTGGTAATATTTTTATTAATTGTCTTGCTTCATCTTCAGTATTGCAAATATGAGCATCATAGCCTTTTTCTTCAAGATACTTTATTGCGATATCCAATAGAGAAATTAAGTGTTTATTTTTATCAAATTTAGGAAAAAAAATATCTCTATTTTCTCCAAAAATACAACTCATTAAACACAACTCTCCACTTTCTTTTGGTGTTAAAAAATATCTTTTAACATCTCCAGGAACTGCAATAGGTTGTTTCTTTTCAATTCTATTATTAAATCCATATAAAAGTGAGCCATCACTAAAGGCAACATTAGCAAATCTTGCAGTTGATACATCTATATCAACTGATCTTTTCATTAAAAACATTTCCATAATATATTTACTTGCGCCCATCATATTTACAGGGTTTGTAGCCTTGTCAGTGCTCACACAAAAATATTTTTTTACTCCACTTTTTATAGATTGATTAATTGTCTTGATTGTATTCAGTATATTTACATCAATCATTCTCATTAATGTAAATGGATCTTCCTCGCTTCTTACATGTTTAAGTGCAGATAAATTTAATACATAATTAAATTTATTATAAGTATTAATAAAAGCATCGTATTGGATTGAACCGACATCAAGTGCAAACGTTCTAAATTCCCCTTCTATATATCCAAGAGAACTCCTTATATCTCTTACTAGCTCAGTTAAATTATTTTCATTAATATCGACAACATAAAGTAGCTTTGGTTTTCTTTTAAAAATTTCCTTGGTTACAGCCTGACCTATTGATCCTGCACCACCAATAACAAGAAAGGAAGAATTAGAAACTATTTTTTTTAATTGATTTTCGTATTTTACAATATCTTCAATAAAAAATTCATTTTTTCTTCCAATTAAATTCAAAATTTTTTCATTCATCATTTCAATTTTTAAAAAAGTTATAATTGAACTTAAAAAGTTATATTTTATACTATTTTTTTATTATTTCTTTCAAAAATTTCTGTTTATAATTTTCTCTAAATTTATTATTTTTCAGAATTATTTTTTCCATCTCTAGATTAATTTGTTCATAAGTGGTTGATTTCTGATAATTTAAAGTTGAGTCATTTTCTTAATTTACAATACCATCCTTACTAATCATAAATAATTTTTCATATTCAATATTTTTAACTTAAAAATTTCCCAATTGTAATTGAATAATTTGTATAATTTCAAATTTCGAGCTGTTAATGCAATTCCATGATTATTATTTTTGGATTAAAAATGGTTTCTGATACAGCGAATTTTGATTTTTTTATTATATATTGTAAAAAATTTTTAACCAATATTCAAATTTTAATTCAAATAATTTAAACCAATTAAAATTTTGTTAATTAAATTTTTTCATACAATACTATTAAATTTCTAAAATATTCTAAATTCAAAACAAAATATAGAAATTAATTTTTTTGCTATATTTTTTTTTATATCAAGTTAAAATAACGAATGATATTTATAAAAATTATAGTTTTATATTATCATGCTAGAAAATTCATTGACTGAGAATGAAAAAAAATGGCTAATAAATTAATTTCTTTTCTATATCATGAGGTCACTAATAATCCAAAAAACAGTGGCTTTCAAAGATCTGGGGCCATTCCATATAAGCATAGTATTTATCACTTTAAAAATGATTTAAATTTAATACTGAAACATTTTGAAAAATCTGAGGATGTTAGAAATATAACTAAAGGGGATATGTCTAAGTTAATCTTGACTTTTGATGACGGAGGGAGGTCAGCAATAGATATTGCCAAAATTCTTAGAAACAAAAACTTAATTGGACATTTTTTAATAACAACTTCTATGATTGGTGAAAGTACATTTTTAGACATTAAGCAAATTATAGAAATCAAACAAATGGGTCATATAATTGGAGCACACAGCCATAATCATCCATCTATATTCAGAGAATTAAGTTATAAGGATAAAATAAATGAATGGAGAAAGAGTAAAAAAATACTTGATAGAATTCTAAATGAAGAAGTTGTAGTAGCATCTATTCCTGGGGGTGATATGGATCAAGATACTATTCGTTCTGCTGGAGAAGTGGGTATTAAATATCTTTTTACCTCAGAGCCTAATTACACCCCTTACGAAAAGTTTGGTGTTCTAGTCATCGGTCGAGTATACCCTAAAAACACAACTAGTTCTTCTCAAATAACTCAGTGGGCGATGGGAAAAGGATTTGTCAAAGCTCAGCTCATTAGATCTATAAAAGAATTTATAAGATGCAGACTTAAATTTGTTTATAAATTCTATATAAAAAGAAAATTATTATGAGTCTTAAAAGTGAAAGGAAACCTCGAGTTGTTGCTCTTTTAGGAAATGACTCCCAACATCGAAATACTCTCGCAACTCTTATTAGACATGATATAAATGTTGTAGGAGTTTGCATAACTGATAATAAGTCATTAGGAATTCCTTTAAACTATATAATTAAATCAGTTAGGAAGAGAGGATGGGTTAAAACTATTTCTCAGATAATTGCCCGGCTTCTATATTTATTAAGGAACAGGAAGCGTGATAAAAAATTAAAATCGCGTATATTTGACGATGCAGAGAATAAACGAGTTATCAGTCAGATGAGTTTACCAATGGTTATAGATAAAAACTATTCATTGCAAATCGAATATATTTCAAAACTTAAACCAGAGATTTTAGTTGTACACACAGGGTCTTGGGTCGGAAAAGATGTTAGAGAAATAGAAAGTGTTGAATATGTTATTGGTGGACACCCTGGAATAACTCCAATTTATAGAGGTTCAAACTCAGCTTTTTGGGCAATTTACAACAATGACGCTAAAAATATTGGGTGGACTTGTTTTAAAGTAGATAAAGGAGTAGACACAGGTCCAGTTATAGATCAAGGCTTTATTATTCCATCTGATGAAGAAACTTATATGTCTCTTGGTTGGAAGGGAATGGCAGAAATAGCATTAAGCCAAGTCAGAGCAATCAAAAAATACTCTTCAGATGGACAAATATTATCTTTTGCTCATGAATCAATTCCAAATAACAGCGAATATTTTCTTCCAACATTGAGTGAGCAAATTAAATATTGGATTTTACAGAAACGTGTAAAATAAAATTAATTTTATTTTTGAACAAAATCTTTTATAAACTTAATAGTCAAAGATAGCCCTACATGTCCTAATTCTATAATTAGTATTTTAGTTTTTGATTTGCTCATTGTAATAATCTAGATACCATTCTATAAAATTATTAATTCCATCTTTATAGTTAGTTTTTGGTTTATAATTTGTTAATTTTTGTAATAGAGATGCATCAGCCCAAGTTTCAGTAACATCTCCTTTTTGCATAGGCATATAATTTCTAATTGCTTTTTTATTAAGACTTTCTTCAATTGCATCAATAAAATCAATTAATTTTATTTTGTCAGAATTTCCAATATTTACTATTCTGAAGGGTGCAACGGGAGACAAACTATCATTCTCTGAGATTTTTTTTTTATTTTTTGGAGCACAATCAATTAATAATTTTATCCCATTAACTAAATCATCCACATAAGTAAAATCTCTATACATTTCACCCTTATTATAAACATCAATTGGTTTATCATTTATAATTGATGAAACAAATTTAAAATATGCCATATCAGGTCTTCCCCAAGGTCCATAAACTGTAAAAAATCGAAACATTGTAATTGGTATTTTCCATAAATGAGAATAGGAATGTGCCATACTTTCATTCGATTTTTTTGATGCAGCATAAATTGTAAGTTGAGTGTCAACCTTATCATTTTCTGTAAAAGGCATATTTGTATTTGCACCATAAACAGAGGAAGATGAGGACATTAATAGGTGTTTTACTTTATGCTTTCTTGCTATTTCCATTACATTAAATGTTCCAACAATATTTGAGTTAATATATGCACGAGGATTTTCTAAGCTATAACGGACACCTGCTTGTGCAGCAAGGTGAATTATAACATCTGGTTGAAACTTGTCAGCTACCTCGTTTAATTTATTATTATCTTCAAGTAAACCTTTTGTGTTTGAAAAATTTTTATCTTTTAACAATATATTTTTACGAGCAAGCTTTAAATTCACATCATAATAATCATTAATAGAGTCGTATCCATGAACTCTAAAACCATCTTTCAATAATAATTTTGCTAAATGAAAACCAATAAATCCCGCAGTACCTGTTATAAAAAACTTTTTCATAATAAAGCTATACTATAGAGTTTTTTTTACATCTATCATTGTTTTTCTTAATAATAATATTAATTTCTTGTTTAATATTTTATCATTCAATAGAGTTGTTCAAATATCACTTGTCCAGTAATAATTCTAATTCTATGTGAATAATTATAATCATTTATATTAAAATTAAGTTATAATAAATTACTTATCTAAATACAAAAGTTAGTTAATTTTAAAATAAATGACAAAAAAAAGAACTATATTTTTTGGATAACTTGGTTACCGGGTTCAGGAAAAACTACAATCGTCAAAAAAAATCATAAAAGAGTAGAAAAGAAATATGGGCCTACTATTGAAATTAATGGGGACGAACTTAGAAAAAATTTTTTACTAAATAAATATAATATCAAAAATCGTGAGGAATTTGGAATTGAAAAAATATTGAAGGATATTTTGAAATATTTATTCAATCTGATGTAAATAAAATTATAAAATTAAATAAGAAAAAAATTTAGTTGGTGTAAACTTAAATGCTGAATTCCCAAAAAAACCTGACTTAAAAAATATAAATGATCTTTCAAATGATATATTAAAGTCTATTTTTAAAAGACTTAAATAAAATTATTTTATTTTAGACCTAATAAATGAAGATAAATAATCAATTAAAAAAATTGTCAAAAAAATGAGTATTATAATTGCTGAAACTCTTTCATACTCAAACATTCTAAAAGAAGATTGAAGTTCATAACCTATACCTCCAGCACCGACTATACCTAGCATTGTGGCCATTCTCACATTACGATCTAAAATGTATAAGTTGTTTGCAACAAAAGAAGGTAGAATTTGAGGTATAACACCAAATGAAATAATTTGGCTTTTAGTAGCTCCAGATGACTTAAGAGCATCTATCGGTCCTTTATTTATATGCTCAATATCTTCTGCATAAAATTTTGCTAAAAACCCCATAGTATGCAAACCTAATGCAATTACGCCTGGCATTGCTCCAAATCCAATGGCAATTACTAAAATCATAGCAATAATAAATTCAGGTATAGCTCTAAAAAATATAACTATAGTTTTGCAAACAAGATAAACAAAATAATTAGGAGCTAAATTTCTTGCTGAAAATAATCCTAGAGGAATCGATAAGACAATTGCAATAAAAGTACCTAGAAAAGCAATTTCAATGGTTTCAAACATTGCGTAAATTAATTTGCTTAAATTACTAAAATCAGGGGGCAACATTCTTGATAAAATATCACCAAAATATTTTGAAGAGTCTGTTGCTAACTTTATAAAATCAATCTCTAAATCTTTAACAATAAATACTAAAACAGAACTGAATAAAACTATAAAAATAAGAGTTTTCCAAGACCATTGGGGTCTTAAATATTTTTCAAGATTTTTGTTCTTATTTTCTACCTTTAATTCTAAAATATTCTTATTCATAATATTAAGAATATATTTTCTTTAAGTATGCTTCGTTGATATTACTTGATTTTTCATCAAATATAATTTTTCCATCAATGAGACCAATTATTCTATCTGAATATTTTTTTGCTAAATCTACTTGGTGAAGATTGCATAAAATAGTTGTTCCAAACTCTTGATTTATTTTTTTTAATAAAGATAAGATTATATTAGAAGATTTGGGGTCCAAACTAGCTACAGGTTCATCAGCTAATAATAATAATGGTTTTTTTATAATTGCTCTTGCTATCCCTACTCTTTGTCTTTGACCACCAGATAATTCATCAGATCTACTATAAGATTTTTCAAGTAAACCAACTGTCTCTAATGATCTTAATGCCTCTATCTTTTGTTTTTTTGAAAATAGATAAAAAAGGGATAAAAATTTATTACTTGAATTTAAAAGACCAGTTAAAACATTATTAATTGCAGAAAGATTATTAACCAAATTAAATTCTTGGAAAATCATTCCAGTTTTTTTTTGAACTTCTGAAATATTATTATTATTTACTTCTTTATTATTGAAATAAATTTCACCTCCACTTGAAGTTTCAAGACCATTAATTGTTCTAAGCAAAGTTGTTTTACCAGAACCACTAGGTCCTAGAATGCTTACAAATTCACCTTTATTAATTTTTAAATCTACCCCTTTTAATG